>Ga0307513_10010380_pt1 | contig 11676 bp, 11 predicted proteins | sample 15_EM_MG_FD_202174 | JGI IMG/M metagenome (GOLD analysis project Ga0307513, IMG submission 202174) | Populus trichocarpa ectomycorrhiza microbial communities from riparian zone in the Pacific Northwest, United States - 15_EM | ecosystem: Host-associated > Plants > Roots > Unclassified | place... | reverse complement strand
TTTTTATTATTCTATTAAATAATTTATAATTCCATTACGTACAAAATTCATTCGATAAGAACTATAGTTTTTATACGTGTAATAAAATTAGATAAAATATTATCAGGTATAAAATTAATATTACAGTGCGAGTAAATTTAATTCACTTTACACTAATTTTTTGAAAAAAATATTGTTAACGTCATAGTGCAATTGAATTTAATTTAATCTAAACTAGTTTTTTTTTTTAAAAAAATTATTAAAAAAATTCACCCGTGAACAGTGCAGTGAAGTGCACTGTTCACATGAACAGTATATTTATATATATTGTTCATGCTAATTGCACTGTTCAATACAATACAATTATCATGCACAATAAACACAAAGCAGCAAAATGATGCTTCTTCTTTTCTGCGTCACAGATGCAAAAATAATATGGGTCCATACACAATAAACTGTGTATATTTTTTTATTAAACGGCTGCAGACTGCGTTTTAATTAAAACGCAGCCGCAACCGCAGCCGCGTAAACAAACAGATTCTTACTTGGAAGCAGGGAGACAGAGACGTGATGGAGGGCTGGCCGGCTGATGCTATTTTCTCCTCCTCTGTTTTCCTCTTGGCGTTCCTCTAGTCTTCCTTCTCCCTGCCCTCTTTTTCTTTACTTTTATGGGTTCCTTCGTCTCCTCTGATCTCCCTCCCTCCCTCTACTGTGTTTTATTTCGCTCACTTTGTTTGCGTTCTAGGGACGAAAGCAAAGCTGGGAACGCTGGCTTTTTGCTCTTTCCTTTTCTTAGTCTGTGCTTTCGGTCCTCTGTCTCCTGGGTCTTTTTTTCCTGTGTCCTGGCTTTTTTTTCTCTGGTTTTTCGTCCCCTTTTCAGTCCCAAATCCCCCTTGTTGGCTGCGATTCCCTCTCCTTTTATAAGGCCAAAATCGGTGGTAACGGCCGGCCTCCTAAATGCCCTGTAACCGACCCTTTAATCGCCTTCAATGATGGAACTTAAGCGTTGGCTGGAAACTGATGAAACGGAGGAAGAAGACAGTGAACAGTTTTGTCCAAGAAACGGCCACGTTTTCCCATTCAACTGCTATTTATGATTTAGTACTTGAAGTTTTGAAATTTTTGTAATCAAGCCCTTGTATAAACTTTAATTGGACCCCTTCATTTCAAAATTTTTTACAAAACAGTCCCTGGATTTTAATTTTTTTGCAAAATTTACCAGAATCAGCCCTATACTTTGATAATTTTTCAATTAAGCCCCTGATTTCATTAATTAAATTAATATCAATCTCAATTAAGTCTCAAAACTTATCGATTCTCCAATTAAGCCCTTGATTGGATTAAACTAGTCAAGAGTTTAATTAAATCTTTAAACTTCCAATCATGTTGCCCTTAACCCAAATTTTAATTCATTCTCTATTTATTTTATTTTTACTTGTTTTTTTCATCATTTTTTAGTAAATAAAATAATTAAAATAAAAAGGTCAAAAATTGGGTTATGACATAAGTATTTACTTTCATTTTCATCCATAATGATATTTTGTTATATAATGTATATCATGAATATCATGGGTAATAGGTGTGAGAATATTATGGAAATTGAAACCCAAGATGATTTGGTCGGGATTAAGTTATGAAATGCGAGTTATTAGAAGTGTAAATAGGTTACATATCAATAAGTTGGGACCTTCTGGTATAGAGGGGACTCCGTCGAAATTTCGGTAAATTTTAATATGAAAACCATGTATATATATATATATGAAAAAAAAAATTACTATGTTTTCGATTGACATAAGAGTGTTGTTTTTTATCTCCAAGTGGGGGATGTTACAATCAGCACCTAAAGATAAGTGATTCTCTCTGCTAGAAGAACTAGCTGCAATTATATGCTGACGACGTGTTGTTGATTTCTTTCTACGCATTTACACAAATTTATACGAATAATTACATAATTAAATTTAATTATTTAAAAAACATTCGACAGCACTTCCCCTATACTAGAGATTACCTAAAGTTTTCAAACCTGCAAATATTGACAATAGCCACAAACCAATTGACTCCATTGAAATATCTTATATATAACCTAACATCTATACAAATTTAACAAAAAATAAAGCAAAAAAATAACATTTAATTTTATATATTCAACTAACATCTATAGAAATTCATCAATAATAATTAAAATTAATGGAAATAATCAAACACATATCAAGCAATAATAAAAGTAAAATTGAGATAAAATAATTAAATTTAATTCTATATTTTCAATTATTATTTACAAGGTAAATTCAAGAACAACAATTAAAATTCAACAAGATAATCAATTATTATGGGAATAAAAACAATAAAATAGGCAATAAATTAAAAAAAAAAAAACTATACGCTTTAGGAATGAAAAATGCTTACCTTAATAGTGTGTTTATTTCTAGACTTTATCTACATCAATACAAAAAACCAAAAAACAAAACAAAAATATATGGTTAATAAAACAAAGAAAAGATGAAAAAAATAAAATCATTACATATATTGAATCACAATACATACTTTTTAATTTGTTGAAGATAAAAATAGAACCACAAATAAAGATTAAAGGATAAAAAATAGAGAGAATTAGAGATTGAAAGTTGAAGAAATGAAGAAAAGGAAAATGAACTGAAGGGGCGATCGCTGGGATTTATACTGTATTTTTATCGACGACTTATTTAAATAATATTATTTTTAATTATTCCGTTGGTGAATTTTCAAATGTCCATTGGTAAATTTTGAATTTCCCACTAAAATTTTTAAATGACCCTCTAGAATTTTCACAATCCGTCGGTATGTACACGCGGTCAGAGAGCCATTAATGCCCGCGCTTTGGAATTTGCACAGTCCTTCGGTGAGTCTGTCGGTATGTGTCAACTGTACCGATATAGAACTCTAACAGTCACGCCAATGTAACATATCGACAGACGATATCTGTTTGTATAGACGTCTGTGATTGTGGCAAATGTAGTAAATATTTTGCAACTCTTAGTAAACTACCGATGGACGGTATCCGACTGTATAGACGTCGGTGATTGTGGAAAATGCAATAAATATTTTGCAACTCTCTGTAAAATACCGACGGACTTTGTTCGTCTGTATGGACGTCGGTGATTGTAGCAAATACAGTAACTCTCTGTAAAATACCAACTAATGGTATTCGTCTGTATGGACGTTGGTGATGTCGCACTGTGCTTAACAAATTATATTTGTATTGCCTATTAATCCTCCTGCAAATGCTTAAATTGCAAACTTCAGCACAACACAATAACAACAGTGAACAATTATAAAATAAATATTTCGTGTTACAAAATATCATCCATAATATTACATTATAAGAAAATGTTTTACACTCTCGTGTTCTAATAGTTAGTCAGAATTTTTTTCTTCTTCTTCATCGTCAATTGAATCTTCATCACCTCCATCGCACTCTTCAATGTGGATATCATCATCATCTTCATCGATATTTGCTTGTCCGCTAGAGCTCAGAACAACATTCAACTCCTCTGCGTCAACATCAACAAAACTATCATTGAAAACATGAAAATTTAAATTTTCTTATAAGTCAATCGAAGGAGCAACTCGATATGGCAACTCACTAACTTGAAAGACTTCATCTCGCACACTTGTGTCTTCGTTCTCATCCCGAACAACCTCGACATGACCCCTGGATTTTGTTTTTAAAATGGATTACCAATCAACTCTTGATCAGTCATTTCTAAGTGAAGGGGTGTATGTGTAATAAACTTGGTGGCATTGCTTTGCAAAAACAAAGACATTGTTTACGTTGCATAGTCTAGCTTTTGAGTTGAATTCAACCACACCATAATGAGGATCTACTTTGATTCCTCTGTCAGTGGTGTCATACCAGTAGCATTTGAATAAAAACACTATATTATGCTCGCTATGTTATTGCAATTCGACGACCTCTTCTAATTTACTATAATAGTCAACTTCAAACTCACTACAACTCGATCCCTTAACACAAACACCGTTGTTGTATATCTTTCTTCCATACCCGTATTCTTTAGTATGAAACACATATCCATTGACAAAATACCCATTGTAGCACTTAACTTTTCTTTTAGGGCCCAAGCTGAGTAAAGACAATGAAATACCAGCACTTCCTCCCATTTAATGAACCTTGTCTATTAAGTACAACAATAATCAATAAACAAGAATTATGTAATATTGAAGTACAATAACCTTGCAAGAGATAATGAGTTTATAATAGTACTTACATGTGTTTTGAACCACGTGGCAAATTGTTCATCTTGTATGACACAACAAGAAAATTAACAGAGGGATCCTCACGTTCACCCTCAAAAGTTTATCTGGAATCCACCAGAAATATGAGAGAAGTCTCAAAAGCTGTATTGAATATTTTGGAATACCAAGTGCCTGTAAGGCAATGCTTACGTTGTCTATTTATTCTACTTGTAACATGCATGATTAATTATACCTATTGAATGCTATTTAAATCTTAGCGTACAATACTCATGACCTTTTTGTCTTCACTATGCACCTATCAATTTGTGCTTTAAATTCCCCTGCCAAACATTCTGCATCAGACTCCTCCACTTTGAAAGAACTCGTCTTTGAGTTATCTTCAGAATAAAGAGCTTCATCTTCATGATACTCATACAAATCTGTAGCATTAAAAGTGCTTGAAATTCCCATAGATGCAGGCAGGTCAATAACATAGGCATTATCATTGATCTTCCTCAAAATCTTATAAGGTCCATACTTGTGCGGCTTCAGCTTGCTGTAGGTTCCAATAGGGAATCGCTCCTTTCTGAGAAAAACCATCACATAATCTCCTTCATTGAAAACTTTAGCACGCCTATGCTTATCTGCAGCAGCTTTGTACCTAGCATTGGTTTTTTCCAGCTTATCTCGCACTTCTTCTTTAACCTCAATAATGTCTTTAGCCATATGTTGAGCGCCTATGCTAACTCCATGAGCTTTGGGAAGTTTTACCAAGTCAACGACATGGTTAGGAACTGAAGTATATACCAAAGAGAAAGGAGACTTTCATATGGCACTATGAACCGCGTTATTGTAAGCAAACTCCACTTGCGACAAGGTATTATCCCACTTCTTTGATTTATCAGTACAGACACTTTGAACCATATTGCCAAGCGTTCTATTAGTCACCTCTATCTGGCCATCTGTTTGTGGATGTGTTGTACTGCTACGCTTCAAGGTAGTACCGAAGAGCTTCCATAGAGTAATCAAGAAGTGACTCAGAAATTTGGTGTCACGATTAGATGTAATAGTTTTGGGTACACCATGCAAACGCACCACCTCCCTGAAAAACAGTTTAGCTATGTGAGTAGCGTCAGAAGTCTTTCTACAAGCTATATAATGTGCCATCTTAGAGAATCTGTCAACCACAACAAACATAGAATCGACCCCACTTTGGGTTCGAGGAAGCCCCAACACAAAATCCATGGACAAGTCTTGCCAAATATCGCTAGGAACCGGTAAAGGCATATAAAAACTAGTATTTTAAGCTTGACCCTTTGACACCTAACAAACATAGCAGTTTCTCACAATTTTGCCAACGTCCTTCTTCAACTGAGGCAAAAAATAACGTTCCTCAACTCCGACAATAGTTATGTCTCTTCCTAGGTGCCCGCTCAATCCACCTCCATGAATATCTCGAATAAGCTTCTCTCGTAAGGATGAGCTGGGAATGCATAACCTGTTGCCTTTAAACAAATATCCTTCTCTCATGTTGTAGTCTGAAACAGGTTGACTCCGAGCACACTTCACCCAAACTTCTTTGAAATCAAGATTAGCTTCATATAACTCCTTTAGAAATTCAAATCCCACAATCTCTTGTGCTAAAGTAATTAACAAGTCTGCTCTCCGACTCAAAGCATTAACAACACGATTGAGAGATCCAGATTTATGCTTAATCATAAAAGGAAACTTCTGAAGGAAAGTGGCCCATTTGACATGCATTTTACTCACACTCTTCTAATTGTTGATGAACTTCAAGGCTTCATGGTCAGTGTAAAGACAAATTCTCGTTGCACTAGATGATGCTCCCATTGCTTCAACGCACTCACAACTGCATAAAATTCCTAATCATAAGTACTCCACTTTTGACGGGCTTCACTTAATTTTTCACTGAAGAATGCCACTGGTCTTTTCTCTTGAGACAACATAGCTCCCATTCCTAATCCACGTGCATCACATTTGACTTCGAATATCTTTTCAAAATTGGGAAGGGCCAAAACTAGTGCAGTGCTAAGCTTTTCTTTAATCAACGCAAAACTTTTATCTTGTGCTTCACCCCAATGAAACTTCCCTTGCTTGAGACATTCAGTAATAGGGGTTGCAAGGGTACTAAAGTTTCATACAAAACGCTTGTAAAAAGTAGCAAGGCCATGTAAACTACGTAACTCACTTACAGTCTTTGGAGTTGGCCTTCTTCTAATTGCACATACTTTGTCCTGATCCACATGAATTCCATCTTTGCTAACAATATACCCCAAAAATAGTAGTTTATTTGTGAAGAATGTGCACTTCTTCAAATTAATATAAAGCTTATTCTATTTCAAAACATCCAGAACCTGTCTTAAAATGCACCAAATGTTCTTCTTTGTTTTTACTGTAAATTAGAATATCATCAAAATACACAACTACAAATGACCCAGTAAAAGGATGTAAAACCTGGTTCATGAGTCGCATGAAAGTACTTAGTGCATTTGATAATCCAAATGGCATCACCAGCCATTCATACAGACCCTCCTTGCTTTTAATATCATCTTCCATTCATCCCCTGGTTTAATTCGATTTTGATGATAGCTACTACGCGAATTAATTTTTGAAAACACCTTGGAACCCTCAAGGACATCCAACATATCCTCCAACCGCGGAATTGGAAATCTATATTTGATGGTGATTTTATTAATGGCTCTACTGTTAACACACATACGCCAAGTGTTATCTTTTTTTGGCACTAGCAAGACAGGAACTGCACAAGGACTTATGCTCTCACGAATAAATCCTTTTTTCAGCAGCTCTTCGATCTTCTCCTTCAAGATCACATTTTCCTTCGGGCTCATCTGATAATGGGGAAGATTAGGTAGGCTTGCTCTAGGGACTAAATCAATCTGATGTTGAATATCTCACATAGGAGGAAGTTGTGCTAGTAAATCTTCAGAAACCAGATCTTCATACTCGCTCAAAATTTCCTGCATTTCTTTTGGAACGTGACTTGAAACAACATTTGTCACCATAAGCCTTTTAAGTACAATTGGATACATGAATCCAACTTCTTTAATAATGTCTTCAAACTCGTGGCCATTCTTGGAGATACCTAGAAAATTTGAACTCCTAGCTTGTGGTTTTTCTAATTTTCCAGATTGATCAACAGGAGCAAGTGCAATTTTATGAGAACCCCACTCAAAGATAAACACATTATCACGCCCTTTATGGGTAGCATCAATATCAAACTGCCAAGGCCTTCCTAGTAATACATGGCTGGCATCCATATCAATTACATCGCACTAAATCTCATGTTTGTAATGCTTACCAATAGAAAAAGGAACCCTGCATGCTTCTGTCACCTTTACTAATGGTTCTCTCTTCACCCACCATAACATATAAGGATTCTTATGCTTCCCTATTGTAAGTTTTAAATAATCAACCAGCTTTTGTGACACGAAATTCTCACAGCTGCCACCATCTACAATCAATGTGCACACCTTGTTGTCAACAGAACATAAGGAACGAAATATGTGATTCCTCTATCCTTCTTGTTTAGGCGAAAGGAGAGCTCGTTGTAGCACTATGCTGAGCACTTCGTCTTCTTCAATAGCAGTACGATTCATCATCAAATTTACAACCTCATTATTATCTTCATATGTAAACTCAGCCCCATCATAATCATCATCATAATTTCCACTATGATCATCAGCTTCTTCGGTTCATTCTACAAGGTTGGCTTGCTTCCGCTTCGGACAATTATTGGATCGGTGGCCAGACTGGAAACACCTATAGCAAACATCACCTATTGCTCTAGCGTATGGGCCATAGTTTGGTCTCTGATTTCGATTTTGATTTATGTCATTGTTCTGGTTGCTCTCTCCTCTGTAATTCTGCCCTTTATAATTATTTCTTTGGATCAGCTGGACCTCTTTCTTCTCTTTGTTAGGAACATAAGAATCTGCTGCCTTCCTCAGGTAATTATTGTTGTTGCCATAGTTCATTTTTTTCTCCTTTAGTTCACGTTCTTTTAGTTCTTTCTCTAACTGATGTGCCTTCATAGCCATATTTTGAGCCTTATGGACATCCTAGAAAACTTGTAACCCAATTCTATCCTGTATTGACATAATTAATCCATTGACATATCTTGATACCGTCTGCCCCTGAGTCTCATTTAACGAATTTCTCTCTGCCAACCGTAGGAACTCGTCAGTATAATCCTCTACTACCCTGCTTCCCTGGGTACAATTATGGTAGAGGTGATAGAGATGCTGGTCATAATCTACTGGAAGGAAACGGTCCATCATCAATTGTTTCATCCTACACCATGTCCTGACCGGTTGTTTGGCCTGCCTCTACCGTGACTTCTGCAAATTATCCCACCATACAGCTGCACTCCCCTTTAAATGAAAAGTCGATATCTTAGTCATCCTCTCCTCTGGTACCGACATAATCTCAAAAAATCTCTCTACCTCCACAAGCCAATCTAAAAATCCTTTAATGGATAGATGGCCATTAAAATAAGGGATGTCGGTCTTCATCTGATAATCTTCAATGGGTTGTCGATTATTTAGATTAGCAGCAAATGGGTTCTCGGGACGTTCCATCTCCTCCTCAGAATTCGATTCAATCTCCTCCCGTTGACGACGACCATCGTTGTTGCCTCAGCCGCCACTATGTCGGTTATCTCGTTCATTGTTGTTGTTGTTGTTTCCCATGTTGAGAAGCAATTGCCGAATCTCTTCAACGCTCGTAGCAAGAGCGTCAAACTCTCTCCTGGAAACTGGTTCCCCACCAGGAAAGGGTCGATCATTGTTCGGGTCATTCGCCATCGAGCCAAGGCAAACCTGCTCTGATACCAATTGACGTAGCAAGAAAATTAATAGAGGGATCCTTACATTCACCCTCAAAATTTTATCTGGAATCCACCAGAAATATGAGAGAAGTCTCAAAGACTGTATTGAATATTTTGGAATACCAAATGCCTGTAAGGCAATGCTTACGTTATCTATTTATTCTACTTGTAACATGCATGATTAATTATACCTATTGTATGTTATTTAAATCTTAGCGTACAATACTTATGACCTTTTCATCTTCACTATGCACCTATCAATTTGTGCTTCAAATTCCCCTGCCAAGCGTTTTGCATCATTGTAATTGAAAGATTTGGGATTCGGTCAGCTGTGAATTATTGGACAGTAAATATTGTCGATGTTGCCTACAAGGTTGTTCTAAATTATATGAGTTTATGATATTACAATATATAAATAGTATATTCTTGACAAAGTTTAAGTAGTACATATACTTATTGAATAAAAGGTCTCAGCTCATCACAGTTAAATAGAATATAATTGTGTGCTTGTCTAAACTCTATTTCAGACAAATATCTTCCCCTTGTGGCATTTTTAGGTGTTGGTCATCCAGGATTGGAGAATATTGATAAGTTCTCACTGGAAGACACTTCATCACCATCATCATGTCGTGGAATGCGGTTGATTCTCGTTCTTAATGAGGTTTGAAACAGTACGAGATAGATGTTGATATCTCCTCAACAATATAGGCCTCACATATCAAAGTCTCAACATGCGTCTTGTCCTTAACCCTTTTCTTAAGATTGAACAAGTACCTGCATTGAATTAAACAAAAATTTTCAATTAAGGAAAACAATGAATATACTTTTAATTATGAATTACATTGCCACTATAATATCTAACCTCTCGAATGGATATATCCATCTATACTGGACCGATACTCCAACTTTTACCTCATACGGTAAATGTATAGGTGGATCAAGGTTGTCAAAAACGCATTTTTGACACGGCACGGAAAATACAAACTAAACTCGGATCGTAAAAACGGATCGTAAAATCATAAAATCGTAAGGAATTTTTTTTATATATATAGTTCAAACTTCAAACACCTTAAAATACATGGTTCAAATAAAAATTCATACATAATTCAAGTATCTTAAAATACATGATTCAAATAAAAATTCATACATAATTAAATCATAAAATAAAAAAAATTAATTGTAGTCATAATAGAAAAATAGAGAAGAAAACACACGTTTTATTTTGGGCCACCTTTTTTTTTTTCCTGGTTTAGATGCTTTGCAGTCAAATTCAGAATTTCGAACATGATCAACAAGTTCTATATATGCCCTTGAAGATGTCAAGGAAGGGGTTCACTCTTTGTGACAATTTGATCGAAGAGATAACCTGGAAACTACATAAAGAAACAACTAAAATGAAAAATAGCAATTGATAATATGCATTTGTTTATTTATCAACCAGTTAAAAGAAATTAATAGGACGTGGAATATTGAAAGAAAAAAACAATAAACATGAAATTCTTGATTGCATTTCAATCACCTGCAGGTCAACCCTAATTAATACAGAGGGAGAGACTACTTTTTTCCATTATAATATCCTAAATGGACAGCACAGCAGTACGTAATTATTGACATGTCAGGATATACGAGTACAATTTTCAACATTGAACGGCTATATATTTTTGCAGATCTCGATATCGAATCAAAAGTGGCCCAAAATTTCTTCCTACGTTGAAATCGTAAAATATATGCGAAAATTACCTTTGCACTGTTCATCCTCCTTTTTGCAGATGGCAAGAACAGAATGCTGCAACTGGAGATATTGATTTCTGGTATTGGCTCCCTTACGTTCTCTTTTTGTTTTTTTACATACTAACATGCATCATTTCTATTGCAGGGACTGAGAAGGGAAGTGCACATACCTGGTTCTGGAGAGGTGAAGATGATAGTGGTGCTGTGTTCTCTGCTTCGCTGTGCAATCTCTCCTTCTCTCTTCCTTTTACTCTTCCGTTCCTCTCTTTTCAGCCTTGCTTCGTGTTTCCCTTTCTTTCTCTTGTATTGCCCTCTCTATTATTTCTCCTCTTCTCTTCCTCACGCTCTCCCCTCTCTGTTTTTTCTTTGCCTACTCTGTCTCGTCTCCTTTCCTCTTTTTTTTCCACGGTCATTGTTTTTCTCTGGCTTTTACAGGCCAGAGAATGCCCTGCGGTGGTAATGATTGGCTTCTAATCCGCATGCAAAGTGATTACAGCCTTAAAGCATGCTCCATAACGGACGCCATTCAGCGCCTTTGCTGCAGAAAACGCCTCAGCCTTTACTGCTGAAAACGGCTACATGGAAGAGACAATGAATAGTGTCCAAGAAACGGCGCCGTTTCAAAATTCAAATAGATGCTTCTGATTTGGTCATTGAATTTTTTGCAATTTTGTAATTAAGCCCCCCGGAAAAATTGTAATTGGATCCCTTAATTTTAGTGCCTTTTCTGATTTGGTTCTTGGTTTCGGATTGTTTAAATTAAGTCCCTAATTGGCCATCAAACTTCAATAATTATGCAATTAAGCCCCTAATTTGACCAAATCAACTCTTCAAAATTATAATTGGACCCCAAAACTTTAATTTCT
>Ga0307513_10010379_pt1 | contig 11677 bp, 8 predicted proteins | sample 15_EM_MG_FD_202174 | JGI IMG/M metagenome (GOLD analysis project Ga0307513, IMG submission 202174) | Populus trichocarpa ectomycorrhiza microbial communities from riparian zone in the Pacific Northwest, United States - 15_EM | ecosystem: Host-associated > Plants > Roots > Unclassified | place... | reverse complement strand
AGGATTTTGATGAAAATCCTAGTTTGAATTTCAAAATGGGCTGGTCGCTCGTGAAAATAGATCAATTTTAGAAAAATATGGATGATTGCTGAAGTTCTTTTTAGAATATGAAAAGGACAGGTCGCCCGTAAAAATAAACCAGTTTATGAATTTTAAAATGGGCAGGTCACCCGTGAAAATAGACCAATTTCAGGGAAACATAGACGTTTGCTGAAATTCTTTTTGGAATTTTAAAAAGGTAGGTTGCCCGTGACAATAGACCAGTTTTTTAATTTTAAAATGGACAAGTTGCCCGTAAAATAGATCAATTTTAGGGAAGCATGAACGCTTCTTGAAGTTCTTTTTGAATTTTAAAAAGAGTAGGTCGCCTGTGAAAATAAACTAATTTTTAAATTTTAGAAGCAAAGTATTTGGATGAGTGGATTACCTAGCAAGTTAGACAAACATTTTTTCTTTACAAGCTCATTGTGCAAAACCTTGTTGAGATTTTGCTTCGTAAGCATTGTAAAAGAGAACATATATTGTTACTCATTTTTTACCCTATAAAAAATCAAGAAAAGAAAAACAAAATCCAAAAATACAAGAGAATACACATGAAAAAAGTCCAAAAGATTGTTCAAATTGATAGTGAATGACTAGAATGATAAGTGGTAAAGTTGGAGGACTGGAATGTACAAGATTGACAAAATTAGCTACCTAATTCTGAATGACAAAAGATGTATTCAATGAAAATATTTTTATTTGAGGTAAATAAATACAAATTTGAATGAGAAAAGACACAATGAGGATTTTAGAAGGCTTAATTAATTTTATTGAGAACATAAATGCAAGGAAAATCAGTTTTTTTAGTCAATTTGATTGTTAATTGGAAGAAATTGAAGTTTAGGGACTGAAATTGGACTTTGGCAAGTTAATTGAGTCAAATCAATGGCAATGGCTAAATTGTGAAAAATTTAAAGTTTGATAGCCAATTAGGAGTTTAATTGAAGAAATTCAAAACCAATGATCAAATTGTAAAAGGCATAAGACTTCAATGGCTGGAAGTGACCAAATCAAGGGCCAAATTGAAAGTTTAATGGTCAATTAAAGGTCCAAATGCACAAATCAGAAACCAAGGACCAGGATGAAAATGGCGCTAAACTTTGAGGCTGATGATTGAATTTAGTAGGGGTGAAATTGCATGAAATTAAGAGTTTATGAGGCAATTACGAGTGCAATTAAAAGCAATTGCAAGATTAGAGACTAAAATGAAATATATCAAATCTCAAATTAAAAACTCTAATTTCTAGGGTTTAACTTAGACGACATGTCGTTTACCCATTATTCATCTTCTTCCTTGGCATTTTTGGATGATTAGGTTAGCACCTTCCAAGAGCTCATTGTGGAGTTCTAAACCTCGAAATTCCATTCAGGGTTTTTGCAAATTAATGAAGACCATCCTATTTCAATGAAATTGGATGATTATATCCTAATTCTTCCATACAAGTCTCCAACACCTTGTCCTTGATGTTTACATTGAAGTTTCTCTGGTGAAGCCTCAAAAGTGGCCAACTGAGATACTCATTTGTGTAAAACCACTTAACATTTTTTTGTGTTCAGACTTAAAAACTCTTAGAGGGTTCTTATTTAGGGCCATAAATCTTTCATTGAAGATTATAATGTGAGAAATATATGTCTTTATCTCTAAGAAAGAGAAAACTATTTAGACAAAACCATCTTTCTCAAAAACCATTAAAGGATAAAGGTTTCAGTTGTTAACATTAGTCTAGAGCTCTCTCATTTTGATAAAAAAAAAAAAAAACTAAGCTTTGATCAATATTTGAGGGAATCCACCAAAAAACCTAGAAAAACCATATAAATACCTATAGAAATCAAAGGAAAAAAAGAGAGGAAATAGAGAAAAACATGAGGATGTACTCCGTAAAAAAGACCCTACTATAAAGGTTCAAAGACTTAACATAGAAGCTCTAGCAAGCTTTGAAAAGAATAGAATGGGAAAGTGAAAGAAGGAAAGAAAAAAGGGAGATAGCGGCCTATAGCCAACAAGTTTGAAGAAGGTATAACATGTGAAAACTTAAGGGTAAAGTTCATATGGCCTGCTTATTCATGCTTTTTCAATGTTTAATAATATTTTTTAATATTTTCCCTTCAGTAGTTTTAAGTATACTAAGCAATTTTAACAACATATTATCCAACCTATTCATGTGATAATTTATAATGAAATGCAAAAAGTTTTAGGGTAATAACTGCAAAACCAAGTCAACAATTAACTCATAGTATATGACAAAGCCAATTGGCCTAATTTCTCAATATAACAAATCATTTTCAACCTGTTCATGTAAAGATAGTGAGTATTAGTTTCATACATACACATTTAAATTCAAATTCAAATAAGGTTTTTAATCTTAACTTGGTCTCCCACTATTTTCTTACAAATTAATAGTTCTCACTATTAATTCGGAAAATCTCGCTTAGATTTTCCTAGTGAGTTAGGACCCCATTTAATTTATGCGACTTTGAGTAACTCAACAAATCCAAATAAATTAAATTAGGTAGATAACATAATTTATCAATCACATCTACATATGACTCCTAGATCAGTTAGGTGACAACTCATTATCTAAATCATATAAGTTAGTTAAGTAAGACTCAATTTTATAGCATTAAACATATTCGATTAACGATAATCATGAGTAGCTCAACAAGTTATCCATGAATAGAACTTAGATTTTATGCATATAAATCAGAAGACAACAAATCATGTTCTTAACATGTATTTAATATATTAATAAGAGATTTATTATAAATTTTAATTAGGTCTCATTTCCTGACATAATTGATATATCATATATAACAATAATATATTAATATACTGTCGTCACAAGCCATTTTAATTAGATAATTATGGATATATTTAAACTAATTCTCTTGAGCCATCAAAGGGAATTAGGTGGTTAAAACCTAGGTAGTTGCTGTAAATCTTTAGAAGTCCTTTGCAAGCACCATAGTTGTATCATTCACCACCATTCTTTCTTCTTCTACGTTTACTAAATAAGTTCTCTATCTAAATTCCTACATTTCTAAATTATATAACATTTATATAATTAATTAAAAAACCTCGAGTTACATTTGAGGGTAATTAGATGAGAAAAGAATTTTACAACCCTAGAAGAAAAATAGAGAAAAGGCAAGACATGTAGGTTCTATTTAATATTACAATCATCCAACCATAAAAACACATTGGTCTTTAGTGTCTATAATCATTCATCATGCATAAGAACATATTAATATGCTTAATAAAAATATTACATACTTCAATTCTAATTATTGACTTTATATAAAAATTTTAAAATAATATTTCTAACACTTAGATATATTAAATCAAATCTAATTTGATAATTTTCCAATCATAATAAATTTTATTTAGTATAAATTTTCATTGAAAAACCATTTTTCAAAATTTAAGAAGAAAATTAATTATATTCAAATTCTTATTAATATCATAAACTAATTTAAGATCAATGAAATAAAATTTTCCGACTTAGAAACTCTCTTCATTTTAGAAAAAACTATTTCTCTAAATATTATTTAATTAAACATTTTAATTCAATCCTAATCCTATTAAGAAAAATTAATTCTATAATTAATTTATTTTAGGGTTTTTTAATATAAAATTATTATTTTATATATGGAGGGATAAAATCATAATTTCAAACCCAAATATACCTAGATATAAGTTGCAGGGGTAGAATTGCAAATTCCACCCCTTCTTCTACTTGATGATGCAGCCTTGCTATTACAGCCGGTATGGGTTGTCACGTCGGCAGCAACCCTCAAAAGTGGCAATAGTGTTGATGTTGCATACAACCTACCAGGCGCACTAGCAATGCTAACACCCCTGCTGGTGGCGCACAACCACTATAAAATCCTTTTTAAAAATTCAGTGGTTAATTTTGGTCGGATATGAAATGTAAACCCCTAAGGAGAAACATATAAAATTAATGAAGCGACTAGTATGATAAGTGAGTACAAGGAATAACTAATTCGTGGGGATGATGAAAAATGGAAGAAATTAAAATAAAACGTTTAAGTATGGGTTTCAAGAAAATAAGTTACAAAAAATAGCTGAAAAATAAAAAATACAAAAACACAGATAAAAACTAAATGAAAAATTTTTATAAAAAAAAAATTATCGTGTCATAAAGTTTAATGAAATTTGAATTCACATGTTATAAGTCTTGTATAAACCGGCGTTAGGACCCGAGAAATATTACCCAAGGAAAATGAAAAGGTTTAAAGGAATGGACATAAAATGAATTTTTAAAATTGTTCCCTATAAATATATGTAAGGTGGCCAGCCATATAGGGAGGAAAATTAAGCAAGAAAAGTATGAAAAAAAAAAAGAGAGAGAAAAGTGTGAGAAAAAGTTAGAAATCTTGTGAGATCATACTAAATCTTCCATTATCTCTTAAGAAAACCATATTTCAGGATTGAGTAAGTGAGATTTAGGAAGAATAAGTAAGGGGAGAAAGTAAGGAAGGTGAAGAAAAAAGGAGAAAGTTGGGAAACTCTCATTTGGCTAGCATTTGGAGGTCAAATTATTTTGTGATAAGAACTATACTTGTTTTAGTGAGTTTAATGGAAAATTAACATCAATTTTGTCTAATTGTTAATTAGGGTTCTTAAGTGTAAAAATTAGGGATTTTGTAAATTGGTGGTTAGGCATGCTTAAACATGTGGAGATAAATGTTTCGAAGGTTAAATTTAATGTTATTGAAAAAGAAATCCTTGGGAAAAAGAAGGACATGTGGCCGGTCATAGTAGAGAGAAGAAAAAATTATGTTTTGATGTATATGTGTTACTATGATAAGAACTAATGTAAAATGATATGTTAAAGAATTATATTATTGTTATTAATGTTGATGAATTTATATTGAAATTGTTGTGAATTTTAGCGATGGAATAAATGAATATAAAAATGAGTGTGATTTGGTTAAATAATAGATTTGAATGTAGAGTTGGAAATTTAAATTATGTTAAGGGGCATTATGGCTAGATAAGTTTAAGTGGAAAATGGACATTGGAATGTGGTGTTGTTGAATTTGATTTAATTAGAAATTTATAGACGGAGAAATGAGTAAAAAGAATAAATATGTGAGAAATGTAAATAGTGTTGTGATTAATGAAATGTAATAATGATGAGTTATGAGCTGATAAAATTATTAATTTATGGTACTTTTTCTGAATTCAGAAGAGGCACCAGGGGATCCCGCACCACTGGAGGAGCAAGTAAGTGCTTTGCACCGCTTTTCATTTCTTTAAATTTCTTAAATTTTCACAATATAGGTATGTATATTTTGGTTAAATTGCTGGAGATGAAAAGTTATGTAATGTGTGGGATAGAATGATGGAAAGTTAAAAGAAAAAAAAAAGATGAATTGTGTGTCTACGACAATGAATGGATGACTGGTTATGTTGAGTTGATAGAAATATTACTTGGTTTGTGGAATGAAGGCGATGAATTATTACTTGGTTTGTGGAACCAAGCAGTGAATTGTTACTTGTTTGCTCGTTGTGGAACCAAGATAGTGAATAATTATTTAGTTGTGGAACCAAGGTGATAAATTGTTAATTGGTTTGCCCATTGTGGAATCAATGTGAAGAATTATTACTTGGTTAACCAAGGGTGAACCAAGGTTGTGGGGTTAGGGTTATAAAGGATATAAAATTTAAAAGTACATAAGACGGGGACATATGGGGAAAATTAAGATCGTAGTGATTTGGAATTTAATATTAATAGAAATAAAAGATAAGATTAAGTTAAAGTATAAAAAAAAAATAAAGAGTTATAATTGGTAATGCTACATAAAATTATAAAATAATATTTTGTGTTATATATAGATATATATTGTTGACTAATATAATATATAATTTGACATTTTTTTGCAAGCTCATCTTATACTACAGGGCAAGGTTGTTATAGTTTTAGGAGTAGTTTTTGTCTTAGGTATAATTATGTAATTATCCTATAATTCTTCCTTTTGTATGCTCATGAATGTTGAATTTTGTATCACCTTTACTTACTTCTGTTTATCTTTCTTTCCCTTTATTTGTATATGTGTTATGTTTTTATTTTTATACTTTTAGATTATGTTGTATGTTTATATAGTTATTTTTGGTAATTGTTTTGTGTGTTAATGTGAAATGATATTGAGTTTGATGTGGATTAAGGTCCAGGATGGTTGAACCATGATGTGGTGGAGTTAGTTGTGTTATGAATGAAGTGGTCGATAAATTGGTATGGTCCGGATATAGAGAAAACTTTGCTGAAATTTCAATAGATATATATATATATATATATATATATATATATATATATATACCTTAATTTCATTGTATATGTATCATGTATGTGTGAAATTGGGTTGAATGTTGGGATGTTACATGAAAAATCTGATCAAATATTCAGTATGCTAAAATGGCATCCAATTAGAATATTTTAACCAAGATTTTAAGATTATTTAAAAAATAATGGGATTCACTCATAATAGACACATCCTAGAACACCATAGCTTAATGGAGTTTCTGAAAAGAGAAATAATACTCTATTGGTTATGGCACGGTCCATGATGAGCTATGCAGACCTTCCGCCTTTTAAATAGAGTTCCATCAAAATATGTTGATAAGACTCTAATGAGATATTGAATGGTAGGAGACCAAACTTATCATACTTATATTATTTAATTATATTTTATTTAGAATTATGATTTATATTTAGGCCAACATATTAGGGAACCTAACGGGTCACATATATAAGAACCATTGGTCAAAAGTTAAAATGGAATCATTAATTAAGTGTGACTTGATTGTAAATAAATTTTAGAAATTGAGGACTACAATGTAATTAATACAAGGTATTACAATTTTAGATCTAGAAATAATCAAGTAAAGACTTGATTGAATACATTTCTAAAATTAGCGTAAAATAATATATGTGATATTATTTAAGGGGCAAATTAATATTTTTCCATTTATAGGTTTCCTTACAAATAAAAAGTTATACCTCTTATTTTTTGTGAGTAAAGTACAATATAGAAACACCTAAAACACAAAAGAAAAGAGTTAGCACTCTAAGATATAGCAATCTCTTTCTCCTAAAAGGGTTTAGAAGTTTTCTCACTAACAGTTCGTGTGAATTATTGATAAAGACCGGACACTTGGACGGCTTGTGGTTTCCGACAACTCAGCCTTTAAAAAATTATTCAAAGTAAAAAAGAACATCTAATCTTCAAGTAATCTTCATATAAACTCTAAACAACTATAGATCTAACTAACAGGATTATTAGGACTCCCAAAAAAATTAGATATTTTTATTTCCACTACATATATGTGTTTTGAAAAACCCAACAAATTCTTGAAATCTTTTCAAAATGGTGACAATTTATCAGTAATTGTAGTCATTTGGAGAGTTTCACTTAAAATCATCACTCTAGCATGATTGTCTTGCAATATGAGTTAAAAACTCTTAAAATTAGCATATTATAGTCCTTGAAACGATCATCTAGAAGTCAAGAAATCTATCTACTATAAAGTTTTTTATGTTGGCAGTTTCAGCCTTGTACTACTAATCCAAAGCTTTTGATAATACCTTTGCACTTTTAATTTATCTTCGCAAATCATATAATGTGTTGTCCAAACCATTTAGGACGTGGTTCTTGTACATGAAATCACTATATATCTATATGTCCATAACTACCATAATTATGAGATTGTATTCATCATCTAAAAAATTTGTCGCATTTTCAATTAAGAACTACACCAAGTTAAAGACGATCATATAGAATAATATTTTTTATTATTACCTTTTAAAATTCAATTCATTGACTTTTTAGGTTTCTCATCGTAGACCATAGAAGTTAATGGTGAAATCCTTCATACCAAAGTAATATTAGCCACAACATTACTTGCAAAACAAACATTGGTTATAGTAACCATCTCTTAAGTGTAAGTCATGATGATAGTTTTTATAAAACAAATAACGACCAAATGTGTATTGATTAAGATTTAGCTAAAAAAATGCAAATAACAAAAAAATACAACAAACAAAATACAAAATAATTAAAGAACCAGAAAAGATATTAACTAAACAATTAATAAATTAAGAAAAGTAATTACAAATTATGAATAAATTACAATTGTGAGTTTAATTTAAAGTATTTAAATAAATATAGAATGTGAATTAACAAACTAGAATAAACCTTAAGCTAATAACTAAATTAACTTAAGTTACCCTGTTTGTTTCATGAAAAGTGGTGCACGGGTAGCCCAAGTGCTCGGTTTCCACTTCTCATTGTTATTATAATATTATTATTTATAATAAAATTAATAATATTTATACCACAACTGATAATACTTTTAGTATTCATACTATTAATTATAAATAAAATAATAATATTTATAGCACAAATAATACTATTTTTTATATGAATATTTTAAATGTTTTTTAAAAAATAATATTTTTAATGCAAATACTATTCATTATAATAAAATAATAATATTTGTAACACCAATTATACTATTTTTAAGAGTAATACTTTTAATTATAAGAACAATTAAAATATTTATAACACAAATTATACTATTTTTACTATTAATACTTTAAATTATAATAAAAATAGTTATAACACAAATAATACTATTTTTTATATTAATACTTTTAATTATAATAAAAATTAAAATATTTAAAATCCTTCATCAAAACCCAATAGAATTTGATCATGCAAGATCTATTGAGCTTGGGTACTGATGTCGGACCCAAGACAAGGGGTCCTCCTTCAGACCCAAGCTTCAGGTGCCTCACATTGAGCGGGCGTGGGTTGGCTCACCCCAAGCAACCGCCATTGCCATGTGGCGCTCGGTATGCACGTGAGCAGGCGCTGCTTGGCTCACACCAAGCACCCCTAAGCGCCACCGGGCGCTTGGGTCTGCGTGCTAGGGTGTCGCTTGAGCAGGGCCACCTAAGCGCCAAGTGTCCGCTTGTCATTGTTATTATAATATGATTATTTATAATAAAAATACTATTATTTATACCACAAATGAAAATATTTTTGGTATTCATATTGTTAATTATAAATAAAATAATAATATTTATAGCACAAATAATACTATTTTTTATATGAATATTTTAAATTTTAATAAAAATAATAATATTTGTCACACCAATTATACTATTTTTAAGAGTCATACTTTTAATTATAATAAAAATTAAAATATTTATACCACAAATAATACTATTTTTTATATTAATAGTTCTAATTATAATAAAAATTAAAATATTTAAAATCCTTCATCAAGACCCAATAGAATTGGGTCTCACCCATTGAGCTGGGATTATAACGTCGAACCTAAGACAATTGGGTCCCGCCTTATACCCAAGATAATTGGGCCTTTTGCCATGACCCAAGCGTGCTGGCTCTCCCCAGCTCAATGGGGGGTTGGACCTGGACGCGTCCACGCCCAACTTGGGGTTGGGTCTGACGCGTCCACGCCCATTCCCAAGTTGGGGCTGGACGCGTCCACGCCCAATCTCATGTGCGTTAATATAATAATGTGTGTTATAAATATTATTTTTTCTCTTATAATTCAAAGTGTACATATAAAAAATATTATTATTTGTGTTATAAATATTATTATTTTTATTATAACTCAAAGTATTGATATAAAAAATATTATTATTTGTGTTGTAAGCATCCTTGAAATTTTTAATATAATTATTTATGTTATAAATATTATTATTTTTATTATAATTCTAAATATTCATATAAAAAATAGTATTGTTTGTGTTATAAATATTATTATTATTATTATAATTAATAGTATGCATATTAAAAATATTATCATTTTTGTTATAAATATTATTATAATTAATAAAATAATTAATACATTTAAAAGAACAATTATTATTAATATTTAAAAACATATTATTATTTATATAGCGTGGACATCCAACTAGTATAAACTATTAAAGCTTTAATAGTGTTTAATATAAGTATGACGGTATCTAGTTTATGTAGATCAACTAAGGGAGCGTTTGGTAGTGCGTTTCTACCTGTGTTTTGTGAAAATTTGAATTTTTTTTTTTTTGCTAAAATTGAGTGCGGTTTGTACTTTTTGGATCGTTTTGATGTGCTGATGTCAAAAATGATTTTTAAAAAATAAAAAAACATCATTGGCATGCATTTCGGCACGAAAAGTTATTTGAAAAGCACCCGCAACCACACTGCCAAACACGCTCTAAAAATACACTACTTTTTTCTTTTTAATTTTGTAAACATAGTGTTTAACTATAACTATCAAATGATAAACTTAAAGATTAGGATTTATAGCCTCCAGAATAAACATGCATACAACCAATTATATATAAAATATTTTAGAAATGAAATAAACACTAAATCTTAAAAAATTATTTAATATACTTATTTAAGCACTTAGAATGTATAAAAGATATAAATCATGTTGTTATCAATGATTATATTTCTTGTTTTTAAGGTTTTATTATTTACCATTTGGTGTAAACAAATTGATAACAATCAGCCTCCTAGAATTCTAACAAAAGTTGCACGCTACTAATCAAGGTTTATGAACTTAGAAAAAGATTACTCAAAATCTCTTTATAAAATACAAGACCCTAAGCTCTAGAATAATATAGAAAAGAAGAGGTAGAAAGAGCAACTGCTTATGCTTATTGTGTAGAATATCCCTTCTTTAACCCTTTTTATGCTAATGTTTGTTTGAAAACAAAACTATTACAAAATTAATTCTAGTAATTACTAAAATTAATTTTTATCGTTTTAACATTTAATTATTTACTATTAAAAAAAACAAAAATTAACATTTTTTGCTTTCAAAACCAAATGTTTTTCCTTTAAAAAAGTTGTTCGAGTAAAGGACCCGTACTATTTAGACAATTTATTCATAGGCCAACTAAAAAATAATCTTTGTAGGCCAAAAACAATACTTTATAATAATCTCAAGCCTAAACTCAGACCAATACCCAAACCTATACCCATGTTGTGTTGTGTCGGGAGAGCATCCTCAAGTGACATAAGTCTAAAGCTCACTTAACCTAGTATTTTTCTCATTTTAAAAGCTTTGATGTCTTATGGTTTTAATTTTAATCTTTCAACATTTTGTTATATAAACTACAAGAAAATCTTATAATCTTTTAATGTAGAATTAAAAGTTTTGAATTTAAGAAACATGATTCTTTGATTTTAAATTTTTTTTATCTATAATTTATTTTAACCATGTTAGTGCTTCATATTAAAGAATTTCTGTTAAAAAATAATTTTCAATAAATTTCTAACTTAAAATGTAAGTGTATCTCATATCTATATGCTGCATGAATGGTGTCATCAGATTATCACATCTTTCTTTCATTCATTAAATTACATTTTCATTAAAAAAAAAACACAATTATTTGTGTGAAAATTTGATTAAAGTGGATTTTTTTAAAATGAATTATATATTTAAAAAAAATCGAGAAACTACGACGCCACTGAAGCACTGCAAGGTTTAATATCTAGTTTTTATATATATATATATATATATATATATATATATATATATATATATATATATAAAAAATATCTCTCACAAAAACACAAAAAACTAAAA
>Ga0307513_10010378_pt1 | contig 11677 bp, 15 predicted proteins | sample 15_EM_MG_FD_202174 | JGI IMG/M metagenome (GOLD analysis project Ga0307513, IMG submission 202174) | Populus trichocarpa ectomycorrhiza microbial communities from riparian zone in the Pacific Northwest, United States - 15_EM | ecosystem: Host-associated > Plants > Roots > Unclassified | place... | reverse complement strand
GTCAGTAAAACTCAAAACGAACCAGAATGATGGCCCCGAAATGTTCCTGAGTGGCACATTCAGAATGTCCTTGAAATTCCGCCCATGGTGAACTGCTTTTGGTAAATTTTGGGTAAACTCTGGGAACACTGCAAGGACATCTCAAGGAAACTGGTAAACTGGGGACATTTTGAATGTACCCAGCATTTCCCCAAAGTTTACCCAAAATTTACCAAAAGCAGTTCACCATGGGCGGAATTTCAAGGACATTCTGAATGTGCCACTCAGGAACATTTCGGGGCCATCATTCTGGTTCGTTTTGAGTTTTACTGACTGGGAACACTGTGATCGCACTGCTGGGAACATCACAAAGGAAATTCTAAATGAGCCACTCGGGTATTTTCTGGGTACTTTCTATGGGAAAATTTTAGATGTTCCCATGGTGTTCCTGATGGGAACTCTCTGGTTACATGACCTGGGAAACTGCAAATGTACTGACCATTTCCTGACCCAGGAACACTGCAATCCCACTGCTGGGGAAATTGCAAAGGAAATTCTGAATGAGCCACTCAGGAAAATTCTGGGTACTTTCTATAGGAAAACTTTGAATGTTCCCATGGTGTTCCTGATGGGAACATCCTGGTCACATGACCTGGAACACTGCAAATGTACTGGCCATTTTCTGACCCAGGGACTGGGAACATTCTGAATGAACCGCTCAGGAAAATTCTGGGTATTTTCTTTGGGAAATTTTTGAATGTTCCCATGATGTTCCTGATGGGAACACCCTGGTCACATGATCTGGAACACTGTGAATGTACCAGCCATTTCCTGACCCAGGAACACTGCAGGGAAACTGCCTGGGAATATTCTGAATGGACTTGGGATGTACCAGGTGGGTTTTTGCCTGGTACTTTGTCCATGTCCTTGTGATGGACTTGTGATGTACCAGCCCAGGACACCACCCCTTGCCCCCAGTGATTCCAGGCTCGACTCCACGCTGACCCTGTCTTATCACCACGCATCACGACGCTGCATTCATTCCTTATCCGGCATCTCAACTACTCGACATAGTCTCTATTGCGTGACTCAAACACGTCATCGGAACTCTCGTCCTTATCTATCCCATGTACTCCCCACCAGTCTCGACGTAATCACCGTCGGATCCGTTCGCTTCACCTCATGTGAGGACTCCTCCGAGTCTCCTCCCCTTCCGTCCAATATCTCCGATCTGTTCCACTTCTGATCACTCCATTTCCGATCACTATATCCTCATGTCCCAATGTCCTCCCGCGCCGCGCTGCATTTCCTTCTCCTATGTCCATTCCCCTATCGTTCCGCGGATTGTTTCTCTTCCTTTGTTGCTTGCACGTGTTTCTTGATATCTCACACTGGGGGCGAGGGCCTATGGAAACGAGTGATTACATTGTGGATACATTGAAAACACTGGCCTAATTTACTCAGCCCTTTACCACCAGATACATTCTGGGAACATTTGAAATGTAATCTTGCCATTTGTCCAACATGTTATCACTCATAACATTCAAAATGTTGTCTGAAATGTTCCCAAAATATTTCCACCATATGCCTAATGGGCACATGTTGAGAACATTGGGCCATTTTAGATACATCTTGATTACATTGGCACATTGTAAATGTGTTTAGCATGAGCCCAATTTTTTCACTTTGATCACCATGTGATTTTTGGGTGCATGTTGGGAACATTTGAGGAAGAATCCTGGAAACATTTGAAATGTTATTTTGTAAACACATGTTGGATGAATGGCAAGGTAACATTTGAAATGTTTCCAGAATGTATCTGGTGGTAAAGGGCTGAGTAAATTGGACCAGTGTTTTCAATGTATTCACAATGTAATCACTCATTTCCATAGGCCCTCGCCCCCAGTGTCAGGTCTTTTCCCTTTGCTGTTTGGCACTCGCCTCCATTCTCTGAGTAGTGTAAAGCATATAAATATCCCTGTTGTAGCTAGGGGTGAATACAGAATCGTCCAGTCCAGTTCTCGCTCTCGTTCTCGTCGCTCCGTCTCCGTTGTCGTTGTTTCTGTCGTCTCCCTCGTTGTCTCGCCTCGTCCTCGTCCCGCACCATCTCAACTCCTCGTCCCGCGCTGTCTCGACTCCTCGTCTCATGTCACAACTCTTCATCCCTGGTCTCGACTCTATCCCATCCCTCATATCTCCTCGTGGAAGAACCTCTTGATCTCTCCGACAGGCCATCTGCACAACCTAGAGCCCACCCCAAATCCCATCCTCCCTGCACCCCGACCGACCATCCACGCCCGCAGCAGGAGGTGGCATTTCAGCAGATGATGAGTTGTCACCCTAGGACACCCTCTTTTATCTGCCTCTCTCCAACCAGGACATGTCATTCAAACCTCCATCAGTTTCCCTGACAACACAGTGTTATCACTTCTCCCCTTTTTCCTATTGGTTGTTCCCACACTTCTCAGTTCCTCTTTGTCATGATTTTCTCATGATCTACATCCCTTCTGATCATTCTTTGTCATACCATTCTAATGACCCACATTCTCTCCTATGATGACTTATTATGACTTTAGGTCAGATATCTTGACTCAGTGTTACTGTCACTTGTCACAGGCCACTCTGGTAGTATATAAGGACCTCAGATAGTGCTTGTATTTGCTAGTTTTATTATTACAGGATTTCTTCTGCCTGAAGACCCTCTTTGGATAAGCACAGAGACTTACTGTAAGATACAGAACACCAGGCCTGTTCTCTTCCACTCTATCCCTCTTTTCCTCTGTTGTTGTGCCAACTGCCTCCTTGACCCATTGTCCAGTGTTTGTGCAGGCCCTGTAATACCTCCTCCCCCTACTGGTTTGAAGACCTCTATCTGCACTTGTGGCTAATTGTTGTCTCTGTTCAGCAAGGGCAAGCTACTCAAGAATTGGTTAGTAACTCCCAGTTGGAGTTGTTTCCTGGAGTAGGTCTTGGTGCAGAGTGGCCCTGACAAAGCTCTCTTGTGTATAATAAATGGCCATCATATACTTGACCCATCCAAACCCAATTGTTGTAGTGCCAATTATGTTTGAATCCAATACAAGCTAGATTAGCAATAGCTGGCATCTAGTCAGTATTAGGTAGAAAAGGAAGAACAACAAGAACACATACTCCTCAGCTAGAAGAAAGAACTGAGGAGTCTCAATAAAGCAACAATAAATACATATATATGAGCAGAGTCCAAACAGAGATAAAGGTAACTATCCATAAAAGGAATAATGGGATGAGAACACTCATTTTCAACAAATCCATAGTGCACTGTGCTTCATAAGTACTACTTGCGCCCTTTCATCTCTGTTCAAGGCTTGTGTTTTCTCAAACCTTGTCCTTCCCTCAACACCTTCCCTTAAGATTGATCAGTGAGCATAGGTGGGTAGTACTATATGAAGTACCAAAGAACACTCCAAATGATGGGGTTTTACTCACTTTAAGGAGGATTAATGATAATAGCACAGTAATATGAGTGAATGAGGATTTGTCACCAATATGCAGGGTGATAGGTGTTTGTGTTCTGCTGCAGACACTGGAGACAAGGGTACCCAGAAACAAGTGGGAATATTTCAGAAACATTGCAGGCTCTGGATCAATTTCTCCACATTGTAACCAACAGACACATTTAGGATACATTTGAAGTAGTTTCTAAGATGTAACTGAAATGTTCCCACAACTGACATTTGATATGTTCTAAAAAATGTAATATTCTTAGGCCTATTTATAGGAACATTAAAGGTATATAAGCAACAAGCCCCATTTCTGCCAAAAACATTGGAAGATTATTTGTGATAAAGATTAGGAATATTTTTAAAAGGGTCTGAGAACATTTTAAATGTTACCATTGGAAACATTTCAGTTACATCTTAGAAACACATTCTAAATGTACCCTAAATTATCTGTTGGTTAAAATGTGGGGAAATTCACCCAGAGCTTGCAATGTTCCTGAATTGTTTCTGGGTACCCTTGCCCCCAGTGAGATCACATCTGTCAGGGTTATATGCCTGTTTACTTGCTGTCAGGCACCAAGGGTGTAGTGGATGGATGTAAAGGGTTAAGGGGAGAGGAATGTAGGCTGGACACAAGTTTGGCAGTTTGGCAATTTGTGATTTGACTAGAGTCCACTGTTGGTATCATCTGTGATGACAACTTGTTTGGACAGGAGCTCCATTTGGACCCATCACGCAGTGGGTATTGGACATTTTTCCATGCTGGATTACCTTTGGGTTATCGGTGTAATAGGTCATTTTTCATGCACATTTTCTGAACCAGTATATACTCTAAATGGCAGAAAGAATCTACCCTTGATTGTGGATGGAAAACCTTGTGGATTAGCTGAAATATTCTGCATCACAAGCCAATCAGTGACCTCCGATCACTATATTCCTCATTAGAATATTTTATCCCTTTCCTGGGATTTACGGACCAATATTACAGAGAGTTTTCGGACAGTAACCCAAGAAAGAAAACACAACAAAAATATAACCTATTTACATCATAAACAGGTGGTATTCTGGGGTGGAAAGGGCTCTGTTGCCTACTGTGTCAGGAAAATGAGATTGTTTTCCACTGGTGCTGCCAAGGTCCACCCACTTGCTTATATCATGACTGGAATTGGCTTGAAAGTGATCAAATATGAGAGTACTCCCCCTCTTAGTTCAGATGGTCAGTAACTGACTGGAGCACACTCAACTTTACTGCAATGGGTTTTGAGGCAACAGACTCAAATCTGGAGCACTGGATGGTAAAGCAAGTTTGCAAATGGGCTGTGCAGTACTGGATGATCTTCAAGACAACAAACAAGAATAAGTGATGGTACTGGAACAATCTATCTTTCAAGTCAAAGTAATACTTTGCTTGGTTGGTGAATGAAATTGTGCAAGGCTGATCCAGATTCTTGAAGCTACCTGCGACCATTGGAAATAAAGTTGGGTACATTCTAGAGACAAGATCTGAGTTGTAGCATTTGGGTACTATAGCAGAGCTGCAATGTAACATGAGGTCAGAAAGTTTTGAACCATCTGAAATTACATTCTTGAGGGCAGCAGAATTAAACAGCTATCTAGGTATCCAATTACAGAATGAAAATCAAGAAGCTCTGGATTATCTGTCAAATATATTTGGTCCTACCCCTTTATCACATGTGCAAATAGCTACTAAGGCAGATTAGGCTTATTTGGTCAGGCCATCAGAATGGTCTATGTTGTTCATGGGGGGTTGGGGTGTTTTATTATGGACAAACCCTCCTGTCAGAGTTGGGGATTTAGGGGTTGGACACCTCTACATCATGTGAGTCCTACAGAGGGAGGGAGGACACTGCCAGTCCCCAGAGGATGTGTGGTAGGTGGGATGGCCAAGCAAGCCCTAGATCATGTGACCTGTTGGGCCATGACCAAAGTCCGAAAAGTTTTTAGGAGAGGGGTTCAAGCAGAGATCACCACAAAGAAGCAGAGTTGGGAAATAGTGGGCAAACAATTTGGATGTTTCCATACTACAACACATAATTCAAATATATGCCCCATTCTCCAATCTTTTGCTCAAACCTCTAAAATTCATCTTTCTATCTCCAATTGTGGAAATCATTGCCACAAAGGTTAACACATTGGATGCTCTTGAAGGAAGTGGAGATGAAATGCAGGTAGGGCAAAAAAGCATCCCACCTCTCCTCTTCAGTCACATGACTACTACCTGATGTCTTGGGGAAGATTCCACTAACCCATGCCCATGAATGAGGTTGATTTTTGAGCTCATAGGGGACCTCATCTGGGGGAAATTAGATGATACTAGAGTATACCAGAGTACCTCTAGTGTCCCCAGTGGGATGATCCTCAAGGTAAGTCTTGAGCATACATGAGGCATCAGGAATGAGTTTTCCCTGCTCAGTATACCATGGGCTTGGGTGTAGGTCAACTGTGGTGGCCAGTTTGGCAAAGTTCTTATAAGCATTTCCAGAAGTGATAGTAACAAAGTTTGTGAGTAAAGATGTTTTTTCCATGTGCCAATAATTTCTGATCCACAGGCCAAGAATTGTACCCTCAAAGTCGAGTCCTATAGTTGTGACAGAAGCCAGGAGGTCAATGGTTACCACCTCTTCTAAGGGATTACTGATGTTTCCCAAGATGGTTACATATTCCAGAATAGGAGAGTACTGGACTGCCATCTTGAATGTGGTGACAGAGTCCCAGGTAAAACACCAATCCAGTCTTGTCAGATTTTAGTATAGATTTCAGCAATGGAGATACATATTGAGATTGAGGGTATGGGACAATGAATGCAGGCAAGCCATGTGCAGGTAGCCAAAACTTCAACAACCATGCATTTGACAGATTGAGTATCAGTGGGGTTGATGAGTCTGGAGAGTTGGATGACAAGACACCTGATGTGCCTGCCCCTCCTCATCAGTGTATCCTCCAGCTCTTCACTGGCTGTTCTAACCCAGCAATCTTAATGTTTCTGGATACCCTTGCCCCCAGTGAGATCACATCTGTCTAAAGAACTCTCAATGAGTGGCTCTGGAAAATTATGGATCAGTTTTGAATAAAATTGTGAAAGAACCCAGAGGGTTCATTCAAAAGATATCTGGTAGATAATTTTATAGGTTCTTTTTCAACAAACTCCCAACTTACCTGCTGATAAAATTGAGATCAAAGTAGTGGGCAAGTTATGAGTTGTTTTAAAACTTACCCACCAGGCAAAGTTGGAGTGAATTGATCACAAACTTTCAACAAACTCTATTTCCTTACTAGGTAAGACCCCCTCTGCCCCCAGTGAAAAGCTGATCATTATCATGGGTGTCACTTACACCCTTATCCTCAAGCCTGAATACCTTGCTGCAGTAGAAGGCATACCACTGTCTAAGAGTCCATATCCAAGGAGTTTGGAGAGATACTTCCTTCTGCCCAACTGAGGGATCCATTGTGTATCCTGAAGAACTGGTTGAGGACTTGGAGGGTACAAGTCTGACTTGGAGTCTGGCAGCAAGTGTCTTGCTGATGAATGCAATACCAAGGTTAGAGACTCTTTTGGAGGAGTTGTTGTTGCCTGATGATGAGGAGGGTCTGAGTGATGATGAGGAGGGTCTGAGTGATGATGAGGAGGGTCTGAGTGATGATGAGGAGGGTCTGAGTGATGATGAGGAGGGTCTGAGTGATGATGAGGAGGGTCTGAGTGATAATGAGACTCGTTTGAGTGGAGGATCAACTGAGGAAAGAAATTAAAACATAAGCAAATGAACAATATGTCTCACTGGGAGCAAGGGCCTATAGAAACCAGTGATTACATGGTGGGTACATTGAAGACTCTGGTCAAATTCACTCAGCCTTTTACCACCAGATACATTCTGGGAACATTTCAAATGTAATCTTGTCATTTGTCCAATATGTTATCACTGATAACATTCAAAATAGTTGTCCAAAATGTTCCCAAAATATTTCCAGCATATTTCTGGTGGGTACATGTTGAGAAAATTGGCTTGTTTTGGGTACTGTTGAAAATGGGCGTTTCCGTTCTCTTTGGACTTTCCCCTTTCGTCCTATTGTTGTTCCCCATTTGTCCTCTCGTTGTTACCTTAAATAGTTGCCTCCTTCATTTTGTCTCCTCAGTTCTTTCTTTCCTTCTGAGGAGTACGTATTCTCTCTTTTTCCCTTCCACACCTAGGCTTACCTGCATGTAGTTCCGTCTCATCTAGGCTTCGCTAGATTTCAACAGGTACATTATAATTGTGGTCAGCATTAGCCTCAAGTTTTGCAGTTTAATCACCATGTGATTTTTGGACATATGCTGGGGACATTTGAAATGTTGTCTTGTGAGTACATGTTGGACAAATGGCAAAGTAAATTTGACCAGAGTCTTCAATGTACCCACCATGTAATCACTGGTTTCCATAGGCCCTTGCCCCCAGTGAGATAAGCTCAAGATGTAGGGGAAACATTGATGATTTGGTTGGGAAAACATAGAGCAAACTGGAATTGGATTGCTTGACAGTGAAGCTTCTATCAATGCAAACATTCATGCTCATAGTACTAGTGTTGTCTTCATCATCACCATCATCATTAACCTTGTATGTCTTTCCTCACCCCTTCTGTTCAACTTGTGCTTCCAATTTGGGTCATACTTCAGCCCATTAGGTGACTAGCAGTTTTGTGTTGAGTGCATTTCCAGCTTAGGACAGTCTGATTTTGTATGGTTCAAAGTTGTGTTTCTTCTGGTTTAATTTGTTCTGGTGAGCAAAGAGAGTGGTGTTAGAAGGGGATGATTGCATGGTATTGATGATCAATTCTTATTGTTATGCACAGATCAATAACTTCAGATCAATCTTTACATTAATCACTGTCAGCTAACATGACCCTTTATACAAAAGTGCATGTCAAAGTGCCACTAATACAAATGTGGCTTTCCTCATTACATAACCCCTGGGCCATCAGACATATGCTCTGCCTAATGGGGAAACCTTAGAAATACTCATTTGATGGGCTGTTTTTGTAAAAATCCCAGTTATGAAGGTATTAAATGTCAAAATCTAGCAGAGCATAGATGAGACAGTACTACACATTGGTTAGCCTAGGTATGAAGGGAAGAAAGGATAATATACATACTCCTCAGTGGAAGGGAAAAGACTGAGGAGACAGTAACAGGAAGTCAACTATATAAGGTACTCGAAGGGGGAAGCCAAATAAGAAACAATAAGAAAATGAGTCAGTGGCCAAAGAAGGCGGAGACACCACATTTCAACATTAAAAATAAGGTATGCACAATATTATGTAATATTAATACAGTGAGTACATTCACAGTGTTCTAGGTCATGTGACCAGGATGTTCCCATCAGGAACACCATGAGAACATTTACAATTTTCCTAAAGAAAGTACCCAGAATTTCCCCAGGTGGCTCATTTAGGATTTCCTTTACAGTGTTCCAAGCAGTGCGATCCCAGTGTTCCCAGTCAGTAAAATTGAAAATGAACCAGAATGATGGACCCAAAATGTTCCTGAGTGGCACATTCAGAATGTCCTTGAAATTCCACCCATGGTGCATGTCAGTGCGTTTGCTGTCATGAAGAAAACCACGTTTAAAATTTTTATAAATCAACAAGAACACAAGATATTCACGATGTCCAATGACCAACTCGAACATCACACTCCTTTTCATTCCATTTCTCCCTCCCCTCTTACAAACACATGATGCAACAAACAAGAAAAGAAGATATCATTGTGATACACGAATAGTCACAAGGCTCTTTGGCCTCCACAACAGGAAGTACTACTGGTCATTGTTTCCATCAAAATCATGGACCTCTCCCTGGTCCTCAGCAAGAACACTCTCCGCTACTTCCTCAGCCAAGGTCCCTTCTTCCAAAGGACCAGCTCCATCCAATTCCTTGGCCGTCGCCATGAGATTTGACTGCGCAAGAAGCAAGAGTTGTTGGATCTGGATCTGATCCATAACCTGGCTCAACAACTCAAGGACTTGTTGAATCATCAAGCCCCTCTGGCTCGAGTGAAGAACGACTGCTCTCAGCTCCTAAGCATTCATCATCCACCTCTCTCCCACTTCTCCGACAATCGACTCTCCCGGTTCTTCTTGCTCGAAGGTAGTTGGCATAAAATGCCTCTGATGAGGGAAGACTGTGGAGTTGACCTTTGAAGTAGTTGGAATGGACGTAAGGATGGTACTTGGCCAATGGAAGAGCCCCAGCAGAGTGGATGCAGTGTTGCCCACTCACTGAAGGCCCCAAGATAGGTTGTTTGTCTAAGACTTGACTCATCAAGTCAAGTTCCTCTTGAGACACGATAGGAGGACCTTCTTCTTCTTGATGAAGTGGCGACATCAACTGCTCCTCAGCAGATGACCCTTTGATTTCCTCGCTCTCCATCATCACATCACTTGGCACCTCTGCCTCACTAGCAGAAGCATGAACCTCAAGATCCTAAATCAGGATCATCAAGATTCAGCTCTCCCCTGCAGATGCCGCCTCGTGATAGGACAAATCCGACGAGTACTCGAGACTCGGTTCTTCTGAAGAACTCTTTGACACCTAACTAAGAGTCAACGTTGTGGTTAAGGTCACAACAGGAAGACTCTTACCTTGCCACCACAGGTACAGAGTTGACTCTGCATATGTTCGACCTTATTCAAAAGGTCATTGAACTGTTCTTCCAACCGTTGGATCCTCTGAGTGTCGACACCACTGTTTGACTCGTGGAATGCCACGTCCATCTGCAAGGCCTCAATCAAGTTCAACTGAGCCTTCCTTCCTTGTTCCAATTTGTGGACATGGAATAGAAGCTTGGAGTAGTCGTCCTTGAAGCTGGTGAACATGGCGTCATACCCCTTCAGTTTGTGCTCATCCAACTGCCCTCAAACACTCAAAGTGTTCAAGTCCTTGTCAATCCTCCCGAAGACAGCAGTAGCATCAGTTACACTTTGACGCCACTCACGCTCCAAGGCATCTCGCTATAGTTTCATCAGACAGAATCCTAAAACGGTTCTGGAAGATGGAACCCACCCATTCCTGGATCTCTATAACCCGATTCCAGATCCAAACGCTGGTGGCAGTCCCCAAACGAATAGCTTACTTTGCCTGGTTCATCAACTTGTCTTTGCCCTCCCAGTTGAATGATCCCATTCTAAACAACAAAGCTAGGACGGGATCCCTCCAAGTCTCTCTGTCGCTGATTCTCCATATTTTGGCAGTCCTAATTGTGTAACCCCAGAGCTGATCATCGTAGTGACACTCTCCAAGGATGTCGTTGACATCTCCGGATAACATCCGACCCATGATCTGCTCAAAAAGGTTAGCCGATAGACCACAGGAGAACAGCAATAAGATACTAGCCTCGATTGGACTAGGGTAGGTAGCATTGGGATCAATCCGACTCTGTGTATGGCCTTGATTGTCGCAGCGGGTGATTTCTCCCCTATTGTCAGGAGCAACATACACGGCACGAGAACCAACAGAGTTATCAAGAGTGGCCGCATTGCGGATAGACATGAAGATGTAGTGGTTGGTGATTGGTAAAGTAGAAGGAAGGTTTGATGAGGATTGATTGCATACTCACCCTGCTTATATGCTTTCCAACTATCCCCTGGACACTACCTTTGGTCCAGACCTTCTCCCATCATTAAGGGTTCACTCTATTCCCCATCACCGCCCACTTCCTCACAACACCACTGAAATACCAAGTCTCGGGGCAGGGTGTGTGAGAGAAGGGGTAGGGTGAAGGTAGAGATCAGCCGGTATATGGTAGGGAGTGTTGGAGGAGGGATAGGGAAGAGATCCGAGGGGAGGCGAAGCGAAAACAAGATGAGGACGAGACTGCGAGTGTGAGACGAAGGCAAGGACAACGAGGACGAGGACTACTGGCACAAAACGAGAGCTAAATGAGGGCGAGGACGATGAGGACAACTGGGAGACTCAAGGGAAGTGACAAGATACTGGGGGAGAACTCCGAAAGGAGGATCTGGCATTAGGGGGTATAGAATACAGACTTTATATATCATCTAAGGAGGCAACTCTTGGAAACTTGGAAGGAACTAGATACTGACACTGGGGGCGAGGGCCTATGGAAGCTAGTGAATACATTGTAAATACATTGAAGACACTGGTTCAATTTACTCAGCCCTTTACCACCAGATACATTCTGGGAACATTTCAAATGTTACTTTGCCATT
>Ga0307513_10010377_pt1 | contig 11677 bp, 13 predicted proteins | sample 15_EM_MG_FD_202174 | JGI IMG/M metagenome (GOLD analysis project Ga0307513, IMG submission 202174) | Populus trichocarpa ectomycorrhiza microbial communities from riparian zone in the Pacific Northwest, United States - 15_EM | ecosystem: Host-associated > Plants > Roots > Unclassified | place... | reverse complement strand
AGTCGGAGTCAGAGTTCGCCCGTGACGGTGGTGCGGCTATTTCAGTCCAAGTTGTGTAGTACCGGACGATGTAACGATGGCTCAGAAGACGCAGGGCGGAGACTTCTCGCAGGATCTTCTCGTCGGCGGATTTTTTACCGCCCTGGAGTTTGATCTTCTTGACTACACCAAGATAGTTACGAGTGAGAAATGACCATAGAAGCTGTGTCGACACAACATTACCTGCGTAGATTCCACCGTCCATCTTGTGCTTTGATTTAACCACAGAACCATATGCGCCGCGTCCCTACAGGAAGAGGGTATGTCATTGGCGCCGGTCACCTAGAGTGCGAGGTAATCTCACGAGCAGTTCCAACTCCTCGAATTCCTCACGCCATCGACTACTCGGCTGAGGGGTAAACCTCGGTGCAAAGTAGTCATCCGGGGACCCAACAAAAGACTTCCTCGACACAGGTGTCTTTGGAGCTGATACCAGTGGTTCAATGCAATGTACAGAGCCCAGGATGGCACCACGGACCTGACGGAATGGCGATCGCAGTCACCTTCGATTCTGGACGCGGCGACCGAACGTTCGCCTCCATATCGTGTAACACGGATTGACATACAAGTCCGTTCTTCTTGCTTGGATTGAGCATGTTGGTAATGTGATGGATCGCTAGTTTAGATAAGGAGGCTATTGTTCGATGCGTCAGTCACGTACGTGTAGGCAATAAAATAAAATAAACGAACGTGATTGTAGTGCGAGCTTCGGGCTTGGGTATATTTCCATAGCATTCCAGCCAACGAGCATTTGCAAAAACAGGACACCGACGCTGTGTACGTCTCTCGATTTTGAGTATTGCAAGGGTGAATCAACGGCCTCCTTCGGTAACCTACGAGCTGTGAGTAAAGATCAGCATGAGGTTTGCCGTGAATACTTACCATCCCTCAGAAATTCTAGAGTCCTGTAGATTTAAGTGCCCGCCGAATTTATTCGACCGGTACAAGTCCAGAAGACGCGTGAAGTACCCGGACTTTCCGAGTCTGACGGTTTTCGGTTGTCCCGCTTGAACAGGATTCGTCAAGTAAACACAGGTCGGGGATATCCCACGGTGTAATATGTCTTGCGCATGCAGAGCGCTGAGGCCAGTGAGCACTTGACGGATGTATGCCTGAGAAAGTATGTTCCTGAGGTGCCGATACTCCCGAGGAAAACGACGACATACCAAAGCTCTATCCTCCCGGAGGAAATCACAATCCTCGAGCACGTCGTGGAGGGAAAGAGAGGGTCTCTGTTCTAAAAGTATGGAAAGCCGCGGGTAATCGCGGTCCGAATATGCAGACGACAGCTTGACAGCAAAAACGCTCAGGAGGTTGTTATGTCGTATCTTTATCAACTTCTTGAGCTCCTCTTCCACTTGCTTGAGTTTCTTCTTCCCTATTGGATCATATCAAGAAAGCGTGGTCGGCGGAGGGGATGGATCAAACCTTGGCTTGTGACGTAATGCTCGGAATCGAAAAGGATGACATATAACTCCAACGGCAAGGTAGTCCGGATGTCATCGCAGATAGGCTCGGCGAGGTACACGGTGCCCAATCGTTCTGAACCTGGATTAGTTACGGGGGACAGAAAATGGCAACTAGGCAGACCTTTGCGCGGGTGAAATAACTTGACAGAATTGAATACGATCCCATCCCATTCGATGTTGTGGGCGAACGACTCTGTTGGAGTGTCGCTGTTCGGCGATACGGCAGAAAGCGGGACTTCAGTGGCATCAGATAGCCCCCTCCGGCGATTCACCTGTATCTGTTCAAGTTCCAAACGTTGTTGCCTGATGGTGCCTTCTCGCAACTGTTCTTCAAATTCGTCCGCCAACCGTTGGGCATCGAGGATCCTCTGCTCTTCTTCCTCTTCTTGTTTTTGTAATCGGGCCTGAACGAAGAGTCAGTATACTTGGCTGAATAAGGTGGACGGAAACACAACCTGCTCCTCCTCAATGTTTCGCTTCTCCATTTGGTATCGTAGCGAACCCTCGGTGGGAAGCTTGATGTTTTCAGCAAGCCACTCTTGGGCCATGGTAACTATCTACGCCCGGTCAGATATGGAATGAAGAGTGGGTTGGTGTGCATACTTGGAATACCATCTCCGATCCTTGGTTTTTCTTCGCCTCGTATTGTACGGCGCGCGACAGCGCGTTGATCCTCTCCAAAAGCATTCCATGGGTATTTTTTATGGCGAAAACCGGGGCAGCTCTCGTAGGGTAGGTCTTTGGAAGGCTGGAACGCGGTCAGCGTTGGCAATACGCCTCTCTACTCGGGTTCCTTTTGCTCACGTGACCGCCAGTGAAAGATAGCACTTGGTTCCGTGGGGATCGTCGGGGTGTGTAACCCTGATCATGAATTCCCGGGGTCTCGCGGCGCCCTGCAATGTATAGTTTGCCTCAGTCTATTAGAACGCGGTGATGGAGACACCAGACACACCTTCCATGCTTTTGGGGCGGGTACTTCTCGGAAATCATCTCCATAGATTGATTTGAGTGCGGTAATCTCTTGCTGCTGTAGCTCTTCAGTGGATTCCATAGCTGGGTCTCAATCTCTGTCACCACTCAAGCGGTGGGGAATATAAGCGAGGAATGTGGCTGCCGATGAGAGGCTGTAGCGTAAAGTGCGTGCTGGGTGTAACGAAACAGGGAACGATCCTTTAGTTTCGCAAGACGATGAAGGCCGCGTGGACCTTTGTCCCTCAGGCCAGCATAACCCTTTCGGCGTGGGTCTGTTTCGGGGTTGGGTGGAAAAGGGCGGCCGAGCGCCTGTATGATCGCGGTGAACGGATCGTTGGAACGAAGAGCCGTAAACGCCTGGCAGCTGTTTCCGTTTTGAGAGCGGACGACAACTTGGACCCAAACGATCGCCGTGGAGGGGTTGGGAACGAAAGATGTGGTGGATTTCCCAAGCACCGCTCGCCAATCCATGTTGGTTGACTCGACTGCAAGTGAGTCATTCGTGCCGGTATGTGGAAGAATAGCGCCTGAAGATCGCCGTCACCATCCGTAGCTGAGCCAACACGAGAACAATACGAACCACACTACATGTTACTTTTACAGGGAACCCGAATACATATCCGCCTGCTAGGAACGACACATACACCATACACGTTCTGGAAAGTTGCATCCCAAACCTTTCATAATGAAAACATAAAAACCCCTGGAGAGTACATGAATGGCGGATACCCGAGCCGGACGTTTGCATTAATCTTCCAGCATTTACGCTGCCGGGGGTCCCGAAGATCCTGGGGCACGCGTGTGAGTGCCGACACAGGCTCAAGTCGGTCAAGGGACGTACAGGAACCAGAGCGTCTCCCACTGCTCTTCCAAGGGCGCTCATGATTTTCTTGGCTCTTTTCCTTCGTTCTTTTCGAGCTGCGGAGCGCCTTCTCGCTTTGATCGTTCGGTTAACCCTTGAGGATGGCCCTCTGTCGTCACCCGCCGCCTCGTTCTGTAGCTTGGGATCAGCGGTGAACGACACACCAAAGAAACCAAAGACGCACTTCTCTCAGACTGCTGGAGGCGCCGCGGTACCCCAACAAAAGCGGCTCATCGTCCTAGAAAGGAGAGGCCTCAGAGGTCAACGAAATCGGGGAGCACATCGCATCCCTACATGCTGCTCGACGTTCTTGAGGATCCTGAAGCCCCTGAGCCCCCTGCAGACGGTCAGCACGGACAGAACCTGGCAGGGACAGCGTGGGGTTACCTCCTGATTCTTGAGACGAAGAAGAACATGACAAAGTGCAGAGAGAGAAAAGCGACGACCCTGGCCTCTCCGCCCGGCCTAAGTATCCCCATGAACGCTGGTCCTGAGAGTGAATTTGGCATGAGCGGTGCAGGACTAGGGGTTGATTGGTTTCCGTTTCAGGATACACAGAGGCCGCTTCCGGTTTGGCTCAAGGATAGGAAGGTTTCAGAACCGTCATTTCAGAGAACTTTGAATATCAATACATTCTCTGGAATACCCCGTCATAGAGTGGCTCCGGAGAAAACGAGTGGGCGTGTGAAACGCTTGATGGCAAATATCTCAAAGATCGACCCCGATCCCGTTTGTCCGCCCCGGCAACGCGACCGACGAGCCTGCGGTTGGCCACCCACCCTGCCACTCCTCCAGCTCATGGCCACCTACTCCTCCGTCACATACGACGACCGGCTCCCAGAGCGAACGCACATCCCGCTGTTGGCGTCCGATGAGATCAGGGTCATCCTTATTCACCTGCGGGATACATATAATCCTCCGGTCCGGGGCACACGAATAGTCACTCATCGGAAGATACTTCTACCCCCCACAGACGATATGTCGGCATCGACGGTGGAATTACGACACCCACTGGCTGGAGTTGGAGAGTCAAATCCACTCGATCGGAAACTCGTTTGCGACTGGCTGACCAGCCTCATATCCGCCCTCCAGAAACACCTCTCGAAAGGTGGAGACGACTCCGACGCCCGCGAGGCGCTCCTTGATGACGCCGCGGCTCTACTCGCTATCTTCGCAGGATCCGCCTCCGCCGGTAAGCTCACCCGAACCTTCACCTTCGGCCACCCCCCGTCCACGCCCGTTCGCGTCCGAGTGACCGACATCCCTCTCGAAAACCAAGACTACACCACCCTCGGCGCACAGACGTGGGGCGGCGCTCACGTGTTGGCCGAGATCATCGTTCAGAACCCACATCACTTCGGTCTCCACTCAGAACAAACTTCCGCGGGGGGGCCGAGTATCCTCGAGCTCGGAGCTGGGACCGGGCTAGCTTCGCTCGCAGTGTACCGGTATCTATGGTCACGGGGGCTGTGTGCCACCATCTACGCCACCGATTTCAATTCACTCATCCTCGATAACCTTGCGCACAACATCTCGATCAACAAGCTGGCCGTGCCCGGATCAACAGAACCCGGAATATCCTGTGGCCCCCTTGATTGGTCTAACCCAGACGCGGCCAATTCAGATCTTTTCAATTCGGTGGACTTCGTTCTCGGTGCCGATATCATCTACGAGGAGCTTCACGCCCGCTGGATTAGGACCTGCCTGCAGAGATTTATGCGGAAACCACAATTGAACTCGGTTCATCGGCCACTTTTCCACCTCGTTGTCCCGCTACGGCCGACGCATGCATTCGAGTCAAACACGATTGAGGGGATTTTTCCTCTCTGGTCCGAGACCAGTGGGCAGCGCGGTTGGGAGTTGGTGGTTTTTTCAAAGGACTCCATCCTATGTGAGGCCAGCGGCGATGAAGCAGACGGACAGGTAGAATACGTGTATTACACCATTGGCTGGGAAAATAAAACATCAGAAACAAAACACAACAATAACGCATGCTAGACAGAATGTAATGCGGGATGCCCAATCATAACGGGTATGAATGTTCAAACGGAATAAATTAATGCGTCTCCTGCAAACGACCAACGTGTTGGAATGGATTCTAGGAATAACAAAGGGCACGTACGATCATCAAGCCCAAGGGTTGCGGTCGTCATCGGAGGGACCGAACGCGCCCTTGATGTGAGACGGCGTCTCGGCCTCTACAACAACGTCTTCGTGGGTTTCTGAGATAACCAATCTCTCCTCTCCCCCTTCAACGACCACCTCCACTTCCTCCGACTCTCCATCGCGGACTGTCTCGAGGTCCACGGGAGGAGAGTCTCTCTCAATCTCAAATTCTCCTCGTTTGCCATTGTTTTCGCCCCCATCCTGGGCGACGTATCCTCGTTTATAAACCTTCCTCAGGGGAGGACCCGGAGCGCTACTCCTCCTCTCCTTAGTCATCCTTTCCGCAGCAGCTTCGTCTTCAACGATCAGGTCAACAGCATCGGGAGGAAGGACTCGATCCTTCACTGGAGGTGCCGTCCCTCTTGTCGACTTTCGCAGACTCGCCACAGAGGGGATCGAAGAAGAGGAAGAAGAAGAATCCTTCGCAGACTCTTGACGTACACGGATCTGTGGTCGTTCAGAGGAGGAACCAACCCGAGGCCTCGTCCAACCAAGTCTGACGCCTCCAGAGCCGTTGCCGTTGTCTGGTGGAAGGTCATGATCGATAACCCGTTCATAATCAGGAGACTTGGTTTTGACGGATACCGGAGTCTGGGATACCGCGCCATAGCTTGGGTTGGGAACCCTCCGAGGACCAGAAATCGGCGTAAAGTAGGCACTGTGCTCATCCCTCAAAATCCGTTCTTCCTCGTCCCACATCAACCTGCGGGCGTATTCGGAGCTGGCATCGATAACGGGATAGTTGTAATCGCCGAAGAGGTATTTCTTGCTGTTCTGGAAGAGTTCTTCGTCCCCTTCGTCGAGGTCACCGAAAGGTAAATCGAACCCTTCTGTGTCGTTGGAACCTCCAAGTAGAAGTGCCGGATCCTCTTGACTAGGGGACTGCAAGTCCGGTGCAATGTGGACAACGCTCTCAGCTTGTCCCTCTAGCAATGGAGCGTAAACCTCGTCGTCTTCATTGAGTCCTCTCCCGAGTCTTCCTCGTGGTTCCGCGTTGACTTGGTTCGGTAACCAATATTTCTTCTTGCCACCCTCCGCGTACCGCAACCCAGCTCTGATGCGCCTCTCCCGCCCAGCTCCCTGGTGCATGATTCCTTCCGATGGCTCGAATTCTCGGTAGTCCATACCCTCCCCACGTAGAGTGGTCTTCGAATCCTCGATAACATCTTTGATAGAAAACGAGTCCTTGATCGCGTACTTGATCGGTAGTCGTGCGACGAAGGATACATGTGGGTCGATGAAGTCCTTGAACGAGAAGGCGTACAGGTGAGCAATCGCGAAAAGAGGCATTTCGAGACATATTAGCGTGTCTGTCAACCCAACCGCGATGCGCTCGCTGTCCGTATAGGGACCCAGACGCTTGATCGCCCCAGCCGCAACGAGAATCGAGATCCCGATGGATTGCCAGAATGAGAAGAACAGGATTCCCTTCACACACAGGAATTTTGGCATGGGCCTAACAACGGGCTAAGCATTTCAAATGCGAGAGTGATGCGATCGGGGGAAACCCACCTAAAGGGCTTCAGGTCCTCATTGATGCACATCCAGAACATGGCCAAGCAATACAAGCTGAGACAGATGCTGAAGTTGTACACGATGCTGACATAGAGATAGCCGGATTTCGCGGCCAAATCACCCTCGTGGTATTTGCCGAGCGCCTTCAGGATCAAGGTGACTATCGCAAGGATGGGCTTGATCTGTACATATTCTAATCGAGTGTCATTAGCTTGTGCACAATCACAGGATTGGATCCAAACGCACGCAAGACGCCACGTTTCATGAACAAAAAGACGTATGGATCGCTCAGGTCGAGTTCTCGGCGAAGCAGGGTGAACGGAAACACCGCGGCCTTCGGAGGTCGTCCGTGAAGAAGGATAAGTAGGGATCGTTCTCCTCCCATATACCCAACCAAGAGTTGAAAGAAACAGTAGATCACATAAGCCTGAACCGCAGCACAATCAATCACCCTGATCGACAGCTAAGCCAGTTTACTACATCCATACCTCATATATGTCACGGATGACATCGATAACAAACGCAGCTTCCAGAGAGAATAGCGCTATGAGAGACGCAATGGCATAGATAGGAACCATCAGCATGATTCGAATGACCATCCTGTTGCCGGCGCGGACTGTGAGCGGGGAGCTAGGGATCGAATAACCATCAAGGACGTCACATACCGCTGCAGATGTGGCTTCCGATAATTCTTGAGATGCAGATAAATCGACATCGCAGACACGACGGTCGCGACGAGAGTGGATAGTCCAGCAAACGTAAGGAGAATAGGGTTCAGTGCCGAGCCGGCACCTGGCCCGTGGTCGTCTTTAATGGTCATGAGCATGGCCGGCGGGAAGTGGGCGAGTGCCTTCCGGGTGTATAGGTGGGAATGCAACGTTCTTGAAACCCGGAAGCTTATGGGATGGTGAGTTGGGTGGATGAATGCCGCATGCAAGGGCTGCTGCGTTTGGGGGTTCGAAGCGAGGGGATGTCGTCACGCCCTGGTCACACGGGATCGACGAGGCGGCGGGCGCCTACCAGTGCCGGCGCCCTGCCAGGGCGTATCGCGAGCACGATCTATTAATCGCACGGGTATCCCACCCTTGCAAAATGTCATAGCTGGTTAACGAGTAGAGGGTCGGGAGTGACTCCGACCGTCAGATCTATCACAGTTGCGTACGCTTTGTTAGATCCCGGTAGTTGGAGGGGATTTGACACTGATTTGCATCTGTTCTCCGATCCATCACGCTAAAAAGAGCCCAGGAGAGACAGGAACCTTATATTCAGGTCTTAAAAACAGCGTGAGCAAACAAATAATAACACAATATGTACGCGACTGGGTATGTGGTATAAAACACGGCGATAACATTGAAAGCATACATGGTTAAACATGACGGAGATCTAAAAAAGGAGACACCAGACCAAGAATTTTCCGAATATGAAACGAGGGGGGTCTGGTGCCCCAGGGCGCCGACTATGATCCCGACAGGTACGGGTCTTCATCATCACCCTTATTTCGTTTGGAAAGACAGGTCTTAGATTCTCGATGGCGCTTGACAGCATCCGGTCGAACTGTGAAATAGCGTGTTTGACCAAGAGAACCTTGGCGGATATGATTGTTCGACGTACCTGGAAGAAGCTTCCCGCAAAACTCACAAGGAACCCTACGCGTCTCCCTTTCTGGGTTTGCTTTACACGACGTCAGATGCCTCGGAAGATCGGTAGCCCTCCCCAAGCGCTTCCCACAGAGACCGCACTTCGTGCTCTTACCGTCGAACTTGGCACTCGCACGTTTGAGAGAACCAACCTTCGGGCGCTTGCAAGGTCGAGCAGCCTTCCGTACTTCAGGGGTAAACTCGTCACTTTCTTCACCACTGTCGTCCCCGGACCATCTCGACCGTTTTAGAACGGTTCTCCTCGATGGGCCAGCGACAGGATGAGATGGCGGAGGGGAGGACGGGGGATTGGGCGAAGAGCGGGGAGTGGGGTCAGAGCATGCATCGAGCAACTCCGGCAGGGATTGAGTAGAGATGACAGGTGCAGGGGGTGCCTGAAGCTCCTCCATCATGGTATCGCTGACTTCATCCACTTGTGGGAGGGGACTGAAGATCTCGTAAGGCGAGACCGTTCGGTGACCGCTTAGTGATAGCGGCAAGGATGACAGGAACGGACTTTCCAGTTCAGGTGAATCAGGAAGGTCGTAGGGGGAACCGATGGAAGTAGGTGAGAAGAATGGGGTGCTTGGAGAGAGAGGTGGGGTGGTTGCAGCGTCGGAGATATTGCTGAGCGGGGTGTTAGGTGGATGATCCTCGTCCTCATCATATGGTAAGTTGATGTATGCAGCCTCGAGCTATACAACCATGAGCCTTCGCTTCAAGCGTAAACTGGATGAGCGTACCTTCTTCACCTCCTCGTCGAGGGAGTTTGTCAACATAAGTGGCGACGGTACAGGCCTTACGGACCCATTATCATCCACCCATAAGTCTTCCCTAAAATTTTGGAGACTCTCCGGACCCATGTTTAGATGGATCATATCTTCGTCCCAGGAGCTCTGGATGGTGGGGTTCTTTTTGATGGCGTCCGTAATCCGTCGTCCGACCTCGCTCCATTGAGGGACCCAATCCTGGGTGGTGGACCACACCTTCATCGTGTCATCGTAGAGCTAACGCGATGTCAGCACTCGTGGGACGAAAGAGAAGAGAATTCACTGACACACAGAGCCATCCCATCGTCCTTTAGCATGAGATCTTTGGGATCGTTCACGATGGGTAGATCGCTGGAAGCGCTATGAGTCACGAGTCTCTACCTTGACGGCCTGATACGCACCTGAGCATGTTCTCGGGAGAAGCGCGACACCACCTGGCGACCTGATAGATTTCGAGACTGGTTGCGTAGAAGAGAGAAAGCTGGCAAGGCTGCTCCGGAGCCTGGGGTTGCAAAGGAATAACGCGAAGTTTGAATCGAAAGTCGCTGTGGGATTGGCGGACGGTGGCAATTTCCATGCGAGGGAAGATGACTTGGTGGCGCGGTGGGCTGGAAGTGGGCGGTGAATATCGAGGAATGCTGGAATTTATAGGAGGGAATATCAAAGTCGGGAACCGCCCAGGCGCTCATGATATTCTGATCCACGAGGAGGAGGGTTTGTGAACGGTTTGATCACCCTCGGGCTGTGTGGCGGTCCCTCGAATTTTGTGCCCCATCAGCGGACAAAAAGAGCGCTGAAGCGAATGACTCCGACATGGGAGTTTTTAGATGGGACTAAAGGCCGGTCAGTGTCGGGAATCGTTTGAGGGTCTGGGAACGAAGTGTGCGAGGTGAGGCACCAGACGCACAGGCGATGGACGTGAGTTACGACACCGATCCGAGATTGTTTTCCATCAGCAAACTGGAAGCTGGTACGGCCGGCAGTCACATTTTGACCCCTCAAGATCCTCGAAAACAGCTCCAACAGAGAAGCCATGGCCGTTCACTCTTCCCTGCTGGACGACATGAGGCCGGGCGTGAAGAGCACAGCCCGGCATAATAGGGTGGACCCACATGAGAGTAATATCGCATGGAATAGAGATATCCGGGTGATAAGAGATCTGGCTTAGCACCGAGGCCGATGTGAACGGTAGTCGGAACATGGATTCGACAACGAGATCAATGCCACGCCCAAGGTGCACCCTGTCTGTCCGCGCAAGCGCGAGACTAGGAGGCTAGAGGAGGTGTTCGGCACCTCGCAGACGCGGTCACGTGGTGGAGGATTGAGCTTTGGATGGCGGTGCAGTGGGGCTCAGTTAATCATACAGCCACTGGACGTGTTTTCTGGAGGAAAATCCGGCGCACAGAGTCGCGAGTCTGAATCGCAAGGTGGGCTGTGTGTAGAACGCAGTGGGGTGGCTCATCTGCCCTCTACCCTTTGCGGCGAGGGTCATGGCATCAGGTTGCTAGCGCTGGCTGGCTTCTGGCTGCGGCGGCGTCTTATCAACCTCGTGTCAGGAAAATGTTCATCGCACTTGCCGGGCCGTTTTTCGCAAGGATGCGTCACGCATAACGTGGTCCAGGCTTGAGTTGTTCGGTTCGTGGGGCGTGATCTGATCCATAGCTTGCAGCTTACGTCTCTCTCGACTCAAGTACAAGTAAGGTTCCTTGCGTACCCCGCTAGCCCAACGACAAGCAAAGAATGCTCGACTTGGAACCTGGAAACGCTCAGAGATTGCCAACGTACATAAACTCTTGCTTTTGGAATTTGACCTGGTTTAATTGCGAACATTCAAAGCCGTCAGCTTTGTTCGCTTTCCCCCGCTGTGGGTGCAGGACAGGCCCAGAGCCACACCGAACAGGTGATAATTCAGCCGAGTGGCTCATTAGATCTGGCTATCGGTGGTTGTGGACGTGTCCTGGGTTGCGGCCAATGACAATTGCCACATGTCCTGGTGCCTCAACAAGGTTTGATCAACCCGCCACAAATCTGATGTTTGAGGAAGTATGTACGTCCGCCGCGTGCGAATCCCCAGATTGGGGTTCAAATGGAGAGTTGGTCTCGTTATTACCCTCTTCCTCAGCACCCACGATCTCACCCACGGCTGCGCCATATATAACCCCTTCCTCTCTCCCTTTTCACACTCACCCCCACTTTTATTCCAGCGACGATGGCCTCAGACAGCCCCTCGTTTTCAGCGGTCAGTCC
>Ga0307513_10010375_pt1 | contig 11682 bp, 7 predicted proteins | sample 15_EM_MG_FD_202174 | JGI IMG/M metagenome (GOLD analysis project Ga0307513, IMG submission 202174) | Populus trichocarpa ectomycorrhiza microbial communities from riparian zone in the Pacific Northwest, United States - 15_EM | ecosystem: Host-associated > Plants > Roots > Unclassified | place... | reverse complement strand
CGCGCGGCACGTTTTAGACGGTCATGCCTTTGCTCATCAGCGCTTTCGTCGTGTCCACCCTCGGCAAGACTTCGCAGCGCATACAACAGCCTCCCGCGGAAGCGGCTGCGTAACCAATGTGGATCGAGATCGCCCACCAGATCGGCGCGCACCTCAAGCCACTCGACTGATGCCGGGAGAGCCGACAACTCTCGTCCATCCAGCGAGGGCGGGGTTGATAAAGTAGCAATTAGAGTAGCTTTAATCATAAAGATGACTTGCGCGAGATAAAGCCTAACCCCGTGTTGCTGATTGTCATCTGTAAAAGAAAGTGCGCCGGATCGGCGGGATGAACTACTCAATCGTTATTCAAGGAGTTCAAACCCTTAATCTCTCACATGATCTAGCTGAGTTGTGAAGATAATGGATCGCTTGCGAGATTCGTGCAGCCTCTTGGTGCGGGAGTCTGCCACTTTGAGAATTAACAGTTCCAGACCTTTTAGCTACATAACATCCGTGGAGGCCGGATGCCATTGTGAAACCGCATGAAAGTGTAGTGATATACCAGAAGATACATTGAACGACTACTCTTCCGAAGAGTAGAAATGATACTGAAAAAGCACCTCAAGCTTAATCCCGTGGGTTTAGTATGTCAATAAAAATCAGGTTGAGAGTCATGCCACACCGGACGAGGGACAAGTGTACATACCGGCACGGCTGGCGATTCGGATCGATCCGATGGTCGCGCTCAGATACGAGCAGGCTTGACGCGATGAGAGTCTTTCCGCGCATCGCGTCCTGAAGTCAAATAAGCCACTGCCCGTCGCTACGGCGCTTCACCGCGAACGACGACGCGGACGTGGCGCAGACCCAACACGTCCTCTGGTCGCGCCATCCGCGCCCCCGGCAAGCCGTTCGACGCGCGCGGATGGCGCGACTTTCACACCTTGTTTGTAGTCCGGCCAAACTTTTTCATTAAAATTGTTGACAAAAATATCAGTTTGCATAAAATGCGAACGTTCGTTTTTTTATGCCTAAGCTGAGTAACGAAGTTCTGGAAGAGAAGCGTGGCCGCATCGAGGGCGCGGCCAAAGAACTTTTTATCAAGCGCGGCTTCCACGCGACCTCAATGCGCGACATCGCCAAAGGGGCAGACACGTCGCTCGGTAACCTGTACAACTATTACCGGACGAAGGAAGACATTCTTGAGTCGATCATCGCGCGCTATCAGGTGGTAGTTGACTCGCGTCTGCGTTCCATCTTCGATGAGATTGAAGAACCGTTCGAGCCTGAGAGTCTGGCAAAGTTCGGCCACCTGATAAAAGAGTTGGTGAGCACTCACTCGGACTTCTGGCTGCTGATGTACATCGACGTATTAGAGTTTGAAAATCAGCATTTTCGTAAGATGTTCGACGGCCTCGCTCTCTCCTTACGTCGCCGCTTCGCTCCCTATTTTGAGCGGCTTAAGAGCGAGGGTTCTCTCCACGACGGGATCGATCCGGCGGTGGGTTTTACCGCAGCTTATATGCAGTTTTTCAACTACTTTCTGGTCGAGAAACTTTTCGGCGGGAATAGCCATCTCGGCATGAGCGACGACCGCGTGATTAAGACGCTGACCGACATCTTTTGCCGTGGCGTGATGCGGACGGAGAAACTAAGCGAGCGTTAGCCCGTTCAGTCGGGTCAATCAGCACGAAGAGGGATCAGCGGATCCCGGCCAGACACAGTTCATTTCAAGTCAGGACTCATAAATTCAAAGCAGCTTGGGTCGTAAACCCCAACCATAGCTACGCACATTTACCGGAAAAGAAAAACGTACGTTCGTTTTTATTTCCACTTGCCACAAGTTTCGAGAAGTCCGTAGGAGGTTTCACAAAATGTTCTTGCTGAAGCATTCAATTTCAATCGCGCTCGTAATCTGCGCCGCCGTCGCCGCTGCCTTCGGTCAGGGAGCCGCAGGCCAGATCACGGGCACAGTCTCCGATCAGCAGGGCGGTCGCATCGCCGGAGCCACCGTCACCGTCACCGGCCTTGAGGCGGCTGTCACGCGCGAAACCGTGACGAGCGAGGACGGCGACTTCGCTGTGCCGTTGCTGCCGCCGGGGCGTTACCGGGTCGAGGTATCGGCTCAAGGGTTCGCCAAACTCGTCGTCGAAACGGTCACAGTCAATGTGACGCAGACGGCAACGCTCAATGATCTCAAACTCGGCGCGGCGCTTCAGGGCGAGACAATCACGGTCACAGCCGAGGGAACGCTCGTACAGCAAGAATCTTCGCAGGTCGGGCGCGTCATTGAGGAAACCTCGATCCGGCAACTCCCCCTGCCGACTCGAAACTTCCAACAACTCCTGACGCTCTCGCCGGGCACGTCTGCCAGTGTCTCGAACAACACGGAACTTGGGCGTGGCGACTCCATCATCAGCGTCAACGGCCAGCGCACGACCTCCAACAACGTTCGCATCAACGGCATCGACGCCAACTCGGTCGGTACGAACTCGACGCCGAACATCGCCGTTCCCTCGACGGACAGCCTTCAGGAGTTCATCGTCCAGACCTCGCTCTACGACGCCTCGCAGGGGCGCAACGCGGGCGGTAACGTCGAGGCCGTCACGCGCTCGGGCGGGCGAGACTTTCACGGTAACGTTTACGAGTTCTTCCGCAACAGCGCGCTGAACGCCAACGACTTCTTCCTGAACGCGGCGGGCAGGCCGCGCCCGGTGTTGAACCGTAACCAGTTCGGCGGCACGCTCGGCGGCCCCATCGTCGAAGACAAATTCTTCTTCTTCGGATCGTATCAAGGCACACGCGAGCGCAATGGCGCGTCGCTCAACAACAGCCTGACGTTTCCCATCCTGCCCGCCGGTCTGACCGACAACAACCGCACTGCCGCCGGTCTGGGCGCGACCTTCGGGCTGAACCCGGCGTTCATCAGCCCCATCGCTGTCTCGCTGCTGAACGCGCGCCTGCCTTCTGGCGAGTTTGCGATCCCCTCGCCGAACGCCACCTCGGGACTCGCGCCGCTGGCGGGCGTCCTGACCCCGCGCTCCGGCATCTCGACGTTTCGCGAGAACCAGTTCAATGCGAACTTCGACTACAACATCAGTCAGGGGCACACGCTCTCGGTGAAGAATTTCTTCGCCTCGAACCCGACCTTCCAGTCGAACTACAACTTCGCCGGCCTCGGCAACGGTCCGCTGCAACTGCCCGGCACGGGCGGCGACCTCGACATCATCCAGACGCTCTCTTCAATCACGGACACCTACGTCTTCTCGCCGAACGTCGTCAATCAGGCGCGCTTCGGTTTCAGCCGTCTGCGCGTCACCTCCGTGCCCGAAGAGCCTTTCACGTCGCAGCAGTTCGGCATCACGAACCCGCTCGGCGCGCAGTTCCCCGGACTGCCCACGATCACCGTCACCGGCCTCTTCAACCTCGGCTCATCGCCGCTCGCCGACCAGTCATCGCGTATCAACTCGTTCACGGCGCAGGACACGGTTTCCATCATCGCCGGTCGTCACCGACTGAGGCTCGGCGGCGAGTACCGCCGCTCGCAGGTCAACTTCTACTTCAACGCCTTCTCGCGCGGCCAACTCATCTTCCCGACCTTCGCCAACTTTCTGCTCGGCCAGTCGGTGTCGATCATCGGATCGGGTGTCGTTGATCGCGCGTTCCGCACGAACGATCTCTCCGGCTTCGCGCAGGACGATTGGAAGATTACGGATCGGCTGACGCTCAACCTCGGCCTGCGATACGACTTCTACGGGTTGCCGAAGGAGAAGTACGGTCGCCTCGTCAACTTCGTCCCGGAGCAGTTCCGGCAGGGCACGCTCCTCGCGCCCGCTATAGGGCCGAACGGCTTCGTGCAGGCGGGCAACGCCGTCAACCCGCTCCCGAACACACCGCTCGTCGAGGACACGCTTGTCCCGCAGGACACGAACAACCTCGCCCCGCGCATCGGCGCAGCCTACCGCCTGAACGACGCCGGCACGCTCGTCGCGCGCGGAGGCTACGGCCTCTATTACGACCGCATCTCGACGCGCTTCGCCAATACACAACTCTTCAACTTCCCCTATCTCGCGCTCGGCGTCGGCGTCTTCCGCCCGCTCGCCACGCCCTTCGCGCCCGTGCCGCAGCCCGGCACGTTTCCCATCAACCCGACGATCCCTTCGCCGCTCGCACCGCTCGGCGTCCTCGTCAGCGGCGTCTACGTCAATCCCGAATTACGCACGCCCTACATTCAGCAGTACAACGCGAACGTCCAGTGGGAGTTTTACAGAGACTACCTGCTTGAGGTCGGCTACGTCGGCTCGAAGGGCACGAAGCTGTTGCAACTGCTCACGCTCAACCAGCCCGAATTGCGACAGGTTGGGGCGACCTACAACCCTGCGACCGACGCTTTCGTCGCCCCCTTCGGCCCGTTCATCTCGGCGCAGAAGAACGCGACGGGCGGACTTCAGGCGATCTCCACCGACTCGAACTCGACCTACAACTCGCTCCAGTTGAGCGTCACCAAACGCTTCAGCCGCGGCCTCCAGTTTCTGTCGGCTTATACCCTCGCGCGCTCGGAGGACTATTACTCAGGCGGCACAGTCAACGAACTCGTTTCGACCCCCGGCGATCAGCGCAACTGGAAAACCAACTACGGACGCTCGGACTTCGACCGCACGCACCGCTTCGTAACGAGCTTCGTCTACGACCTGCCGCGCCTCGCCGCCGACAACTCGCCCGCGCGTTGGCTCGTCAATAACTGGCAGACGACCGGCATCGTCGTCTTCCAATCGGGGCTGCCCTTCTCGGTCATCCAAGTGCCCGACAACAACACCGTGCAGCGCGCCAACATCGCGGCTGGCGTTGTGGGTATCGAGGGCAGTGGCCGCACGCAGGACAGGATCAATCAGTACTTCAACACAACGGCCTTCGTCTCGTCCGTGCAGTGCATCCCCGTCGCGGCGGCGCAGACGGCGGCGTGCGGCGGCGTGACCCGCGCAGGCTTCGCCCCGAACCCGAACTTCGACCCGTCCGCGCCTTTCGGCAACACGGGTCGTAACATCCTGACGGGGCCGGGGCAGAAGAACGTGGACTTCTCGTTGGTGAAGTTCATCCCGTTCACCGAGCGTTGGCGCGGCGAGTTTCGCACCGAGTTCTTCAACCTTTTTAACTGGGCGAACTTCGCCAACCCGAACAACAACATTTCGGTTCCGGCGACTTTCGGTCGCATCACGCAGACGAGCGCCGGTCCGCGCGTGATTCAGTTCGCCTTTAAGCTCAACTTCTAAGAAACGATAAACGCGGAACGATGAACGATGAAGTGACAGCGGCTGACGGGTGAACAGTGACGGGGACGGATAATGCCGTTTGCTTTCACTCGTCACGCATCGCCCGTCAAGGTTGACGGCTTCACCGTTCATCATTCATCGTTCATCGTTCATCGTTTCCTGCTATGCCTGAAATTCAACTCAAGGGCGCGCGTTTCTACTACGAGTCACGCGGGCACGGCGAGCCACTGGTGCTCGTGCCGGGCTTCGGCAACGGGCTTTGGATTTGGTTCAAACAGATCGAAGACCTCGCGCGGAAATTTCGTGTCATCGCCTTCGACCCGCGCGGTGTGGCGCGCTCGGAGGGGCGCGACGAGCCGTTCACCATCGGCGATCTGGCAGACGATCTGGCGGAACTACTCGGCGCTCTGCGCATCGACGGCGCACACGTTGTCGGCGCTTCATTCGGTGGCTTCGTCGCGCAGGAGTTCGCACTGAACCACCCGGACATGACCCGCAGCCTCGTGCTGGTCTGCACCAGCTACGGCGGCCTGCGCCACGTCCGCCCGCCCGCCGAGACGCTGAACGCAATCGCCTCGACGAAGGGCTTGAACACGGAGGAGCGCGTGCGTGAGAATTTGCTGCTCGCCTTCTCGCCCGACTACGTTGCGCGCGAGGCCGAAGAGGTCGCGCAAATCATTGCGCGGCGCGCGCAGAATCCCGTGCCGGAGTACGTCTATCAGCGGCAGTTGCAAGCGGCGGTCGGGTTCGACGCCGCGCACCGCGTCGGTCGGATCAAGGCGCGCACGCTCGTCGTCACCGGCGACGCCGACGTGATCGTGCCGCCGGAAAATTCCCGCAACCTTGCCGCGTCGATTCCCGGCGCGGAATTGCGCGTCGTCCCCGGCGGCAGCCACACTTTTTTTATCGAACGGGCTGAGGAGTTCAACCGGATCGTCGCGGACTTCATCGGCCATGCAAGGGATGATCTCAAATGAACTACGCACGGATCGCCGGGACGGGTTCCTACGCCCCGGAGAAAGTGATCACGAACGCTGACCTGAGCCGCATGCTCGGCGAGGACGTGGACGAGTTTGTCTCGCAGGTGCTCGGCATACGCGAGCGACGCGTCTGCGGCGAGGAGGAAAGCACAGCCGACCTCGCGACCGAGGCGTCGCGCCGCGCGCTCGAAGCGGCTGGCGTCGCGGCAGAAGAATTAGACCTGATAGTGCTGGCGACGGATACGCCCGAATATCTCTCGCCGGCCACGTCGGTCGTCGTGCAGCACCGCCTCGGCGCGAAGAACGCGGGCACGTTCGACGTTAACTGCGCCTGCGCCGGTTTCGTCACCGCGCTCGACGTGTCCTCCAAGTACGTCATCGCCGACTCTGCTTACCGCAACGTTCTCGTCGTCGGCGCATACGCCATGAGCAAGTATCTCGACTGGACGGAGAAGAAGACGGCGACCATTTTCGCCGACGGCGCGGGCGCGCTCGTGCTGCGCGCCGCCGTGGATCGCCCCGGCTTCCTCGCCTCTAAACTCGTGGCCGAGGGCAGCTACCACGACCACATGGGCATCTACGCGGGCGGCACGAACATGCCCGTGACGGAAGAGATTCTGAAAGAAGGAGTCTGGACGAAGGTGCGCTTCGCAAAGAAGTACCCTTCGTCGGTCAACACCGAGGGGTGGCCTGCAATCGTTTATGACGTGCTCGGCAAGGCGAGGCTCGCGCTCGACGACGTGGCGCTCTTCCTGTTCACTCAGGTCAACCTGAGCACGATCAAGGAGGTCATGCAGAACATGAATCTGCCGATGGAACGCACCCACACGGTCATGCAGAAGTGGGGCTACACCGGCTCGGCCTGCATCCCGATGGTGCTCGACGATGCCGTGCGCGAGGGCAAGCTCGCGGCGGGCGACGTGGTCGTGATGTGCGCCTCCGGCGGCGGCCTCAACATGGCCTGCGCGGCCTTTCGCTGGTGACGAGTAAGCAGTGAGCAGTAACAGACATTGTGCCGCTCACATCTCACAGTTCACTGCTTACTGCTCACTGCTCACTGCTCACTGCTCACTGCTCACTGCTCACTGTTTACTGACATGAAGTACCCGAACATCTACACGCTCTTCCGTGAGAGGGCGGAGCACTATCGTGCGGAGGGCAACCGAGAGGTTTTCTTCTTCCGCCGCGACGGCCACTGGCATGGCGTCTCTTGGGAACGCTTCTACGAGGAGGCGCATGCCTTCGCGGCGGCGCTCATCTCGCGGGGTCTGACGCCCGGCGCGTCGGTCTGCATCCTCATGGGTAACGTGCCCGAATGGCCTGTGGCTGACATCGGGACGATCAGCGCGGGCGGCGTCGGTGTCGGACTCTACCCGACCAGTTCCGACGAGCAGTGCCGCTACATCATCGAACACTCCGACGCCGAGTTTGTGCTCGTGGACACACCGGCACAACTCGCAAAAATTCTGAGTGTCCGCAACGATCTGCCGAAGGTCAAGGCCGTCATCTCGCTCGACGCCGGAGCGGCGCGCGAGGCGGGCGAGGGTGTCGTCGCTTACGAAGAATTTTTACGTGAGGGGCGCGCGAGCGGCGAACGCGTGGCGACGGCTTTGCGCGAGCGCGCTGAGGGTGCGCAGCCGGAAGACACGGCGGTTATGGTCTACACCTCCGGCACGACGGGTCAGCCGAAGGGCGCATGCCTGAGTCACCGCTACGTCATCAACAGCGTCGAGTCGTTGCACGCGACCATCCCGATTTACGAGACGGACGCGGCGTTCTCATACCTCCCCTACTGTCACGTCGCCGAGCGCATCTCCGGCCTCTACAACCGTCTCTACGCCGGGGCTTCCGCACACTTCGTTGACGACCTCTCGAAACTCGGCGAGTACATGCTTCAGGTGCGACCGACGGTCTTCGCCTCGCTCCCGCGCTTCTTCGAGAAGATACACGCGCGCGTCGTCGCCGACCTCGATAAGCTCGCGCCGGAAGAGCGGCGACGCTTCGACGACGCGCTGGAGATGGGGCGGGAGGTCGTGCGGCTGCGGCAGGTGCGACAGTCGATCCCGGCGGAGTTGCTGGCCGGGTACGAGCAGAGCGCGCTGCCCGAACTCGCGCGCGTCAAGGGCTACTTCGGCGGGCGCATACGGCTTGCGACCTCAGGCGGCGCACCGCTGCCGCATGCGATAGCGGAGTTTTTCGCCGCCGCCGGTCTGCCCATCCTGCAAGCCTACGGGCTGACCGAAAACATCTGCGTTGCTTTCAACCGTCCCGACAATTACAGGTTCGGAACCGTCGGACCGCCGATGCCGGGGTGCGAGGTGCGCATCGCGCCGGACGGCGAAATCCTCGTGCGCAGCGAGATGATGTTCTCCAGCTATTACAAGGAGCCGGAGAAGACCGCGGAGGTGATGAGCGACGGGTGGTTGTTGACGGGCGACCTCGGCGAGTTGGACGGGGACGGCTTCCTGAAGATCACCGGACGCAAGAAGGAATTGATCGTGCTCTCGACGGGGAAGAAGGTTGCGCCCGCGCTCATCGAGAACATGCTCAAGGAGCACCACCTCATCAGCCATGCTTTCGTCTACGGCGAGGGGCGCAGCTATCTCGTCGCGCTCATCACGCTCAACCCGGCGGAGGCTGCGGACTCCGCGCGCGGTTCGGAGGGCGCATTGGCGGCGGAACCGGCACGCGACGGGCGCATCGCCGCACGTGTCCGCGAGATAGTCGAGGGCGTCAACCGCCGTCTCTCTTCGAGCGAACAGATCAAGCGTTTTCTGGTCCTCACGCGCGACTTCGAGGCCGAGCGCGGTGAGGTGACGCCGACTCTTAAGGTCAGGCGTGATGTGGTGACTGAAAACTTCCGGCACGAGTTGCAGGGCCTCTACGACCGTGCGGGCAAAGGAGCAGAACAGGTATGAGGAAGACCGAAAAAGATTCGCGCGTCGTCTCGCGCGCCGCCGCATTTCTCGCGGCGCTGTTGGTCATGGTTGGTTGTGTTCGCGTCGAGGCGCAGGTCGCTCAAGTCGCCCGCGCACCTTTCACTCCCGCGCTTGCCGCCCCGGCCCCGGCGGCGCAACCGGGCGGCAAAGAGGTCACGATCTTCGGACAGAAGATTCATTATGTCGAGGCCGGGAGCGGTCCCGTCGTGGTGCTGCTGCACGGCCTCGGCGGCAACACGTCCAACTGGGCTTTCAACGTCTCCGCGCTGGCGCAGAAGTATCGCGTGGTCGTGCCCGACCAGATCGGCTTCGGTCGCTCGGACAAGCCCTTCATCAACTACCGCGTCGCGACTTACGTAGACTTCCTCGACAAGTTTCTCGACGAGTTGAAGATCGAGAAGGCTTCGCTCGTCGGCAACTCGATGGGCGGTTGGGTGTCCGCTCTCTACGCGCTGCAACGCCCGGCGCGCGTCGAGCGTCTCGTGCTGGTTGACGCCGCCGGTTTCCGCCCACCGAAAGAGTTCGACCTCCCCGCGCTCTCCGGACTCAACCCCTCGACGCGCGAAGGGATGCGACAACTCGCCACGATGGTCTTCGCCAACAAACAGTTGTTCACGAGCGACGCGGCCATCGACGCGATGATGGCGCAACGCATCTCGGCGGGGGACGGCTACACCATCCAGAGCCTCGTCGAATCGATCTATCGCGGCGAAGACATGCTCGACGGGCGGTTGGCGGCCATCAAACACCCGACGCTTCTCGTCTGGGGGCGTGAGGACGGGCTGACGCCGCTGGCGCGTGAGGGTGAACGATTCAAGCGCGAGATCGGCGGTTCCCAACTCGTCGTTTTCGACAACTGCGGCCACGTTCCGCAGGTGGAGCGCGCCGCCGAGTTCAACGCTACGGTGCTGAAATTTCTGGCGGGTGAGATGAAGTGAGAGAACCGGGAATGAGATACAAGGCAGGCGACGCGGCGACGCGCTCACGCATGATCACAGACGAAGACATACGCGCCTTTGCGGACTTGACGGGCGATCACAACCCCGTACACCTCGACGACGAGTACGCTGCCGGGACGCGCTTCGGCCAACGCATCGCGCACGGGATGCTCGCCGCGTCGCTCATCTCGGCGACGCTGGCGAACGAACTCCCCGGACGCGGAACCGTCTACCTCAGCCAGTCGCTTCGCTTCCTCGCGCCGGTGTTGCCCGGCGACACGGTAACGGCGAGCGTCGCCGTCACGAAGGTCAGGGAGGATAAGCCGATCCTCACGCTCGAAACCGTCTGCACCAACCAGCGGGGCGAGCGACTGATCGAAGGCGAGGCCGTCGTGTTGCTCACGGACGTGTAAAGAAAGTTCAGGGAAGATGCAAACCACAACTGACGCGGCGCGGACAGGCGACGCGCCTCAAGCTAAACAGAAAATCTCCGGCGCGGCGTGGTACGCGCTCGCCGTCTTGACGCTCGCCTACGTCCTAAACTTTCTCGACCGCACGTTGATCTACATCCTGTTCGCGCCGATTAAGGCCGAGATGAAGTTCAGCGATCTGCAACTGGCGCTGCTCGGCACGACCTCTTTCGTCATCTTCTACACGCTGCTCGGCGTCCCTTTCGGGCGTCTGGCTGATAGGACGGTGCGGAAGAACATGATCGCGGGCGGCCTCGCCGTCTGGAGCCTGTTCTCCGGGTTGTCGGGTTTCGCCGACGGTTTCTGGGCGCTCTTCTTCTGCCGCATGATGGTGGGCGTCGGGGAGGCGACGCTCGGCCCGGCTGCGCTCTCGCTACTCTCCGATCACTTCCCGCCGCGCGTGCGTGCAACCGTGCAGGCCGTCTACTCCTCTGGAATAGCCATCGGCGCGGCGTCCGCTTCGTTCCTCGGCGGCTGGCTCGGCGAGGCTTGGGGATGGCGTTGGGCTTTCTACATGGTGGGTTTTCCGGGACTCGCCGTCGCCCTGCTGGTGCTGGCGGTCAGGGAGGAGCGGCGCGGGGCGACCGAGACGACACCCGCACGTCAGGGGGCGGGCGATTGGAAAGTGCTATTGAAGTCGCCGCCGCTGCGCTACCTCTACGTGGGCTATGCGCTCTTCGGTCTGGCCGCGAACAGTCTCTCGATCTGGGGCGCGACCTACTTCTTCCGCGTGCATGGCTTGAGCCTCGCGCTGATCGGGACGATAGGCGGCGTCCTCTCTCTCGCCGCAGGCGTCCCCGGCACTATTCTGGGCGGCGCGCTCGCCGACAGGTTCAGTCGTCGGTTCGGACGCGGCGGACGCATGCTCTTCGGCGCGCTCGGCGCACTGGCGTCAATCCCTCTGTGGCTGTTGCTGCTCTTCGGCCAGAGTCCCGCGGCGTTGCTCTTCGCCTGTTTCATGTTGCTCGCGCTCTCGCTGATGTGGCTCGGCCCTGCCGCCGCCGACGTGCATGACATCGCAGGCCCGAAGCTTCGCGGCTTAGGGATCGGCATCTACTTCTTCGCCGTCAACCTGACGGCTTATGGCGTCGGCGCGCCGCTCA
>Ga0307513_10010374_pt1 | contig 11682 bp, 10 predicted proteins | sample 15_EM_MG_FD_202174 | JGI IMG/M metagenome (GOLD analysis project Ga0307513, IMG submission 202174) | Populus trichocarpa ectomycorrhiza microbial communities from riparian zone in the Pacific Northwest, United States - 15_EM | ecosystem: Host-associated > Plants > Roots > Unclassified | place... | reverse complement strand
AGGGAAAATTGAGGGGAGTTTAGTGGTGGTGCTTGGTTTTGTTACATCGTACCCGGTCTCAATCCAGCTGCTGGGTAGGTGCTGTACCCAAATTGGGTACGAGGTAGGGTACATGTCGTACATGACCCATGTAGGTGTCCATTCGTCGCTCATGTACAACACGTACCCCACTCCGTGTAGTCAGAATACCCTGGCGGGGTAGGTCTCGGGTACGAGGTGTACCCCATCCCTACACCGCGTGTCGCTCCCCTCGTACCCTGCCGGGGTACGACCCGCGTAGCACATGTACCCCACCCGAAGCCGCTACACAGGCGGGGTATCGACGCCCTGCTTGCAGTGAATGATATAGATGATGGCGATTATGACCTCCTACTTAACAAGCTGTTAGTAAGCTTCAGGGCCATATCTCAGACATTCCACCTCCGCTGGAATTGACTCTCTGACATTTTGTTATTGGTTGGCACTTCAGTAAATTCCGGTATCCCTTATTGAGCAACCAACCAATCCCAACAGCCCAACAGGCTTCGTGGGAACACCTGTCAATTTTGACAGTGTTCTGCTGGATCGAGACCTCACCCAAAAATCACGCAACAAATTATCCATGGTACCTAATAATAGTGAAAATATATTGCAAAACGTCCAAAAGGTGCATCGACTACATTCAAGGTGTACGGCCCTATTTGCGATAGGTGTGTGAAGAACAGTACTGGTTGGTATCAACCCCCAGTCCGTTTCGAGCTTACTCTGGCAATCTATACTTATTATAAGACATCATCTATGCTATCGGATCTACAACGAGGCTTTCCTCGAACAGCCGTCGCTGCAAGTAAGGCAAAACAAAATCATCAAAATCAGGCATGGTGGGCAGTGTAAATGAACCAGCAACGGGTCCAACAACATCAGGCTCATGGTAGAAAAGATCGTCCAGGACTTCTGCAGCACCACAGGCATGGGCAACCCTACAAACTGCCAAATGGAGTTTGCATAGTTCCGGGTCAGGGAGAGGGTGGGTCGTATTGCGGTTGAACTCGATTTCTGCACCGTCACCACCACCTCCACGGACAAACATGACGCGCTGGAATGTCCTGATGTAGTATCTCCACGGTTGCCCAACCTCTTGTCTAGGCTCGATTCCCCACTTCAGCTTACCAAAAGCGTTGTGTAGATTCCCCTCAAGCAAGAGGCCGTTGCCGAGGTCATTGATGCGCTTAGAAACTTGCTCTGGTTTGACTTGACCGCCTGTAAACATCTCGATGTACTGCTGAGTGAGGGCCTAGTAATGCGAGAGTAGATCAGAAATAGTCACTGAAGTGACTGACGAGTATACCTTTTTGTTGATTGAAAAGGGAATAATATGCGCAGCTTCAAGCGTCGCTATATCGTCTTGTTCTGTTATGTGTGGAGAATCTTCATCCACGACACGGGTAATTGGGCAGCGGTGCTGGTCTCTCGCGAGGAGCTGTGGGGTTATTAGGAAAATGCATAGAATACACAGACGTCAGCACGCACTTCCATGCGGAACGTTTTGACACGTTGCGCTGTGACCTCCACGCTTTCGCTCAACGGCGTTTTACCATATGCGCGAACTGGGAGGTAAGATTTCAGCCTTGGGGCTGGAAGAATGAAGGAGACGCGTACTGGGGAGGATCAATACACCAACCCAGTTATTTGCAATATCGTTGATTGCCCCGGTGAGACGGTCAACCATCTCTTGACCCATTGCGTCGAGATTGTTCGAGTAGAATTCCAGCTGTATGGTGCCTGGTTTTTTGTGATCCCCACTGGCATCAACGAGGTCACGAAAACAGGAAGAAAGCTCGTTCCAGATACTCATGGCAACGTGACTCTTTCCGGGGGCGTGACTCAAGAGAGCACGAAGCACAGCTGGACCAAAAAGGGGTTTGGAAGATGATCCGACGATCTTGAAAGGTATTGGATGAGGAACGCGATTGTCGTACATTTCGAGGATGTGATGTACACCGGAAATAATATCCATGATGTGGGGGGGGTTAAGTTCCATGATCCTTTGTGTTTCCCCTGCTTCCAAGCACACTGACATGCATTCAACGCCTGACCTCTGTGCTTGACGATAGAATATCAACTACGTCGATAGGTTAGCATAACACACGGACCACCAGTGGCCGTCCTTGACCGCTCACCCAAGAGTGTCCGCAGGCCGCCAGCCCATACGAATTCATGTCTTTGAGTTCACGAGGCTTGAGGTGCTCAAATAATGAAGTGGGAGGACGGACGAGAGAGGATATTCGTCAGCTGTGCTACACACCGCACGAAGAATGGAACACTTGCCAACGCCCAATATCTCCGGTGTTGCCTTCAATCTTCAAATTCAGAATGACAATCATACTCTCTACCACCTTCCTATCATCGTAGATATAAAATGTGAAAATTATGTACGAAAGCAATGCAGAGCTAGACAGCCCACAGGCGTGCAGTCTCCCCAAGGCTTTACAGGATTCCCCCCCCCCCATCATGGATATTGTTTACTGTGTACATCAAAACCCTCTGAATGTACGACAATTGCGTTCCTCATCCACTAAAGGGCGTCGAATCCTCTTCCAAGCACCTTTTCGGCCCAGCTGTCCTGCGTGTTCTCTTAGATCATGCCCCAAAGAAAGGATCCACGTTGCCGTGAATATCTGGAACGAACTTTCCCCCTGTCTTCGCGGCTTTGTTGATGCCAGGTGGAAATCCCAAAGAACCAGATACCATGCAGCTGGTATTCAACTTGAACAAGCTCGACACAATGGATCAACAAACGGTTGACTGTCTCACCGAGGCAATCAATGGTGTTGCACATAACTGGGCTGGTATATTGAGTCTCCCCAGTACGCGCCTCCTTCATTCTTCCGGCTTCAAGGCTGAAAATATTACCTCCCAGTGCGCACATATGGTAAAATGCCGTTTAGTAAAAGCGTGGGGGCCACTGCGCAACACGTCAAAGCGTTCCTCACAGGAGTGCGTGCTGATGTCTGTGTATTCTGTGCGTTTCTCTCCTTAATAACCTCACAGCTCCGAGAGAGAGACCAGCACCGCTGCCTGATTACCCTTGTGGTGGATGCTGATTTCCCTACGATGTGGCGACGCTCCGGGCTGTGCATGTTATTCCCTTTTCAATCAACTCAAAGGTATACTCGTCGGGCACTCCAGTGACGCACTTCAGTGACTATTTCTGATCCACTCTCGCATTACTAACGCCTTATTCAGCAATACATCGAGATGTTTACAGGCGATCAAGTCAAAGCAGAGCAAGTGTCTGCGGACGTCAATGTCCTCATATTATGGACTTTTCTGGTTATCTAATCACTTTGTCACATGATGACTGTGAGGCTGGAAGCCAGTCAGTGCATGTAGGGTAGGAAAACCACTGGATAAATGTACTGGCTGAGTGACCAATTGGTACTGTAAGTAAGCAAGACCATGTCATAGGCTGGGCATGGCAGCCCATGTTTGGTTGTGTAGTTGAATCTCTGCTCTACCCAAACTGTCCTCCTGTGCAACATCCCACCACCATGAGCACTGACCCCATGTTCAAATGGAGTCAATGCAGAACCCATAGGGTGTTGAGTCAATTTAAAAGGGGGTATTCATGGCCAGAATGGGGACTGCCCCCAAAATTGAGGGTTCTTTACACATTTCTTTGGCTGAAATGATCACCTCAGGTAAGTTTGTCACTGATTACATTGCATCTCTTGCCTGGAAGGCCACCAGGTACAGATTTAGGTAAGCAGCATCTTCAACATTTGCTTGCAGATTGTAGTGGCTCATTTATATTACCTTGTACAAGTAGCTATACACTCAATCTTAGTTTTTCCATGTATATTATTTTCTACATTTGTCTGTTGATAAAATCGCATACTCCTGTCCATTGCAGCAGTGTTGGGTATCAGTTGGATGTTATTTATAATTCATAATAATTGTACTACAAGCAACTACAAGCAGTATACACAAGACAATATATGCTTTTGCCAGTACATTTATTCAGTGGGGTTTCCTACCCTACATGCAGCAACTGTCTCCTGCTTCACAGTCATAAGTTGCATGACAAAGTGACCAGATAACCAGAAAAGTCCATAATATCCACAATAGCAACTACAAGTAGTATACATAAGAATACCACAAGACTGATACTTTCATAACATCCTTTTGGCTGCAACATTTCATGGGGAGGTGTCCCAGGTCCCACCATGGTTATGCCCAGCCCCACTGTGATATGACAGCATGTGACATATCATATGACTGCTACTTGAAGGTTGACAGCTGTCTTGGAATTCCACCCACTGTCAACCTGAGTGCTGTCAGGGGGTCAATAGCTCCAAGTGTTTGTTTGTTAGTTGAATCTCAGCTCCACTCTACCAAAACTGTCCTCCTGTTCAGCATCTTGCCACCATGAGCACTGAACCCATGTTCAAATGTAGTCAATGCAGAAGCCATAAGAAGTCAAATGGATTTGGAACACATCAAAGAGGGGGTATTCACAGCCAGAAAGGGGACTGCCCCCAAAGTGAGAGCTCTTTACATGTTTCCTTGGCTGGAATGATCACCTCAGGCAAGGATATTACTAATCACACTGCATCCCTTGCCTGCAAGGCCACTGGGTACAAGATTTAGGTAAGCAGTGCCCTCAACATTTGCTTGCAAGTTGTAGTGGCTCATTTATATTACATTGTACAAGTAACTATACACTCTATCTTAGTTTTTATATATATATTATTATTTACATTCATCTGTTGATCAAATCACATGCTCCTGTCCATCATGGCAGTGTTGGACATCAGTTGGACATCAGTTATAATTCATAATAATTGTACTACAAGCAACTACAAGCAGTATACACAAGACAATACACACTTTTGCCAGTACATTTATTCAGTGGGTGTTTCTACCTTACTGTCTCCCAGCCTCACAGCCATAGGTCACATGACAAAGTGATCAGATAACCAGAAGAATTGATAATATTCACAGTAGTAACTACAAGTAGTATACATAAGAATATCACAAGACTGATACTTTCATAACATCCTTTTGGCTGCCTGCCTGTGACATTTCATTGGGCAGGTGTCCCAGGTCCTACCATGGTCATGTCCCAGCCTCACTGTTGTATGGCAGCACATGACATATCATATGACTACTACCTGAAGGTTGACAGCTGTCTTGGAGTTCCACCTGCTGTCATCTGAGTCCTGTCAGGATGGCTAAATAGCTTGAAGTATGTTCACTTGTGGGACATCAGCTGTGATCTTGTTGTTCTTCACAAAATCATCAAACAAATCACACTTGCAGAGGAATGATGCCATCCTGGTGCTGTGCCTAAGTGCACTGTGCAGGTGAGAAACTTGGGTAAAGGGCTGTTGGAGGGGGTTCATTGTTGCAACAGTCATAAAGGCCACTTTGCCATGCCTGAAGAACAGTCAGAGGGTGTGTTGGAATAAGCCACTGTACTCATGAGGCAGGCATCTTTCTGAAGTCATAGTCAAACTCAAGCAAGAGCACCTTGGGCTGCAGGTTGTGTTTAGAGAGCTCTGCCATGATGAGATCAGGAACACTCTGGTCTGTGTCATCTTGGGTCAAGATGACACACACAAATGGCACTGCAGTGCAATTGTCTGGCAGATGTACAATTGTGTTCTGTGCACTGCCAAGGAAGAGATCATTGCAACTGTTCTCTGGCTTAGTGCACACAAGATGTATGACCTGTGATTCTGTTGATATTGCATCACAGCCAAACATGTTCCAGCCTGCAGCCTGGCTAATGTCTGAAATGGCCTCTGGTGTGCCATCCTGTAAATGTATTAAATGCACAAAACAATGCTCCCCCATCTACTCACTAGTACGATGGAGTTCCATGGCATGCTGACTCCATCACCCAATTCATACAAGCAACTCCCACAACATGGGGTTGTAAAGTTGTTTGCAGCTAGTGTGAGGGGCAAAGAGCTTGCAGTTAGAAGGCAAAGCAATGTTGCCTTGTTTAAATTCATGAGTTAATTGGTTAGATAATGAGTTTGGGGCCATCAATGAATGTTGTATAGAGAGTGGACATGTGGAGGGCACAGCTGGCTCAATAAAAGACAACTGTCTGAAGCAAAGGTGAATGTAGGGGGGTTACTGATACCAGCCCCAGTGTTATATGGTGATCTGGGGAGGATGGCCTTTGGCTGATATCCATCACTGGAGCCCACATGGGCTGTCACTAATGAGATGCAGTTCGCTAGTTGGCTACTTGAGAACCCAATGGTGCAGAAGGATACAGCTGCCAAGCTAGCACCTGACTTGCCATATTTTTGCTTTGATGTAATTGGGAAGGACATGTGTTGCCCACTGCCTGCTGCAAGTCATGTAACTCATATGGAAAAGTGCAGTATCACTTGGTGAAGGTAGCTTGAGATGTTGGTCCTAGTGTGCCAAGTTGAAGTATTATCATCATGGCCACATGAAAGTGCTTGCAAGATCAGATGATTTGTTCAGTGTGCACTGTGGGAAATGTTGCCAGCTGAAATGGTTGACACAAAAACCAGCTATGCAATCTGGAAATGACACATATTTTGACTGGCAAGTGGCTCATGCAAAGCAAAGGCTTTGCCACCCATTCTGGATAGGCAATTTGACCTTAAAGCCTGTACCTTCAGCTTGTGTTGCCACTCAGAATGGGTGGCAGTACCAATAAATAAAACTGGTGAGACCATGGAAGTGAGGAGGCTTAACATGTTGGTCTAGATGGTTATGCAAGACTATTTAACAGGTTGTATTTCAGGCTAGCTACCCTAGTCTGTTCATATAAAACATGGTTGATAGTGAATGAAAAAGCAGGCAATGGAGAAAGAATGGCTGAGAGGGGCAAGAAATTGTTAGAGAGAAAAGAACAACCAAGCTGGGGTTCAAACCCAGGACCTCCCCATGATTAGCAGGGCATGTTACCACTAGACTACCCAGTCTTTTAGTTGGAGGAATCATCAACTCCAACAGAAATGGATGAAGGGTGGAGTACAAAACAAGGGGGAGGCAAGGGCATGGTATGGATTATTGGGTGGAAATGTTGTGTTTGCTTCTCTTGTGCTGAAACAGAACATGATATAAGCTATCTGATGAACATGGTTGCTAATTGGTATGCCTACTGTGATAAAATGCAGGGATTACCATCCATGAGTTAGTGAGTTTGAGCAGGTGGAATGTAACAAAACCAAACCTCACCACTGGATTCCCCACATTTTTCCCTACATTTTGGTACCAATTTCGACTTTTGCTTTGTTATCACATGACCTCTGATACACAACAGTCATGTGACCACCTTCCTTTGTCACTATGATGTCACTACCAACACACACATCATGTGATGCATGCCCTACTTCTATTCCCACTCCATGATGCTCTCTTCAATAGTCTATTCAGACCTTGCTTCTATTACCCACTCCACACCCCACTCTTCACTTCCCCACTTAAGACCATTAGCCTTTACTCTCACTCCACAGCTTCTCCATATGACCAACTCTTGTTAGTCACCTTATATTCCCACTCCACAACACTCTCTTTACTTCCCCATACATTCCCCTGAGTCAGCATTCCCACTCCACAACTTCTCTATATGACCAACTCTTGTTAGTCACCTTATATTCCCACTCCACAACACTCTCTTTACTTCCCCATACATTCCCCTGAGTCAGCATTCTCACTCCATGACTCTCTCTCTACTTCTCAATACATAATACCTTAGTCAGAGTTCCCACTCCATGACACACTCTCTACTTCCATACAGTTACCTTAGTCATTTGCTACCTTATGTCAGCAGACAGTCTTTACTATATATACTATGCCCAAGATGATGAAGAACCTCACTTCATCTTCCTTATTTACTCATACTTACTTGCTTGCACCTAAGCAACTTACCTGCAAGCACCTTTTATCACATGGATTGACTTGACTATAAGGTAGAGTAATGGGGATAGGTTGTAGTGGACTGTAGTGTTGAATGTAAAGAGTAAAGAGTAAGTAACTTGCCCTGTGAGGGTGTGAGATGCTCAGGGTAATGATAGGGTAAAGAAAATGGTAATGGTTCACAAAGACAAGATGGAGAACACTTCTCCACCAAGTCTGGCCCCTTATATTGTAGTGAAGTAACACTATGAAGAAGCACTACATGAGGTAAAGTAATGGCTAAGGTGATGCTGCATGGTGCAGAAGGTGCCTAAGGAGAATGACTATTGTAATGTAAAGAACCACACTATTGTATAGAGAAGCTAATGCTATTGTAGAGTAGAGTGCACACATGACTTGCTTGGTAATGACTAATGAATAGAGAAGACAGTCTGCACAGTGTAAAGCACAGTATGCACAGTGGAGAAGCCAGAGAGTGACAGTCTAAGAATAGAACTGTGTTAATGGAAGCTCAGAAGGCTTAGTAAGGCCGGCCACAGAAGGCCGCACTGTATAGGGAAGTGTATTGAATGGCTGCATGAGTAAGCAGCCCTGTTGTCATAGTTGACCTCATAGTCTTGGTAATGCCAAATAAGCCGTGAAGGCTGTGTTGACCAGGTAGGCTGAGGAGGCCATAATGCCTGGGCATGCTGCAATAATGTCTCTTTGTTGGCAACTTGCTGCCTCTTAGTGGTAATGGTATTGAAAATGTAAGGAAAAAAGTGTAAAGGAGAGGGGTGAAAGTGACATTTCATCACACCTACTTACTGGAGGAGTCTTGAATTCCAGGGCACATCCTTGAGCTCTGTTGTATGCTAGACAGGAGAATCAGCTCTACATGATATTGGGAAGAGCCAGAAGCAATGTTACCTTTCCAGCTTTGCATGTGAATGCTGTGTGCTTTGCTTTAGACACCACACCCTTCTTCTTGGTAGTGGTGGTAGTGGTGGTGTGGGGTTTGAGAACTGAAGATGTCATCAACACTGAGGGCCACAGGTTGAGCACAGGTTGAGTGGCATGGGGAGAGAGGTGTACTGGTCTGCTGTGACATTGCTAGTGTATGTACTCTGTGTTATGTAGACATACCTTGATGGTGGTTGCCTTTGGGGTGCTTATTCTTTGGCCACAAGATAGTGGTGATTGATGGGGGAGGCAAGATTGCCTCTGGGCACCTGTCGATCTTGAATCAATGAGTCTGAAAAGCTCAGGACTGACTATGGTCCTGTTAGCACTGATTCATAGGGTAAACAGTACATACCTTGGACAGGACAAGACTTTCTGTATGATGTAGGATACTGCTCATGCCACCCTATGGCCCTGTTAGCACCAATTCATATGATAAACAATATGTACCTCTGACTGCACAAGTCCCATTCATTCTTCCAGTGTTGTACAAAGTGGGCCACCACCCCAGTCATCAAAAGCATACATATGGGCAGTTTTGGCTAGTGTTTGTTGGATGAGGACTGAAACAAGCAAGTCACTCTCATAGCTTTTGAGCCATGGGTGGAATTCTCAGCACTGCTGAAAATTAATAGTGTTGCAAACCAGATGTCACTTGCCTTGCCAATTACAACCCTTTATCAAGACCAGAGTTGTGCTTGTCAGTCTTCCTGATGTCACAGTAATGGTAGATAAAACATTCAACAGTGAGCTTTTATTAAGATGCAGACATAGGCTGGGTTAGCAATACTTGCTAACACTTGCACAAAATGTGCTCTCACCCTCAAAAGTCTCAATTCTTTGGGTGGTTGTATCCAGCATAGCACACAGTAGATGAGTAACTGGCAGCACCAACCAGTTTTGCAATAACAAGTGAGGCATGTGATTGCTTGACATTGATGCAGATGTGACAAGCACATGGAGGTCACCTTGGGTCATTTAATGTGATGAGCAGTGCCAGAGGGGTGCAGGGCAGTAAAGAAGTAGCAAGGAGTCCACTCACCTCTAGGGATTGTCACCATGCTGTTCTTGTGGGCTGTAGAGGGCATGCATGTTGAGGGGCAGAGGTAGCAGGGTCGAAGTTGGGGACTTAGAGAAAGAGCACAGGGCAGTAAAGAAGCAGTAAAGAGTGAACTTACCTCTAGGGTTTGTCACCTTGCCATTTTTGAGGATATGGGTTGTTGAGGGGCAGAGGTAGCAGGGTCAAAGTTGAGGACTTAGAAATTTTATGTTTCCTGGCAATGCCCTGTGCCAAACATAACTGATCTGCCAAGAAGTCAGGAATAAGTGAACATGCAAGACATAATAACTTGTGTGACTCTTCCAGCAACTAGGGAGGTCAGCCTCAATGAAAAATGTGATGTTCTCCTGGGCCTGGTGCAACTCTGCAAAGATGCTGTTGGAGATGCCTCAAATTGCCCCATTTGGTACAAAAGGATGGGGAACATGATTGTGGTCAATATATCAACAATTCAGTGTGCTGTTGGTAGGATTAAAGTTGGTCAGAGATGGGGGATCCTCAATTTGAACTATGGGTGTGCCAGTACAATGATTATAGATGATGACAAAGATGGAGACAATGAGTAAATAGGTGTTTTATTCACTATTTACTTTATTTCTAAACTGTCACAAACTGGAATGGAAAGCCAGTCAAAATGACTGGTTTTGCAGTGCCTTTGGCAATGCCACTTAAAATGAATGGTCATGTACCACCTGAAATGACTGGCAGATCACATCAGGAAATCCTGAAATTCCCCATTTTGCCTGATAGTAAAATGTACTATGGCATAGCACATTTGACTATGGCATAGTACATTTTACTATGGCATAGTACATTTTACTATGTGATAAAAGGTGCCTGCAGGTAAGTACTGAGGTGGCTTAGGTATGAGCAATGGTAAGAGTAATAACCAGAGAAGATGAAGTGAGGTTCTTTGTCATCTAGAGTTCAGTATATATAGTAAAGACTGTCTGCTGAAATAAGGTAATGTATGACTAAGGTAACTGTATGGAAGTAGAGAGTGTGTCATGGAGTGAGAACTCTGACTAAGCTAATATGTATAGGGAAGTAAAGAGTAGGTCATGGAGTGAGAACACTGACTAAAGGTATTGTATGGGGAAGTAGGGAGTGGGTCATGGAGTGGGAATGCTGACTAAGGGTAATGTATGGGAGAAGTAGAGAGAACATTGTGGAGTGGGAGTAAAGGTTAATGGTCTGAGTGGGGAAGCAAAGAGAGTGTTGTTGTGATAAAACACGGGAATTACCATCTGCAAGTTAGTGAGTTTGAGCAGGCAGAACCACTTGACTATAAGGTGGAGTAAAGGGTAAAGGTCATAGTGGACTGTAAAGTTGAAAGAAGGGTAATGAGTAAGGATCCCGAGGCCAATTAAGGCACTCAGTTTGGTAGAGTAAGGAATAGGGTAATGGGGATTAAAGACAAGATGGAGATCACTCTCCACTGAGTCATTGCCCTTATATTGTAATGAAGTAACACTATGAAGAAGCACTACATGAGGTAAAGTAATGGCTAAGGTAAGGCCACTTGGTGCAGAAGGCGCCTAAGGAGAATGACTATTGTAATGTAAGAACCACAGGTATTGTGTAGAGAAGCTAATGCAATTGTAGAGAAGAGCACACACATGACTTGCTGAGTAATGACTAATGGATAGAGAAGACAGTTCACACAGTGTAAGAAGCTAGAGAAGCCAGAGAGCAACAGTCTACTAATAGAACTGTGTTGATAGAAGCTCAGAAGGCTTAGTAAGGCTGGCCACAGAAGGCTGCACTGTATAGGGATGTGTATTGAATGG
>Ga0307513_10010373_pt1 | contig 11682 bp, 13 predicted proteins | sample 15_EM_MG_FD_202174 | JGI IMG/M metagenome (GOLD analysis project Ga0307513, IMG submission 202174) | Populus trichocarpa ectomycorrhiza microbial communities from riparian zone in the Pacific Northwest, United States - 15_EM | ecosystem: Host-associated > Plants > Roots > Unclassified | place... | reverse complement strand
CTGCTGGGTACTCACACTTACCAATTAACAGAATAGCCAAGAACTCCATAATGCGCTGAACGATGGACATCAGAAGGAGTTCGTCTCCAAGCAATTACCTGTAGCGCAATGACATACTTTGAACATGTCAAGCGACGATGGAAGGACGATGATGACATGGAGAGGTCGAAGGGATAGGGTACATGGTCCAAGCAAAGTAAGCATTTAAGGTTTAAGTTTGACCCCTAGCATGAAGCACAACCCTTTCTTAAAATAATGTATTTTATGCATTAGAATTGTAAATAAAGCCTATTACGTATAAAACTGACCGAAAGTAGCACGAAAGTCGCGCCTGACTGCCTCTTTCGGCCAACACGCATCCTACTGGCCGGCTGACAGATATCCACACCATTTTTGGCCATACTATTTTTGGCCATATTTATTTGTAATAGATGTATTCATTTCGATTTATTTCAGATTTATTTAATTTTAATTTTTTTATTTCAAGAGGACGCGTCAGAAGTGTTATTCCATTACTAATATTTATGCTACATCAATCAAGGACATGGAACTTGTGAGGCCACCGAACGGGCCCCAAAAAACCACTAAGTTCGAAAGCAGACGTACCCTGACGTAGCCAGTGCCGTATATATGCCAGAATGTTCTCGCACAGCTTGTATTTTAGATCATTCCGGTGTTGATCTACAAGGTGTGGCGCAGTTGATCTACAACAACAAAACATCTCCGTCTACCCCGGTTTTTTTGAACCAACCCCTGCGTCTCGCACGCGCGTCCTACATCTTGTGGCCGCCCCGTTCTAGCCCGGCTTTTAACAAGTAACCAGGCCTTTAACAACAAAACCGCGTGGGCTACGCGCACTCTGTTTGCAGTGACTGGTATGTGAGGTGAAATCCTGCCTCTGTAACTCGTGTAGTCACCTATGAACATGATCTCAAACGCATGTGGTCCAGTCCAGGGGAACCTGGTATCGTCCGCCCTTGAACTTGAGCTGAAACATTCACCGGCAGTGTAAAAGACAAACCATGACCCCTACCAGAGTGCATATTAGAAAAAGGATCAAGCGCTGTGTACATAAAATATTATTGAAGGACAAGATACGATCTTTGAAATATACAGAGAAGCACAACTACTCATTCTCTATCATCCCTTCCTTTGATGTAATCAAAACCAGCGATGAATCCTTGTGATCTTTATCATCCCACCTAATGCAGCAGCGCCCCAAGGGGTTACCAGCCTGTTTCCGACCTTCCATCATCTGCACACACCATTGTATCACCTCATCTCTGTTTCGGTGTAGAACACCACGAAATCGGAGATCCAATTCCTTCAAATATGGGCAGATGACCTTTGTTACTGTCCCACTGCAATTACCAGAGGTGGTCAGATACCCATCGGGCGTTTCAGTCGGCAGGGGAGCATTTGTAATGTCCATAAGGGCAGAGAGCAGTCCATTTGCTGCAAGGTAGGAGCCACAGAATTGAATCGACAATCCTTTCAACTCATGTCTTGGTGTAATGATCATGATGAGGTCCTCGTAATATTCTTTAATGGCCACACGAAGGACCTGGGGATGAATCTGCTCTAATGCATGAATTCCAGCTTCCTTCTTGCTATCCAGCGCTCCTTGGAAGTATTCCCTATCAAGTATGAGGTACGCCATATCCCACTCATACAGGAGCGGGGCAACAATGCCAGCCTGGAACATAGGCAGGGCTTCCAAGTCCCAACAATAGAATTGAATGTAGGTGCAGACTGGCATATCCACTCTTCGTGGAAATGAGTTGTGCCATTCTTCTCCTGGCCTTGCATTGAAGGATGTTAATTGCAAAAACCTATGGCCATCTAGCCATTTTACACATCCTCCCCAAATTGTGAGTCTTTTGAGCGTTTGGAAAAGAGGTAAGTCAACATTGTGGTCGCAATGTGAGACCTGTACATCATAGAGTGCAAGATCCTCAAGGCGTTGAAAACAGTGAAGCACATTGAGTGGTGTTTTCGTTTTCTGGCCTCGGACCCAAAGAACTCTCAACCTATGGAAGGATGAGCCAAAGAGTGCCTCAGTGATAAACCTATACATGTAGATTGGCGCGTCAATGACAGAGAGTGCAGCGCTTGTCAAATTCATCTCAAAAATGGCTCCGCGTTCAAGGTCATCTAATTCAAGGGATTGGAGATGCGGAATATTCAAGTCTACAAGGCGCTGGCGTTCAACAGGCACGAGCTCAACTGAGTGCCAGTCTTCACTGTTTACTTTCATGTGAACACACAGGCTTTGTAATGGGGTTGCAGTTTTCTGACGTGTCCAGCCCAAAGCAAGAAGAGGAGCCACCATGCCAATCTGTTCGCTCGGCCGTAGCCATCGCTGGTACCATAACTTGAACACCCTGAGGGATGGACAGATAGCCGTGTACCATTCATTTTGCGTACCAGCCCAGTTAAACCACTGTGATGATACCAAAAGTCCAGTAGAAGAAGTAATTGGAGGCATGGTAGCTGGCTGTGCCAGGAGGGCAGCGAAGAAGCGTGTACCCAGTGCGGATGGTCTCGGGAGTTTCAAGGACAGCTCTCTCAGATTAGGAAGCAGCCGGAGTGCTGAGACTAGCATTGGTCCATTGCACAGCATGGTAAGATGAAGTATACTGGGTTGTAAAACCGTTCCCAAACCAGCCATGCACATATGAACTAGACCTTCACTTCCTTTTAGTGGACTCCACTGATTGCTATTGATCGTAAGTAGGCTGACCATCGGCATCCGGAATCTCCCAAATGAAGTGGTACATCGGTGGTGGAAATGAAACTCTCTGCAAGTTGAGAGTTGGACATCGCGTGCCAAAAATGGTCTAGGTGGAGTAACAATAGTACAGGCATCGAGCAATGGAAACACTCGCCCTGCCATCCATTCAATGGAGACAGTTTTGAGGTGCAAAGAGCGAAGAGTCTGGACAAATGGAAGAGTATCTTCATCCCGGTATGAGGGAAGGAGCATATTGGTGACATCAAGAACCTCCAATTTGGAGAAGTGAGGGAGGAGGTCAATTGGTTCATCCATCTTCTGTACTACAGCACGGAAAGTTGTTAGAGAGCGAAAGGTATAGGTGGAAGAAGTTTGAAGCAGAAATCGAACTGAATACAAAGAGTTGGTCTCCAGCTTTATGAGACTTTCCATTGCCGTAGCGCCGATATTTTGCAGGAGGCGATCGACAAGAGGGGATGGTTCCATCTCCGATGTAAGCTTGACCTCCTTGAGCCTGCTCATAGGCGAAATATCCATAGACGCAATTAGCCTGTGGATGGATGGATCACTCAATCGTCCACTCCTCGGCAGCGAATGCACCGTCAGACTCCTCCAATGAGACGCATTCTTTGCGGCTATGGCGAGCGCAGAATACGGCTCACCAATCGATCCTCCAAATTCAAAATCCTGGTCTGTGTGAACCGTAATATTGAGCAGTCGCCTTGCCATTCCCCGCAGCGCGCGCTGCACCATATCCGGGTCTGTCCAGGTGCCTAGCTCGAGGGGGAGCTGAAGTAAACGCATTTCCTCAACGACGCGATACCAGCGGCGGCAGACCAGCACCACCTTGATTGGGTTGATGTCGAAGACAAAGCGAAATATATCCATAAGAATTTCAGCAGGAAGACGGTGGATGGGTGTTACAAAGCATTGTGCATTGCTGTACTGTTCATTCAGGACTTGCAGCGCCCCCTCATCGTCGCAGAGCCAAGCACTGCGTCGACGGTACTCCCACTGAAGCGCCGCCGCAAGCTCTTGACGTTGGTGGTTCGCAAGTGAGAGGAACTTGCCCTTGTGTTCCGAAATGGCCGTTTGAACTGGGAGGCGTTCGCAGGTCATGTTGAGGGCGCGGGCGAGGGTGACCTCGAAGGAGCCGTGCACGTCTGGGCTAAGTGTACTGTGGGTGGGCATATGGTATTAGAATTTGACAGGATGGACGAGTCTTTTTTGGGGGGGACGCTGAGAGTTGAAGAGGCCAGATGCAGGTCGAGTTGCCATAGAAGAATAAAGAGTCAGGCTTTCTTTGAGGTTATCGTAACCAGGCACCACCTTTAGTTGTATTCTCTTCAAAACACGTTTCATTAGGATTATATATATGATGACACTAGTGCGCTGATTGTTCGGGGTGTGCAGCCCGGTATCACATGGTCATGTTCTGAGGCATATAGAAGCTCACATCCTCGTTGTTGTATCCTTACGTGTTTGTAGCGGGCCCCAACAAACACGATCATTTTTGTCGGAGTTAGCGACCAAGCAGAAATTCTACCACGCAGTTGTCGCTACCAATGGCCAGGTCGCGGCCGCCAGGACAGCATCACTCCGACCAACTCGCCCTTGTGTCAACCCCGACTTTGGAGCTCAGGGACGGGAACCACAAGCAAAGGACTTCGACCTCAACGTCCTCAGCCATCCGCTGCTGCCCGGCCAACCAGAACCCCCACCTGTGACCCCAACGAGACAGAACGTGCCAACTCTAACACAAAGGATAAGCGATTCACCAAGCGGAACGATGGAATCCTCAAGATCGACGAGGGCGACGTGACGGGCGATTTTGTTCCCTACCTTTTGGTCGATGGGCTGCCTGGTACTTTACGAGGCATGCGTCAAAGACCTCATCTTGCCCGCGCGGACGTGAGTTGCTCCCTGCCTCACAATATATCCGCCTGGATACTCACGTCTACGCAGAATTCACAACATCAAGCGTGAAGACATCACTTTCATGGCCTTCCAGATCCAGGTGATTGGCACGACGATTACTGCGCTCTTGAACGAGTCGATCCCGCACCTCTTTGCCACGTTCCTCGTCCACATTTTGGCTACGAGTTGATCCGGCTTCCATGTCCACAGTACCCACCACTTCAGGCAGGACTCTAAAACGGAATACCAGCAAGGCGGAGAGCTGCGGTGTCAACCTCTGCCGAACTATTTGTCTCAATGCAATGCTGCGGAGGCATGATCGATCCTGTCAAGGAGTGAGCTCCGTGGTGGCCCATTTATTCGGATAGACCGCCGTTCTTTCTATCAATACCGTCTTTTTGATCTCGTCAACCTTCTTCACGTACCGCCTTGCCAAGGTTAGCTTATCCGCTTCCTCTGTATGAAAAATAAAATAAGCTCCTCACTCTCTACACCACTCAGGCATTTGGATGGCAAACTTTCAGGCGTATTGGTGGGCTTGAACTCCACGCTGCTGGACCTTCGCTGACCATAAGGCTCTCAGGTGCTTCCTGGAAATCAACCGCATCTACGAGCTCGTACTCACGTTCTCGATCGTCCTTCAGCTCTCCTTCTTTTGCGTCATCGCTTCCATGGGTCTCTGGGTTGTGGGAGGAGAAAAGATAAGGCCAGACCGGGGATCGAACCACGGGTCTCCCTAATACCGGGCACAACCGGGCCATTCGTTGGAGGAATCATCAATTCCAACATGGGTGGACCTCATCCAGACTAAAGACGAGGGCAGAGATACCAGGCACCTCGCCCTGTACCAGAGCTCTCACGATCATCGTGTGCATTGTACGTGCAGCTGTTCGCTTGGTAAATGTCTCTCGTCTGACGTCCCCATGGCTGATGGTTCTTGGATGTACCCTTGCTGGACCTCCGTCCGCAAGGAAAGCAGAACCCTCATGAGCTCGTTTCCACAGTAATGCTGGGCGGCTGGGGTGAACTGTTCGTCTTCACCACTTTCCGCCAGACTTTCATAAATTGGCCCTTCTTTGCCGGTATTTCCACTGCGGGGTGCCCCTTTGCGTTGGTATGCACGATCCTGGGCCATCTGCCTCGGGATCTTCAACAAGGGCATTGAGCACTTCCGTAAGCCTTCTCCCATTTCTCAGACAAATGTGGGTACTGAGGTTTGGTCCCAGTGAATGCCGAGGAACAATTCCCTGGCGAGGATTTTGCACCCATGTCCCAGATCGAGAAGAGCCTCATGGTTCAGTTCCCGTTTCACTTGTCGTCTACTATATAGGTCGCCCCAGCTTACAGCGTAATACAGAGAGGGTTCAATATTCGTTCCCCGTCCCCGTATTATTTCGACAGGAAGCTCAATTGGGCCAGGATAAGACCGTCCTATTCACTAGGCACCTGAGCCTCGCGGCGAATTATGGTGAAAAGCTCTGAGCCACGGGGCGTGTGGAGTGTTTTCCACCACCACTGTCGTTGCGCCTACCACTCGCGACTTTGAGCTTACTCCTTCAACGAAAACCTTAAATACAATGCAATAAACTAAAGACAACCTGCCTCCATTGCTCGCATCCATTCACCAGCGTCCCGTCGAACCGGCACCCTTATTCACCTGTTAAGGATATCACTGAAGGCTTTACTTGCTGACGAAATTCCATCGCGTGCATCGCTGATCAAATCCTTAAGCGTCTCGGCCGTGTTGTCGCAGGCGCCACCGATTTTTCCCTCAAGCTGATTTATGATTTTTTGAGCGACGTTAATCCCATTTTCAATTGTGGATACGCTGCAAGAACAAAGCCGTGTTAATTACTTTGACTAGTGAGGGGTATCCACGTACTCAGTGCTTGAAGGCTGCTTGCCTTGGCGGAGTGCATCAAGGACCTCGTCCACCTGACCTGAGAAGGTGGTGCCGCTGATTGCCTTGTTGGTATCGGCGATCACGGCGTCCCGTTGTTGTTGTGGGAGTCCGAACGCCACGCCGAGAATCTTGGTGAGAACCACGGTCATGTCGTTGATCCCTACTTTGAATCGACGAACTGCGGCGTCGAACTCAGATTCACGCCGAACAAAGGAAGGTGCGGCGAGCGCTGAGAGGGGGAGCACGAATGCAATGAGGGTTGAGAAGCGCATGACGGATGGATGGTTAATTAAAAAGAAATGCGAATGCGGGAATGCGAATTACAAGGTGAGGAATCAGTGACGAGCAACTCGAACCTTATATGCACAAGCCGTGCCGTTTTCACCGATCGGTGAAGGGCAGTGAAGCCGAGAAGAGGACCGGCCCTGGGCGACGAAGGTAGGGTCGGGAGGCTTCCAATTCTGTTCTGGGAATGGCAGTGAATGAGCAGCGAAAAGTGACAATAGGGTACTGTAAGAAAGCGGTTATGCAGGATTACCCGGCGTATCGGTTAAAAAGGTGCGCCAGTGATGTTCAGATGTGTCCACTACTGATCAGTATATACGAGCCCATGAATATGAGTGCTTCATAAGGCGTTCAGCGGCGGCCATGTCCAGCCATGGCCACCGTATTCTGGTCCCGCGAAGGGCCCGAGATGCACGGTGCGGTGCAAACGCCTTGACCTCCCGAGCCGTTCCTAGGCTCCACCGGGCTCGGGGGGGGGTTGTTCTATGCAAGAGAGTGTGTCCCTTGTCTTCTCGCCTCTTCGCTCTCCGTCCCATCTCAAGCTCCGCCCAATCCACCGTAGACGTCCGCAGTCCAGTTCTTGACTGATGTATTCCCGCACATACATCATTCGTTCACGCAAGCGCCTGATTTCCTCTTTCTCGATATCAGTACCAGATCCCATACCCAGAGGTCTCACTTTCTCGAATTACGGCGGATGAGATTCCTTGGTCATTTGCTCAAGGACCTTACGTCCCCTCCACACTCGCCACCGATTTCATTTCTATCGAAAGTATCGTGCGTGGTTTGTAGTGCAGGAACATTGATGTCTGAGATGTCCATACTGTGATTAAAGGTGTTTTGCTTATTCTGATTGGACCATTAAATCTTCCAATTCGACTAGTAATGCTATCAGATCTAGCTTGATGGGATAACCGTCAAAGCAGTGCATTTGTGTTAAGAGAAGTGCTGACGTGTCACTCTCACTCTCCAAATCTAAAAAAGTCCGAAGGGTCCAAGTGAAACCCGAACAAGTCAAGAGGGAGACTTGGCTAGGACATCCAACCTGTCAGGCTCCAAATTGGTGAGCTCCAAATTATAAATGAATTGTAGCTGGCCGAAGTCAACGCCTTCACACTTGAAATGCATGCACGCTATTAGGCTCATTCTCCTTCAGGAATTTATAATCAAGTTATGTCGACCTACGGAGAAACACTTTAAAACATGGCCACCCATCCAGGTAAGGGTCACGTTGTGAAGGGAGAGTCTCAAAAGAGTCTATACAAGTGGCAGGTCGTATTTAAGCGCGTAAAAGGATGGCGCGGGCCTGTGTCCAACGACATAAGACGTTTGTCGTCACTCGTCAAACATTTTCCTGATCGAAGGAAACAAGCTTGTCGTGACTCACACCAGCCCACTGACCCTAGCGGCCATGCGATCGCGTCTTCGTATGATGGATCGACACCAGCCTTCAGTTGAGCTAATATACCAACAAGTTCCCTTGTAGCACGCGTGGACTTCCAACCGATTGAAGAAATCTCCCGGGTCTGCTTACCATTGAGCCGGGGAAACCCGAAATGCACGAGGCCCTCGCAGGTGCAACTCAATAACACTCAACGGCCTTGCAGAAAAAAGCAAGCCTGTAGGCGCTCCTCTTCGAGACGCACCCCAGCCTACTCTTTCTCACTTCTTCTCACCTTACCCCCCAATGTTCTCTTGCAATACCTCCCCTTAAAATACTGCACCCCTAATCCTCCGGACTCATGCACGAGGCTAGGAGAGCATGGTCTGCTACGATGAATTTGCAGTTACGGGCAGAATACGCCTGGTGGTTCATCACTTCCTGGTTTGCAAAGCGGGGCAACGAGTTCTGGTTTCAGCAAGAGCGGCCATCCAACCAATATCCGTTCATGCAACGTTCGTCTTTGCCACAGCCGCCAGTCGCTTAAGCTAGAAATATATCGCAGATCAAGCACATAAGTGTAGGTACAGTATTTTTGCAGTGAGAGCTATCATTCTCACGCTTGTACGTCGACGCCAACGTGTTTATGCATTCCCGGATGAATAAAATAAGCTTCTTTCTCGAGACTTGGTGTATGGGACGGCAATGAACATCAAAGGGGTAGACTAAGAAACTACATGTCATCCCTGGCACGCAGCAAACAATTGGATGGGAATAACTGCTTACGAGCCACTGGATGGGGATAGAAAGGAGCTAGCAGAGTATGGAGCGCGAGTCAAGGAGATAGGGACAAACGACGGAAATGAACATGAGACATCGACGTCTGAGTGAAGTCAACGTGGACGAGCCATAACCAAGCACAAGCAACGCAAGCTGCTTGAATGTATGCCCGAGAAGATAGTGGGTATCACCAGGAGATTTCCTGCTGAGCAGTTTGCACCGCGCAGGGGTGCACGTGCTTGGGCGGGACGTTGGGGTCCGTGCAAACCTCGATGTTGACGATCCACGGGTTCTTTAGAATATCCTCGACGAGAACGCGGTGGTCCGGGTTTGGCTCTAGTATGCGTCGGAGGATGGGCCTGCACGCACGTGGCGATAGGTTCTGGATCGTCGTGGGGTACAATGTCGCCTTCTCTTTCTCTTTCTCCTTCTGCTGCATGCGTTCCGAGAGCGGTTGGGCGGGAGCGGCCGGCAGAGGCACGTTCGCAATCGAGTACTGTGCGCTTGCGCATTGGGTCGCGTACGTCGAGTAGAGACTATCCGAGGGCTGAGCGACGCCCCAAGGGAGCTCTTGGAAGTGCAGACAGTAGTAGACGATCCCACACGCCCAGACGTCAACCAAACGAGCGTCGTATGAGGCTGCGCACTATGTCAACGAAGACTCCGGTAATCTTAGATAGGATACACACATGAATGAGCAAACTGTTCAGGTGCAATGTACGGTTCGCTGCCACAGAGTCCGGACGACTTGTGAATAGTGGACTCCCAGGGGAGACGGTAAACCGTCGAGGCACCGAAATCGCCAATCTGAAATGGAATCGCGACAGGTTAACAATTATGTGGGAGCCAATGCGACAGCGCGCTGGTCAGAAGACCTTACCTTGAGCTGGCCCCGGGCATCAAAGAACAGATTTTCGGGCTTGATGTCCCGATGGGCGACTCCTTGTCCGTGGAGGTAGCCCAATCCAGTGAGAAGCTGCTTGAAGCAGCATTCAACCTCCGAAGCGCTCATACCACCTTTACGAATGGCAGCGTACAAATCTCCACCTGCGCAAAACTCCATGACTTCGCACCAGGCATGGTTCTCATCTTGCACAAGATCGACCGTCTCCACGACATTAGGATTATGGAGGGTCGATGAAATGCAAAACTCAGACGTAAGCTTCTTGACGTACTCCTTTTCGGACTCGTTCTTTCGGCGTTTCCGGAACTCCTGCAGAACCAAGGGGTCAGACGGCGAACAGGCGGATCGGCAGGTGGGTGGATGACTGTACCTTGACAGCGTAAAGCTTCTCCTCGGTTCGATCCCACTTGTGCGCAAGACGAACGACGCTAGTAGCACCCTTTCCAATCGCGAGCTTGCCACAGACACCGTATTTCTTGGAGAATTTACTCTCACCCGCCGTGGAGCCGGCTTTTCCACCTGATCCTGACTTCTCGGATTTCTTCGAGCTGGCACTCCCCTTGCGTGAGAGCTTTGGCGCACCAAGAAGGTCCCTGAGATTGAATCGGCCTTCCCCAACGGAGCCCGCGGCGGATGGAGGCCTAGATGGATACGCCGCGTCCTCATTACCATTCTCGGGGCGACTCTTAGTGGAAAGCTCTGAGCCGCGGCGCTTACGGAATAGGATTCCACCGCCACCGCTGGTGCTCTCTTTGCGCTTGACGCTCGCCGCGCTCAAGGCACCAGCGCTAGGCTGCCTGGAGGGGAGCTTGCTCGATGGCTGAGAGCCTACCCACGAATGGTGCTCCTCCGAGGGGGACGAAGCGCTAGCTGAGTGCGAGAGCATTTGGCCGTCAACAGTGGTAACTGCCGAAGGCGAGACCGGCACGAGCTTGGTCGTCGAGGGGATGGTCTGTTTGGAGCTGTTTGTAGGAGTAGGAGTACTCTGGGACTGGGCTGGTTTATTTGCGGATTTTAGCGCAGCGGTGGTAAGTTTGGGGTGGGCACTCGGGATGTTGTGGTCGTTGTCGGGCTCGGTAGCGCCCCCGCCCTCGTCTGTGCCGACGTCGGTAGTTTGAGAGTCGACGACTGGCATCGCAGCGAGCGGCGTCGTGGGCGGATGGGTGGTTGGCAGCGTGTGCGGGGAGGGATGTTGGCAATGGTGAGTTCCAAGGTGTTAGGGTGGTTTTAAACGGCGGGGCGTTGATTGGTCAGATGGTGACAATAGCTGGAAGTTTCTGTGCCCCGTTCAGAAAACTCCTGCCATCGACAGCGGGTGTTGCAGACGAGGGCTAATGAAGGCAGCCCCACGACGAGAAAGGGTGCGATAGCGAGCGAAGAGGACGAAAAAGCGGTCAACGTAACTCAGCAACACGCTTGTAAGTGGCTTGTAAGTGGCCTCACTCACCGTTCTTCGCGACGACCCAAATCGATCGGGTCCAACCACGCCTCAGGCCAGCCGGAACCCAATAAACTTTTCCGCTTCTCCTCCACCTTAACTGCCCACATAGACCTTCCGGACTCACCAAGAAGCTTATCTCCATGCCGAATCGCTGCCATTCCGCATCCACCCCATTTAGAGGCTCGGCACCACCGCTGGTCAGCGCCGGAAACAAGCCCTTCTCACCGTTCAACCCAGGCTTCCGCCTGCATGGCAATCTGCCAGCCTATTCTCACTCGTCATCTTAACATCCTTGTCCTCACACGCGGGCGATACCGCACCCAACCAACGTTCCTTC
>Ga0307513_10010372_pt1 | contig 11682 bp, 2 predicted proteins | sample 15_EM_MG_FD_202174 | JGI IMG/M metagenome (GOLD analysis project Ga0307513, IMG submission 202174) | Populus trichocarpa ectomycorrhiza microbial communities from riparian zone in the Pacific Northwest, United States - 15_EM | ecosystem: Host-associated > Plants > Roots > Unclassified | place... | reverse complement strand
TGGGAGTTCTTTTTGTCCCCTTTTGTTGGTATAGTAGATGGCCATTACTAACACAGTGTAGAAGGAGCGTTTGAGCATGTCCTTGTCGATATTGGATTTTTAGTTATCTTTTCTCTATTCTTCTTCTCAGTAACTCCCAAAAATTATCTAACTTTAGCTTTGTTGGAAACACAGACACTGTTCTATACGCGGATTTGAAATTCCTCACAATCTTTTGGACAGCTAGCAGCTTTAATCATATGATTATTATTCTGGTGGATGGTGGTCAAGGGTGTCATTTTAAAGTGTTTTATGTTTTAAGATATATTAAAATATTTTTTTATTTTTGATATCAAAATATCAAAATCATTAAAAAACACTAAAAATATTAATTTAATAATTTTTTCACTTAAAACAAACTTTTAAAATATATCTAAAAAGTTATAACACTCTCAAACAATAATAATAATAATATCAAATAAGAAAGAAGCATGTGTAAATTAATTTGAGAATACATAAAAAAAAAAATAGCAATGAATTCATCATGTTTTACTTCATTACATCTAAAAGAAAACCTACTAAAACCCATTTGAAGCTACCAAATTTGGCTGGATTTGCCACACTATATATGTTGTCTTTACCCTCTATTTACAACTATAAAAGCACACTCTTCACACCCGAAATTGATGATAAAAGAACATATAATAGATGTTATCCATCATGCCATAAAAATAACCACTATTTTTTTTAATGGTTGTAACAACACAACTCATTTATCATATTTTATAGCTGTCAAACCAAGCCAAAAAAAAAAAACATCAATGCTTTTCCTTCAAAACCAACTATAATAGAACTCTAGGAAAGCCTTCTCAAAACCATGGACCACATTATAAAAGAGAAGATGAAAAGGCTTGGGTGGAATAATTGTAGAAAGAGAGATGAATGAATGAGATTATTATGGAGAAATCAAAGGCCATGATTGAATGTTGAAGGAGCTGCTTTAGGTTCTTCCTTAACGCTTATAAAAGAAGGCTAAAATGTTGGAAAAGGAACTGGATGGAGAAGGAGGGGAAAAAAATAAAAAAGGAAGCTGAAACAAAAATACAAATAGTGAAAATAGAAAAAAAATGAGAGAAGAAATATAAAATGGAAAGAAAAGAAGCTAGAAAAATAGGGTCCATATTGACAGTAGAAAAAACAAATAGTAGCCAGGGGAAGAAAAAAAGAGGTTAAAACGAGAGAGAGAGAGATAAAGATAAACACCCACCAACAGAGTTTTGATTAAGAAGATGTTATCTGGTCTAGTCAAACTAAAAAACTATTTAGTTTTTGGGTTCTAACTTGAGCTAAAGACCTTAGTTTCAGTAATTTTTTGTCTTGATAAAAAGCTAAGATATATGGTTAAAACTTTTAAGAGGAGTCCAAGATCCATTTCTTCCATTCCGAAGATCGAAACAAAGCAAAAATAGAGAAGTCCAAATCTATTTAGAAGCTCATTACATCCCAGATCCAGTTTTAGTTTTCTAGTTTATGGATTCCAACTTTAGTTATTTTTTCTAAAATATGATAATCATATATTTAATAAACTTGAACCCTTTGTTGTTTTGTTATTATCTTCCATATATATATATATTGGAAATCAAAAATAAGTTGATGAGTTTTCTTCATGTTGGCAATGTTTGAAAATTTATTTTTAATTTGTTAGGTTGATCCATATTGGCAATGTTAGCTTAATTTGTTAGGTTGTTTTTAATTTGTTTGGTTTTTAAACTTAAAATGAACTTAAAAAATGCTTTGATGATTTTTTGATGAGTTTTCATCTAGATTTCATTGTTTTCATTAAGTTTCATTTAAGCTTTTTAAAAGGCTAGTTCAACGAGTCTTCTAATTTTAGGAATCGACGTAGACCTAACACTTGGTTTTTAAATCTAAAATGAACCTAAAAATGTGTCGAAGTGTTTTTGTCAAGTTTTGCTTAAGATTTTTAAAGGGTTAGGTTGATGAGTATTTTAGTTTTATGAACCAATATGGACATAAGGTTTAGTTTTTAAACTTAAAAGAGCTTAAAAATGCAATGATGAGTTTTCATCAAGTTTTGTTTAAAATTTTTAAATGATTAGATCAACGAGTCTCCTAGTTTTAGGGACCAACATGGATCTAATGCTTGTTTTTAAAACTTAAAAAGTCTAAAAGAGGTTTTTTTTAAAAAAAGTTTCATTTAATCTTTTTAAATCGTTAGGTTAACATGTCTTCTAGTTTTAGGGATCAACATGGACCTAATGCTTGGTTTTTAACTTAAAAAGAGCTCCAAAAAATACATCAACAAGTTTTTGTCAAGATTTCATTAAGCTCATTTACACTTTTTAAACGGATAGGTAGATGAGTCTTCTAATTTAGAGACCGACGTAGGCCTAATGAGATGTCTTTTATAAAAAAAAATCATTGAGTTGTGAGATTTATGATCTAAGATTTAATGCTAACTAGATAAAAAATCAATCAATAATAAATGATTTGCAAATAAGCTCAAAAAATAATTTGAACAATAGATGTCATGCATATAACAAATTTAAAGGAAAATAAGTAGCTAAGGTAAACTTTTTCTAGAAAGGTTGTGTAAATGGTGATGACTTTAGAACCAACGTATATTTTAGAATTCTTAGTATCCTTAAAGTTTTAGACTGTGACTCTATTTTCCATAATTTCCCTTTAATTTTAGAGGTCCCATTTTACATTAGGACTGGCAAAGTGCTCAGGCCGACATTTCCCAACCTTGTTTCACTATTTTTTGGTCAATTCTAGCAGTCCTTAAAGGTCGATTTCAAACCCTAACACATTAATTTATGCTAAATGATTTGTAATTGTGATAATTTATTTGTGATGATTTGATGTGGTGTGTTTGTGAATTTGATTTATGTGGATGTCGTGTTTATTTTCTATGTGGATGATTTTGCTCCAGTGATTATTCGAGTATTATTTTGTCGTTGAATCTGTTGGTATCAATTTCTGTGCGTAGATGATGGATGTCTTATATATCGATATGGTGAGTTTAATTTAAGTGTAGAGGGTAGATTTTTTTTATGTAGGGTTGGTTTATTTTATTCTATTTGATGAATTTTCTAAAACAAACTGTAAGAATATTTTCACATGTATAAAAGTTTGATTTTTATATTCATCTGTGTCCTTGTTTTCTTTGCCAAAGATCTATTTTCTTATATAATAAAAATAAATAAATAATGGTCTTTATTTTCTATGTATTTGTTATGGTAGTGTATATGCCATGTAACTACTCAGTTGGTTACTTGTGGCATTGACTTTATTCAAGTAAACATATTTAATTTTTAATAAAAACTTTATTTATCTTCAATATTCATCAAATATTTGATTAATAAATCTAATATTTAATTAATGAATCTAGAGTAAATATAAAGTTATGACAAAAATGTTTTGTAAAGAAAATTATAAAGTTGTTATAATTATAAGATTCTCATTATATCAAAGCATTGTTCATAAAATGTTTCTAGTCAATTCTCTATTAAGACTGAACAATAATTAGAGCTATTAAGACTAATACATATTTTTTTTTCTTTATGAAAGGAAGTAGTTATTCTCATAAGCTGAGGTATGAAGGATACCTAAAACTAGTATGAAGGTGTTTGTTAGATAACATGTACACTAAACTAACTCGCATGAGAATTTCATATGGAGAGATCACTTGTGTCTATAGAAAGGCTTACGTGACAGTAATGTAAATGATCTTTAGACTTGAAATCACTAAGTTATCTTATATAGTGAATGATATGTTTTGATTCTGCTACATGTTTTCCTAATTATGGTAATAAATGAGCAGATATTAGGTATAACACGAACTATATAAAGGTATTTGAGTAATAAAGAGAGGATTCATCACCCTAAGTGAATTAAAAAAAATGTTTCAGTTGTTCTTAAATAATATTGATTGTAAATCCTTGTGCAATGTGAAATGATATTTGAAAATAGTTTTAAATTTTATTTAAAAAATCAATAACCACAGTGTTGAGAACAAAAATGATTTGACATAGTAGATACACGAGATATTATAATGTCTAAACCAAAATATTATTGATGAAGGGATAATAATTACACTGAGAAACTAGTCACTGAAAGGTTAAGTCAAACTACTATGACTTTTCTAATATTTAAAGGATCATGACATGTTGCTAGACATTGTACTTGATCTTCAAATATAAATCAATTAATTGTTGAATTGATAATAAATTAATTTGTTTAATTTAATTAATCCAATTTTATTTAGGATTACGATTTATATTTGGATCAACTTATTAGAAAACCTAATGGGCCACATACATAAGAACTATTGTTTAGAAATTAAAATGAGATGATTAATCAAATGTAACTTAATCGTAATTAAGTTTTAGAAATTAAGACTAGTGTGTAATTTATACAGGGAATTATAATTCTAGACCTGAAAAATGAAGCAGGGACTTAATTTAATAAATTTCTAAAATTGTCTTAAAATGATATATGTGATATTATTTAGGGAGCAAATTGATATTTTACCACCTATAGGGTTTTCAGGTTTCCCTATAAAAGGAATGTTATACCTCTTTTTTTTTTTTTAGTATAGTACAGTATAGAAAACACCTGAAAAACATAAAAGAAAAGTGTTAGCACTAAAAATGTAACAATCCCTCTATCATAAAAAGGGTTTAAGAGATTTCTCATTGGTGGTTGTGTGAATTATCATTAGATACTAGATACTTGGATGACTTATGGTTTGCAACAATTCAGCCTTGAAGCAATTATTCAAAGCTAAAAAGAACATCTGATCTTTAAGTAATCTTTGCATAAATCTTAACCAACTCGGGATCTGTCTAACAGGAGCATTGAGACTAAAATAAATAAATTATATTTATCGTTTTTGCTGCATATGTATATCTTGAGAAACCCAACAAGTTAATGTGCTATGATTCTAAAATTTATTTTTGTGAGTTGAGAAACGTTTTAACAATACCTCTCGGGTTCAATGTGTATGTTTTAAAAATAAGGATCGTGATTTGTTGCCGAGCCCATATCTCAGTTCATTATCTTAGGTTTTAGCGGTTACCATATCAATTTAGGTCAACAATTAGTATCTAAGAATTATATTTGATCACAAAATACAAATTCGAAACAACTTTTTTATGTTTATATTTAATTCGTGGAGATGTTCCTGCAATTGTAGCTGTTACAGTGAAGAGACACTAACAGATTCTATATACAAGAGGTGTGCTTGTTATCTTTCCCTTTGTCCTCCACTTCGAATAAGAAATCCACAAATGACTACTTTTCTTGGCCCCATGGTACCGAGCAAGCTGAGCTGCTCCACCTGCACATTGCATAGCAGAAATTGACAAGTATTCGGTATGGAATCAAGTTTTCAAATCAAAGGAAAGAAGTCGCCGAGAAAGTAGAAAGATTGAAAGCTAAGGTTATCCTTATCTCCACATGCGGGTGGAACCTTGGATCAAATAAAGCTAGGCCGTCATCAAAGAACATTGCCGGACGGTCACACTTCAGGCCATTCAACAAAATTCTACAGAGTCCCACTTTTTATAGTGGAACTTCAAGCGTGTAAAAAATAGAGAGAGAATTCACGTGTGTTTTTCTTTCTTTGGTAGACAGAGGCGCATAAGGCTCAAGAACAAAAACTACAAAGAATTCTTACAGGAGGAGAATCCTTACCAGCCAATCAATCCACACAACAATTACCCTCTTGATTGATGTGACAAAACCGAGCCTTCCAATCATGATGGAGTACAGTATTAGTGACATGATCTTCAATTTATCTATTTTATTTTTTAATCTAGCGCGTACATTGGTAATTAGCTTTTAATAGACATAAAAATTTTTAAAAGTGTTTTTTTTTTAAAAAATACATATAAAATAGTTTTTTTTAATTTATTTTTGATAATTATAATTGGAAATTTGGGTTCAATTTGTGATTTATCTTGATGTTTACATCATGACCGAGTCTTTTTTATTTATTTATTATTTCCTGGGTTTGAAGCCCAAGTTTCCAGCAAGCTTCTACTCTTTCGGTTTTGATCTCCCCAAATAGTTTTTCCAAGCATTTTCGCATTTCTTATTTCAATTTTTAGGCTTTCAGTTTCAAGCTCGTATTCAACCACGACTTCTTAGGCTTTTGAACCTAGAATTTCCAGTCTTAAAATTAAATTGTATTAAGGGCTTTTGGTCCACTCGGCAGATGACTTGCTTTTGTAAGACCCTCAATTTTTTTTAAAAAAAATATATATATATACCAGAGGTTTTGTTGTTTTTTTTTTTAAAAGATCGAATTTCCTTTTCATTCTCAGAATAGGAGTCGGTATTATACTCTTTTTTTATTTTTTTGTCAAAGAAAATTTTATTTTCTTTCCAAATAATCCCATTGTCTTTCCAAAAATAATACTTTTTTTCCATCAGAAATGGCTCCCTCATTTTTGGAAAAGTCTATTGAAGCTTGAACAAGCTTTCCATTAGCTTAAACAGATATGTTTCTATTTTTAAAAAATATTTTCACTTAACTACTTTGCAGGTAAATAACCAAAATTCATAAATGAATTTAAAGTATAAAATGCTATTGCATCTTATTTAAAGGAGGTTGAAAGTATGGTAATGATTGCTTTTAAAAATATTTTTCGTTTAGAAATATATCAAAATAATTTTTTTATTTTTTAAAATTTATTTTTAATATTAACATATCAAACGATCCAAAAAATTAAAAAAAAATAAACAAATTTTTATCTGGACCGCACTCCTAAACTATTTTTTAATATCTATCATAAATTTTGCGGTTTATTCAGCCAACCATCTGAATATGAACCGGTTATGTGAATACACCACTTTTTCCAAGCTAATTCAAGATCAGTTTTTAAAATAACAATTTTTATTATCATTGTTGCTGTTGTTGTCGATGGACCCCCTTGAGGTATTAACGTTGCCGTTGTGAATTTCAACTTTATGGACCCTTTAGCTTCCTGTGTCGAATTAGCCTTGAACAATGTCAGGACCTGTGCTGAAATTTAAAAAACTATTTAAAAAACAAAAGAAGGAAAAAGAAAGGAAAGGAAAAAATACCCCTCACCGCCCTCCCACAGCTTGTGCGACGACGACTCTATATTTGCAAAATTCCTACTGCCTATCCACTGTTCTAATCACTCCCATACAAAATATCAGTTGAATTTTAAATAGTGATGTACGTGGCCACTGTTTTTGGCTCTTTCCACCGAGGAATTCTACCGCCAAAACAATTTTCATGGGCCAAATTGGCATCTTTTTTAAAATTAGCACATTTTTTAAAAAAATTAGTTAAAAAACATATTTTTAAAAAGATTTAATGAAATAATATATTTTTATTTTATCGCGCTTTAAAAACACGATATTTATTAAATATCGCTATTTCTAAACATTATAGGATAGTTGTTGCGCTTTAAAATAGTGACACTTTCACATTATTGCACTTCAGAAGCGCGACAAAGTAAAACTCAAATTATTTGGCTCAACCGGTTTACTGATTAATCTAGTTGTATGAACCAATCGATTGATTCACATAAAAACCATAATTTTATAAATTTTTTCTTCCAAATATATTTTATGATCTCAAGTTATTGTCCACATAGTAATTGTTCTTTGTTTTTAAATGCCAAAGAAGTAGTCGGATTTGTGATAATAGGTGATTCTGAACAGTCAGGTGTGGGTCTGTTATAATTAAATGAGGATTTGCCTCAAATAAATTATATGGATGACCTAGCAGATACATTTATGAACCAGTAGAACAGGTATAGGCTCAAGAAAAGATCCTGTTGTGTCAAGCCAGAATAACAGCTCAAAAGACCATAACTTTTGATTTGATTTTTGGATTTAGCTTAATTTTTTACAAGAGTTTCTAGAGGCTGTTTTTTTTTAATTTCAAAAATCTTACTCCCGGGTCTTGATTTTGATAATTTTATGATTTTTCTAATGAACTAATCAATCAGTTAATCATGAATTTAAATAGATGTCGTAATTGCAAGTGACGATAATAATTTCTAAAAATATACTTTTTCATCGAAACTTTTTACTTATATGTCATTTTCTTATTTATTTGGTTTTTACATGCTAATTGTCTAATTTATCCGCCAAATTATAACAAAGTCGATATAGTAGTTCTACAAGTCAATGCTGATCTAAATAATCTAATAGTAGCAATTCTAAAATTGAAGCTGGTTTCTGCACTCAATCCTCCGAGAGCAGGATCTAAGATACCGTATCTTGTACTCTGACATTAAATAAAGACTTAGGCAAGGGCTTCTCATAACTTAGAAGGTAACTCTAGGCCAGGCTCATATGCATCAGGCAGGGCAAAGTATGCATCCACCATGTCTTCGGGTACTTGTTCCAAACAAGGCGGATACCACTGCATGTGTATTATTTTAAAAAAAATTAGTCCATGACCAGTCAAAGGTTTAGCTCATCATAAATTCTCAGTCGAAGGATAAAGAAGATACCTTTGGTGGAAAGCATTTATCAACTAATCTTGCTCGAACTCCCTAATCAAGCATGCATGGTTCAGATGAAATATATTCGTTTATTATGAAACTCCAGGATAAGCGGGCTATTTGAAAGAAGAATCTCGATTTTACCTCGCAGAAGTCATTGGAGATCTGTCTAGAAATTGCTCGAAGAGTCATCCGATACTCGCGATCAAGACATTGTTCAAGTGTCCGAAATCTACCTTCTCGTATCTATCGAAGTAGATAAACCAAGCTATTAGAGCATGAAGAAGACAAGTAGAGTAAATTAAGTGATTAACCAGAGCCGTTTTAAGCGAAGTGCTGCTTGAGCAATGTCATTACTCAGAACTTACAGATCTCAGGGAAACCTTCAAGCTCAGAGGCGGAGCTTCTCTTAGTTTTCGAACTGTTGAAATGCACCAGTCATCTTTTGTTCTGGCTGCTTCACTTTCCTGAGAAATGTTGTTGAAATGCACTCATTATTCTAATACACTGAAGTAGAGAACAAGTAACTTCCCGACCCTCAATAAAATAAAAACACCATGAGTATCTAGCAACTTATAAGTAGTTGGAGTAATTTGTTTAGTTTATGAACGAGAATCATTTCTCAGTAAAGATAGCAAAAATGAATTGGAGCACGGGAACTGTTATGCCTATTCTTGAACTGTCACTCTTTTCCCACATTGAACCATCATCCTGGCTTTGCATTAATGTAAAACCTATTGTAGATTCTTTCTGGGAAAAGAAATCTTACCAGAGAGTCAACAATTTCCTCGACTGTGGCATGACCAAAACATTTATTTAGTGTATTCATCCTGAACATAGCAGATACAAAGTAAATTGGACCATATAAATACCATACCAAAAATCCAAAAACAAAATGTGAAACCTCAAGCAAGTATAGTTTTTAAGGACGAATACAAACATAGTCTCAATTCTACACACACAAAAAGGCATGCAACATTCATAATCGAAGCTTGGCGGCAGCAGATCTTTAATTACATACAGACCAGAATTCTGGATCCCATCTCTGTTTTTCGTTTTTTGTGTGGGTGTGCGTTGGGAGGGGGGTGTCAGACAAAAACTACCTAGGAAGCCAAGCCGGACTTCTGCACTGCACTGCTTGAGAAAATTTATAGGCATATTAATTATAACTATATAATTTCAGTCAGTTGCCGATTCTAAGGGATATGAGATATCATCTTGAGTCTATGCATATGCTTTCAATTCTCCCTCGTATCAAAAGATGCTATAAGAATCTGTTTTGTTGTATTTAAAAGATGTTCAAGTTTTCTACGTAGCATTGCTGCATTGGTAACTGTATCTCAATATCAAAAAAAAAAATTAAAATGAAAAAAAAAAACAATTTTTTTATTGTGTTTTAACTGAGTTTTTCCTGGGCTGATTAAGTCAGAGTCAATTCAGGTTTTTTTACCGAGTCACACCTAGTCAATTCTCTTTTTATTTTTATTGACAACCAGTCTAGTTTACATCTCAGGTCGTCCGGGTCACGAGCTAACCTGTTGGGTAAGGATGAGTTTTAAAATAGTACTATGTTACGCAACCTTTAGGTGTGAGTAAATCTCGATCTTAAAGTCTATACAAACAATGGTAAATTTACGATGGAGGCGGGTTAAAAAAATGTGATAGTTCTAAATGGTCAATTGTAGATCCATCACAAAGAGATCATGCAAAAAGCTTAGCATACTTATTTATGAACCAATAAGACAGAGTAAGCCGAAGAAGAGGCATATGAATGCCAAAACAACATTTTGATATTGTTTTTTTTACTGTGCTACAGCAGAGATCAATCTTTTTTTTTCAATCTTAAAAAAAATATAAAGATGCTAGGAAGTAAAAAATCTAATGCATATCGGCCGAAACACTTTTGAAATACTTAAATGCTAACATATTGGACTATGTAATTTTTTTTAAAAAAATATTGAGATAGATCGATCAAGTTCAATCATGGTTAACATGCGAAACTTACAAAAAAAATTTAGGAAGGCTAGTTATAATAAACCAAATATCAAAGTCCGAAAACAAAAAATAAATAAATTTTAAAAAGGACCCAAACACAACCACCAACTTTTTTTAATTATTATTGATATTATTTAAAAGATCAAATTACCCTTAAGACCAAATGATTATAACAAAAAAAAAACCAATATGATATTACGAATAAGCCCCTGAAGTCAAGTTTTAAATATTTTGATTTTAAGGGCAATATAATAATTTTGAAAACTGAATTTTTTTTAAAAAAACACCCTTAGACCTAAGTAAAGTGTTGTTTTGCTTTTAAAGGCATTTCAAATTTTCAATAACTTAACTATGCAAAAAAGTTGTAAAAAGATTATAATAACCTCTTTCATTTAAAAAAAAAAAACATATAATCCATGGTAATTAAAGGAGGGCAATTGTGAAATTTTGAAATGATATAAATGTAAATTTATTGTTTCAATCCACATTAATTGACTTAGGCGAATCTTTAGTAAAGTTTTGAGAATTTTAATTTATAAGACAATAGAGTCATTACATTGAGTTTAAAAGGTGAAATATCAAAAAAGCTTCTATATGATAGTTAAGTGTTTATTTTTTCTTTTAAGAGCAATCAAGTAATTTAGCTATATAAATAAATAAAGGAGAAAACCAAGATGCTTTTAATCAATCCAAGAATAACTAATAGATCTTGTAAAAAGATTCATTTATCCCTCAAACCTAGTTTAATAATTTTTATTAATAAAAAAAGATATAATTTTATCGTTTTAATCCATAATAAATTATGCTTTGTCTGTAATGGTTTTCTCACAAAGTTTAAGTTGTAAAAATAAAACTGCCATAATTTTCGATCCAATTGATGGATGAGGGTCAAATTTTATGAATTGATTATACATGCTCAATTTTGTAGGAGGCTTGCTGGCTATAACTGGCCGTGCTTAAGAAAATCCATAAATTAGATCATGAAGATGTGTTTGGTTCAATTTCGTTCTTTAAAGTACAGATTAGGGTTCTTATGTATAAAATCTTTTCGCATCAATTCTGTCATTCTTTCTTTCTATCTTTTGTTTTTCTGTCTGCGTCACTTTATCAGTTAAGTTGAATAACTCCCACTGTTTTATATCTGACTTTCAAGATTATAGACATGCATGTGCATTTTTCTGTGACATTCCAA
>Ga0307513_10010371_pt1 | contig 11682 bp, 8 predicted proteins | sample 15_EM_MG_FD_202174 | JGI IMG/M metagenome (GOLD analysis project Ga0307513, IMG submission 202174) | Populus trichocarpa ectomycorrhiza microbial communities from riparian zone in the Pacific Northwest, United States - 15_EM | ecosystem: Host-associated > Plants > Roots > Unclassified | place... | reverse complement strand
TGATCCTGGAGTCGGAGTTTTGTATGGTACAAAATCCGTGCTTATCTAAGTCACATACAAAATTCGGACTCCAGGATCACCCCTGTTTCCGGATACTTCTTGCCTGGGACAAGTACCGTATTTTTTTCTGTTATCCGGAAATCCGCCAAGACCGGGCGTTGGTGAGGTTGGATGGTGCATGGAGTCAGAAATCGGCTCCTTCAATACACCCACGTAGAATGGCAACCACCCGCTGGTTTTAGATGTCCAGCAATCCAACTCTGAACACGTGGCTTTTGTCTGATCACCACTCTAACCCTTGTAAATGTGTGATTGCAACACACTCAGCCGCACTGTTGCGGACACCTAAAACCGCTCTATTACTGCCATGGTAAGTGGGTGTGTTGAAGGGGCCGATTTCTGACTCCATGCACCGTCAAACCTTAAGGAACGCCCGGTCTTGGCGGATTTCCGGATAACAGAAAAAAATACGGTACTGTACGCACGCCATAAATCCCTATCCGGAGCAACATAGGCACAACAGACAGTTTACAGTACCGGTACCCTACTAAGCCCCAGGCTTAAGTCCCAGAGTAGAGTAAGAATTTCGGAGCGCGGTATGATGTAGGCGATCAAGTTATTCACTCCTTAACTTATGTTCCGAACTTGGGCTGGAGATATGGTACGCTCTGCGGCGGCAAGAGCTGGCGGAGGGGAGATACTACACGGTACTCTACAATCACTGGATTCTGATACCGGAAGGAGAGGGGGGTCGATTTGTTGGTTGGCCGGTTGAGAGAGCCTCATTCCGAGGGCAGTGAGTATAATACTGTAAGTGTCAGGATGGATGGATTTCGCAACGCCTTGGGGGGCGTTTGTAGGGGTGGGAGGGAGAGGCCCGGCGGGTCTATGGAGCTATTATCACCACCTGAGGAACATATTAACTCCCTGGGGTAATAGACTCCTTATCCAGCGGGAACATCATCTCCAATTTCGTGATATCTAAATCGAAGATTGTCGCTAAGGTAGGACTAGGGTTCTTGATGAATTCCCTAGGGAAACTAACCATCTACAGTCGGCATAGCAGGAAGATTATGATGTATCCATGGAGAAATAAGGCGTTTCTCAATCCTGTAGCTCCCTTAGCTTAAGTGCTTAACCGGTATGGTTCCGGACACTGCCAATCGACACCTTAGCGAACCCCAAACATGACCAACCCCAAACTCCTCTAAGTCAACAACAACAACCTATAAGCCCAAAAGCTTCTGTAAAAGGCTTTATTTGATGGTTGTCTAAAGAATTACAGAGGGGTTTAAGGGAATACAAACTTCCTACAGTGCTAGAGCAATTCAAAGATCTCAATTTTTGTATAGGGATGTGCCAAATTAACACCCCTCAAGCTAACTCTATTAAGTAATATCTTGGCAGAGCCATGCCTAATGCGATGATAAATATCGCCGATCATTTCACCAAGCAAGATACCCTAACCCAATTAGGGAGGTGATTGCTGCTTAATAAGCGGCAGAGAATTAACACAGGTGTCGATTGGCAATGTCCGGAACCATACGGACAAAGGCATTTTTGCTCGACTCCAGGATCCAGACAGAAGAGGACAGACGAGTGATAAATTATGAAACAACTTGGAGAAAAAAAAGAAAGAAAAAAGATACGGAAAAGTTGTTTGCGACTCCTCCGCAGAGCTTGTGAGACCGTTGTCGAAGGCGGAGACGTAAGTCTTAAAACTTCACATATTACTGCACCCGGCGCTCAAGACCTGAACTAATGGAAGGGTACTCGTAGCATTGTCGGGTGACAAGGCGCATCAGTTTCTTCCTTGTACCACCCGTCCCCTTTGACCTCCCCGCGGTAATTAATAAGAGGAGACCAAACTCAAGGTGCGGCCCAGGTAACCGAAGACGTAGCATCCTTGGGCGCACCTCTTCCCATGGGTCATGGGAAGTGCTCTAGAGGAAGTCCCGGAACGATCGAAACTCTGCGAAAAGTTCAGATGGGAGCGAGCGGCCGGGATTCCGGACCCGAGCATGGTGGAGGTATTATAGTTAGTTGCAGGATCATGAGTTTCCCTTCCGGCTCGGGTTGGGGGGAGGGGGGGTGGGGGGTTGGGGGGCTAATAAAATTGTGGGCAGCATAGATTACGGGGTTTAATCCTAAGCCAGATGAGTATGAGTATTCGAGGGGATGTTAAGGAAGTTTTTGGAGAGGGGGAAGAGAGGTATTAAGTTCTACTGTCCGTCCGGACTTCTGTCTCTGGATCCAAAGACATGCCTACCATAGTTGAATTCTCGGAGGAAAAAGGAAAGCGCAAGAACCCATAAAACATAACTAAAAAAGGAAATGAATCAAATAAAGGTCATCGTAGGAAACTGCAGATTTCTCCAAGAACATGTGATCTTCTCTGGTGACCTGTTCTTTGCAATGATTAGAGATATATCTTATCACCTGAATAATTGATTTTGAATGAGCCTACCACAAAGTCATTAGGGCGAGTAATCGGCATCCTGGGAGTCATCGTCCTCCTCCTCCTCATCGTCCTCCTCCTCCTCCGGGTCATTGTCATCTTCCGGGTCATCTTCACCGTGAGAGGGATTCTCATCCACAGGGTCATCATCATTCTCCGGGCGATTGTCATGCTCTGGGTGATTGTCATGCTCTAATGAGCCCTCATCTACAATGTCAGCGTCATACTCTGAGTAAGTGTCTGCGTCCAAAAGACCCTCTTGAGCTAAGTGACGCCTGATGGCCTTCTCAATGCGACGCCGGAGAGGGTCTAAGGGAAGGCAGACCCCTTCAGCCCTCTTCCCTTTACCCTTCTTCCCTTTACCCCTCTCCCCTTTACCACTCTTCCAGCCCTTGCCCGCCAGGTTGGTGAACTCATTTCGAAGAATATCGTAAAGGGTAAACTCGAGTTTCTGAGTTGCATGACTTTTTGGTGGGGGGAATAGTAGTTTCTAAATCTGGAAGTTAATAAAAGTAAAACCTGATATCGGATAGTTGTAAAAACTCACCTTCCTACCACCATCCTTTATCGCCTTGCCCTTCTTCAAGTGCCACATTTCTACAAACCCTTTTTTCACCTTGGTCTTCCCCTTACGGAGTGGTTCAATCTTGACGATAATGGCCTTGCTAATTTGCCCTCCACTCCCCTCCAGCAATAGCTTGACATCATCTTTCAGGTCATCATATGGTTCCGTGTACCCAAACTCAAAGACGATAGTAGGCCATTGTCGTTCCCCCGGCACAATTGCACAGTCTGGGACTTTGGTTCTGGCACAGTGTCAGAGGAATGTTTGTAGAAGTCATTATTTGAGCACAACTTACATTCCCTTATATTGTGCTACGAAGCCCTTCAGCCGCGCTTTAGGAAGATGATCAAGATCTTCAGGCTTCCATGCACCCAGTGCCCCACCTTGAGCAATCAATTCAGTTGCCCACATTGACACAGTTGCATGGATTTGAGTCGCCATTTTGATCTTTAATTGGCCAATAGCGGGACGGTAAGTGTATCTATAAGTTGTTATCTTCTGCCAGTTCTGGTGTAAAATTCTTTGAATACATACGCTCTTCTTTCTATGTAGGACTCTAGATTAGAGTAGTCTTCAGGTGAAATATCTAAAACATGATATTCATCCCGCAAGAGTATGTATGAAAGTTCGGATGGTGTCATTAGAGATCGTACGTGTGAATAAGAAGAGAGTTTGTGATTGTAGAAAGGCGAGAGGGTCATGGTGATGGGAGGAGGAATTCCAGAGCCGGATTTTATTTTTTCTGTGATTCGCTGACGTACGCACCACTTGAGCTAAGGGTTACTTACTAGGGTCTACACTGGGAGAGAGAAAAAAACGTTATGACAAACCCATGCGGCTCATTCCATCTCATCCCATTTATCCCGTTACCTAGTACAATACCTCTGCATTGAGAATTTGAGAGCAGAGATTTCCCAGCGGTGTCTTCTTCATTGCCTGGATTGTGTTCTCCGGGGCAGTAATAACCCCCGCAAACCATCGCCTTCCTCGGTGGCCCAATTGGCATCTCCTCGCACTCTCAGGTATAGCCTCAGTCAGCACATTTGTGTGCATTGACGACCTACGAATATGCAGTGGGCCATCGGGTCAGGATCCTTGATTCATTGAAACAAATCTTCGGGAAGTTCACGGGCACATGAGTATGCATCACCGGGAGGCCCCATATTTAGGCCGAGATTGAACAGCTTCATAGCAGAAAAGTGATAAGTGTATCTCTATGTCCTAATAAAAGAGGATATTATTAGATACATTGGCGTAAGGCTGGGCGAGGATGAAACTGCGGATGCCATGGATGAGAGTCTTATACCAGATATTCTGGAGGAGATTCCCAAGAGTGTATCTGAAATGTAAGTAGGGCAATGATACTTGGAATCCCACCTTATATGATCGGCCAATACATATCTAGGTTTCCACTAGTTTCCTTAAATATCGGGGCAATCTTATAGGAATTAATAATCTGTCGGAGACGGGAAAGGTTAAGTAAAATGACGGATGGGTCGGGATTGGGAGGTGACTAATGGCGCGACCATCGCGTAGATAAAGGCGTAGGATGAGGATAAATCAAGACTCGGGATAGCAGCGTTGATGTGGATCAGTCATGCGGAACGGCAGTTGAAGGCAGATGAGCTCTGCCATGCCCTCATAGTCGACCTAGGCTTCACGGACTTCAATATTGGCAATATCCCTTTGGTGTCAACATTGGTTGGCTGCTGTCAAGGGCTGATTGCCGTAGACAAGGAAGCATCAACTGTGCAATTGATCCACTTTACTCTCCAGGAGTATCTTTCCACCCATCCCGATATATTTAGTAACCCCACTCGTTAATGCTGGAAATCTGTTTGACTTATCTGAGGTCACAACAGGTCAACGCCCTTTCAACCAGCCCTTCTCCCGATCCTCGGAATACACGCTTTCCGAAATACTGCCCTATGTACGGCAGTGTCCATGCAAAAAGGGAGCTCTCCGACTGCGCGAGATCAATTGCCCTGGATCTATTAAAGGGGAACTACGGCAAGACGTCGACCGAATTCCTTCTAGTGCGAGTGGGTGATTGGAGACTTCTGAGATTTGGTGCTTGGCCCCCGTTTAGTGGGCTGCATTAGGCATTCTTCTTCAGAATCAACGAAGCTGTAGCTAGTTTGACAGAGGTGGGATGTTATGATATCGACAGAGGAGATTTTTCTGGGTACACACCACTTGCATGGGCTGCTCATAATGGACATGAGGAAGTGGTGAAAATTTTACTCGGGTGGGAAGAGGTCGGCCCCGACAAGCCTGGTAGTAACCGCGGGGCACCACTCTAGCATCCCGCTTCATCTGGATATGAGGGTGTATTGAAAATACTACTCGAACGGGAAGAGGTCAATCCCGACAAGCCAGATGTTTTCTACTGGACACCGCTCTCATACGCTACTCAGAATGGCCATGAGAGGGTGGTAGCACTGCTACGCTCTCACAAAACGGCACTCCCCAGTACTATTTGAACCACTGCCTCGTGGAAATAGCCACCACCCTCTCCTTTTGGAGTATGTCTCCCGTGGCGGCTGTCCTTGGGCATCACCCATTATAGGCGAGGGAAATCCCGTGAGATGGGAATGCACATATACACCATGCCCCATGCACCCCCCCACCTGGGTTTTGCTTATATTGTTGGGCGAGGATTTATGAGTTTCTGTTCACAATGTATAGTAGGGCTTGGTCCGTAGCGGTGGGGTAATCACTCCGTTGTTATGAGAAGGTCCAGTCCAAGCTTCCAGTCTTCATACTATTATTTAACTTTTCTCTACCTAAATTCTTGCCTGTGCTTTTTCTCCTCTTTTCTTTTTTCTTTTATACAGTATTTTTTCTCCCTCCCCCCCCTTCCTAAATGTTAGATAGTCAATATATAGAGTCATGTTCAGATAGAGTAAAACCCGGTATATGATATAGCCCCCGGATCTTCAAGGCCATTGCCCATTACAATATAACAACCACACTATACCTACAATAGGGACCGGTTACCGTAAACGAGATTGCTGAACTGACAGTACGTTGTCGTGCTTAATGGATACAGTACCTAACAACCTACCCCTGTATAGACTTAGGCATGGAGAGCGGGCTTTTTATGTCACTCGGTAGCACCCTTGTTGGCGGGCGCTGTACTGAACAGCTATGTCTGCGATCAAGGGACCATAGATGTATAAAGACTATATAGAGTATATCATAGGAATTGGTATAACCCATACGATAGGGAAAAATACATACATTACACACACATTTTTCACGCCATCCCAGCTGGAGCATGAATTTGAGCCAGAACCATTCAAGGGCTGTGATAATGATATCCCCACACTCTTACCGGGTGAAAGACTTCTCAATGTATACATTTTAGCGGGAAAATGCTTGGAGCAACACTAACAAATAAAGCGGGGGGTCTCAGGATTCCAACGATGGGCAAATGGGGTTAACAAACAACGATAGGAGAGATAGAGTACGAGTGAGATTGTATGAGTTTGGAAGCTATAACAACGAAGAGGATGAACCAACAGCGAAGCGAAAGACTACAGTTGAATCACTAACAATTCCGAATTGATGGGGGTAAAAAGAGGCAATATTTATGCGACCTAGACTGGCGACGTTACGGCGTCGCTCATTGTGGCTGAAACGGAGTGGTATTGAGCTTAGAGACACTTTGACAGTGGCATGTTGTTCCACTCCTAACGCTGTTTGCTACAAGATGGATTTCTGAGAAATTTCGTTGACTTTAGAATTTTAGATTTCTAGAATAAGGCATTAGCAAGTGTGCAGAGGACTCCAGTAGCCGCCAACCGATGGTAGTGGCCGGTCTGTCAGTGAAAAGAACTGGCTGAAGCACTGCTAGGCTGCTTAACCTTTTCTACTAGTACAAGGTTATGTGACTCAGACTTTAGTACAAGTAGTCAATACCATATCTATATTTCTCCTTGTCATGAGTCTAGTGGGGGGCAAAAACACAAAGGGAGGCATTAAGGTGAGATTGGTTTGCCACAATTGAGTGGCTTGAGTGGAAGCTCCACAGCTAGGAATGGGGATGAAGACCCCGCTTTTGTTCAGCTCCCAGAAATCCTTCAACCGGGTATATTCAATATCTCCTCAACAATAGCAGAAATGTCTCAATATCATGCTAACACCTTTAACACGAACTCTTTTAATGTGTGGAACAATTGTACTATTGCCGATGGTCAGTCTCAACTCCTAACCTGGCTGTCACCCCTCGAGCCTAGGCTATGGCATTGGGATATACAAGAGCGCCGCGTCGAAAACATTGGGGAATAGCTCACGCAAACCGAAGAATTCAGAAGTTGGCATGACCGGAGTAGCGAAGGCGGAGGTGATAAGCCAGTCTTGTTTGGATATGGAGATCCGGGGGCCGTGAAGACATTCATCGGATAATGGATATTATTCCCGGGGAGAGAGGAAAAAGTTCTTGTGGTAACAGGCGGCGATTTTAGTGGACAGGTTGTGTGATCAAACTAGAGGACAAAACACCACTATTGCGTGCTTTTACTTTTACTTTGCGGTGCGGAAGGAACAGTCTGCCACAACCATGCTGGGCTCCTTACTGAAACAGATAGTTAGCGGAATGGAAGCAATTCTAGAGGAGATATCACGGGCCTTTCAAGAGCAGAAAAAGGCCATGAGGGAGTGGTGAAAATACTACTCGAACGGGAAGAGGTCAACCCTGACAGGCTAGATTATTGGGGGGGGACACCGCTCTCGTATGATACTGAGAGAGGAGATGAGGACGTGGTGAAAATACTAGTCGAGCGGGAAGTGGCCAATCCCGACAAGCCGAACGATTGGGGCTGGACACCGCTCTCTTATGCCTCTATTAAGGAAGTGGTGAAAATACTAGTCGAACGGGAAGAGGTCAATTCGGACAAGCCAGATGGTTTGGGCTGGACACCGCTCACGTATGCCGCTATGAAGGGAAATGAGGGAGTGGTGAAAATACTACTCGAACGGGAGCAGGTCAACCCTGACAAGCCAGATTATTGAGGCAAGACACCGCTCATGCATGCAGCTATGGAAGGACATGAGGGAGTGGTGAAAATACTACTCAAACGGGAAGAGGTCAATCCCGACAGGTCGGATAATGATGGCTGGACACCACTCGCGTTTGCCGCTTCGAGAGGACATGCGGGAGTGGTGAAAGTATCACTCGAACAGGAAGTGGCCAATCCTGGCAAGCCAGATAATGGCTGCGAGACACAGATCTCGCATGCCGCTTTGACAGGACAGGGTAGTGAAAATACCACTCGAACAGGAAGAGCTCAATCCCGACATTCCAGATAATTTCTGATCGATACCGCTGTCGCTTGCTACTGAATTTGGCCATAAGAGCTGCGACTCTCGCAAAGCGGTAATCCCCAGTACAATTTAAGGCACAGCCTCGTTGAAATAGCCACCACCCTCTCCTTTGCGGGTATGTCTCCCACACTGACTGTCCTTAGACATCACCTTTTAGACACGATGGAAATCCCTTGTGATGAAAATGCTCATATACACCATACCGTCATGAACCCCTACAACCTTTGATTAGTTTTTATTCTCGAACGAGGATTTATGTATCTGTTTACAATGTATAGTGGAGCTTGGTCTGTAACGGGGGAATGTATTCTATTGTTATGAGAAGATCCGATCTAAGCTTTCAGTTTTCATCCTATCATTTAACCTTTCTCTGCGATTTCCTTCCTTTCCTTCCCCTAAATGATAGATAATTTGTGTAGTCTTGTATAAAGGAGAATTGGTGTATGATACCGCTCGGATTCTCAAAGTCATGAACAGCAATTTCAAAACCATTTTATACCTACAATACTGAAACCTCTGATCATCACTAACAACCTGTTTTGTACAACGATTAGAGATGTGTCTCATCACCCGAATAATTGATTTTGAATGAGCCTAACTTACCACAAAGTCATTATGGCAAGTAATCATCATCCTGCGAGTCATCGTCCTCCTCCTACTCATTGTCCGCCTCCTCCTCATCGCCCTCCTCCTCATCGCCCTCCTCCTCCCCATCGCCCTCCGCCTCATTGTCCTCCGCTTCCTTCTCCTCCTTCTCCTCCTCCTCCGCGTCATTGTCATCTTTTGAGTCCTTGTTAACCACCGAGTTCAAGGTAAGGTCATACACCGAGTCACTGGCACCCTTCAAAACACCCTCGTGGAAGAGGTGACACCTGGTGGCATCCTCAATGTAAGTCCGAAGAAAGTCCAAGGGAAGGGAGACTCCTTCATGTCTCTCCCAGCCCTCGCCCCTCAGGTTGTCGAACTCACCTCGGAGAATATCGTAAAGGGTAATCTTGAGTGTCTGAGATGCATGACTTTTTGGGAGGGGGAATAGTGTCTAAATCTGGGAGTTAGTAAAAGTAAAACCGGATATCGCATAGTTGTAAAAACTCACCTTCCTACCACCATCTTTGCTTGCCTTGCCATCAACTAAGTGCCACATTTCTACAAACCCTTCTTTCACCTCGGTCTCCCCCTGACAGAGTGGTTCAATCTTGATGATAATGGCCTTGCTAATTTGCCCTCCACTCCCCTCCAGCAATAGCTGGACATCTTCTTTCAGGTCATCAACTGGTTCCGCATACCCGAACTCAAAGACGATTGTAGGCCAATTTCGTCCGAAGGGGAATATTGCACAGTCAGGGACTTTGGTTCTGGCAGAGTGTGAGAGGGATGTTTGCAGAAGTCATTATATGAGCACAACTTACATTCCTTTATATTGGGCAACAAAGGCCTGAAGCCGCCCCTTAGGAGCCAATCGAAGAGCATCAGGGCCCGATGCCCCCAGTGCCACCCCTTGAGCAATCAATTGAGCTGCCCACATTGCCCCCGTTGTATGGATTTGCGTAGCCATTTTGATCTTTAATTGGCCAATAGCGGGACGGTAAGTGTATCTATACATAAATTGTTATCTTCTGCCAGTTCTGATATAAAATTCTTTGAAGACATACGCTCTTCTTCCTATGTAGGACTCTAGCCTGGAGAAGTCTTCGGGTGAAATATCTAAGACATGATATTCATCCCGCAAGAGTATATATGAAAGTTCGGATGGTGTCATTTGAGATTGTATCAGTAAATCAGAAGAGAGTGTGTGAGTGGAGAAAGGCGAGAGGGTGAAGAGAGGAGGAATGCGGGAGTCGGATTTTATTTTTTCCAGGGGCAGGGGAGGAGCAACAGTAATGGGGTTTGCTGACGTGGGCACAGCTTAGTTTAAGGTTTAGTTAGGGCCTACGCTCAGAGAGAGAAAAAAACGTTATGACAAACCCATGCGGCTTATCCCATCTCATCCCATTTATCCCGTTACCTAGTACAACACCTTTGCATTGAGAACAGAGATTTCCCAGCGACATCTTCTTCATTGCCTAAATTATGTTCTCCAGAGCAATAATAACCCCCTCAACCCATCGCCTTCCTCGGTGGCCCAATTGGCATCTCCTCACACCTGCTCTTCTGTCTCCCCTTCAGCTACTCTCAGGTATAGCCTGGCTCAGCACATTTGGGTGCATTGTCGCCCTTGATGAATGCGCAGTGGTCCATCGGGTGAGGATCCTTGATTCATTGAAACAAATCCTGGTGAAGTCCACCGGGTCACGGATATTCATCACTGGGAGGGCCCATATTCAGGCCGAGATTGAAAAGCTTCATAGCAGAAAAGTGATAAGTGTATCTCTATGTCCTAACAAAGAGGATATTATCAGATACATTGGCATAAGGCTGGGCGAGGATGAAACTCTGGATGCCATGGATGAGAGTCTGATAGCAGATATTCTGGAGGAGATTCTCGAGAGTGTATCTGAAATGTACGTATGGCAATGATACTTGGAATCCCACCCCATATCATCGGCCAATACATATCTAGGCTTCTACTGGTTTCCTTAAATATCGGGGCAATCTTACATGAATCAACAGTCTATCAGAGACGGGAAAGGTTGAGTAAAATGACGGATGGGTTGGGATTGGGAGGTGTCTATGGTGCGACAATCGCGCAGATAAATGCGCCAGATGGGGATAAATTGAGACTCGGGATGGCGGCATTAACGTGGATCAGTCATGCCGAACGGCCATTACGGGCGGATGAGCTCGGTCACGCCCTCGCAGTCGAGCCATGCTCCACAGACTTCAATATTTGCAACACCCCTTCGATGTCGACATTGGTTAGCTGCTGTCAAGGGCTTATTGCCGTAGATAAGGAGGCATCAACTGTGCGATTGATCAACTTTACTCTTCAGGAGTATCTTTCCGCCCATCCCGATATATTTAGTAGACCCCACTCGGTAATGGTGGAAATCTGTTTGACTTTTCTGAGGTCACAACAGGTCAAAGCCCTCTCGCCCTGCCCTTCTCCGGATACTCGGAATACACCCTTTCTGGAATACTGCTCTATCTACTGGGTTTTCCATGCAAAAAGGGAGCTTTCCGACTGCGCAAGATCACTTGCCTTGGATCTATTAAAGGGGAACTACGGGCAGACGTCGACCGAATTCCTTTTAGCACGAGTGGGTGATTGGAGACTTTCCAGATTTGGTGTTTAGTTTCCGTTTAGCGGGCTACATTGCGCATCCTTCTTCGGAATCAACGAAGTTGTAGCTGGTTTGACAGAGATGGGATGTTATGATATTGACGGAGGAGA
>Ga0307513_10010370_pt1 | contig 11682 bp, 5 predicted proteins | sample 15_EM_MG_FD_202174 | JGI IMG/M metagenome (GOLD analysis project Ga0307513, IMG submission 202174) | Populus trichocarpa ectomycorrhiza microbial communities from riparian zone in the Pacific Northwest, United States - 15_EM | ecosystem: Host-associated > Plants > Roots > Unclassified | place... | reverse complement strand
AAAAAAAAACATTTTGAAAAGCAACATATACCACACTTTCAAATAGATTCTTAGTTTGCCTCCCACCCCTGTTTATTATAACAACTTAAGCCTTAATTTCATTTGTGATGTTTTAGTATATTATTTAATCACATTGAGTAACAAACCGGATAATTCGGGTTGATAATAATAACAATTTTGTTGAATTAAAAGACATTAACTACAAAGATCTAATTGAAAAAGATAAAAGATAGTTAATTAGCACACTCGAGGTTGTTGCTTGGGTTTCCATAAAAATCTATTGAAATTGTCCAACCCTCTCATGACTTAATAAAAAATCCCAAAAGTTTTTTCATAACCTAGCTAGAATTCTACTTAAATATAAGAAAAAAAACAAATTCAAATTATTCAAATTTAAATTTAAGAGATCCTCAAAATAGAAGTAAATTAAAGCTAATGCTATTATACACCGAACAAATTTAACCAGTAAAAATTATCTTTAATAAAGTCTTTAAACTTTAATTTTAAACAATGATATGAAATTCAGATCCATTTACTGCCTAGATTAAGTATAGAATAGTCGAAATATGTGTAAGTTAACTCGAACACCCACAATTACTATATATATATATATATATATATATATATATATAAGTATGGATAAGGGAGGAGTAACATTAACTCCTTAGCAAGTGAGATAGCAACATGGTAGGTTAGAAATTAAACATTGCGTGGCATTTAATTTAATATCCAAAACTGCAGTCGACTTTCTAAATGTGGTTACAGGGCCCTCCCTCCACCATGTCTGAATCTCAAGAGTCTCACGTTATTGGTTTGCCAGGCAAGTTGGCTCTACTGTTGACCTGCCTCCATAGATGAGCTCCCTTTCACATTCAAGCTCATAATGTGTATATATAAATATGCATGCTATGGCTTTTATGCAACTTTACCGAACAAATCCTTAGAATTGACCCTTTCACGGCCCCTTTTCCTAGACTTTCGGGGTTGTATAGGCGTCGGTTCATAGGCTGACATATATTATTTTGATAATTATTTTTTATTTATAAATATATCAAAATAATTTAATTTTTTAAAATTTATTTTTAATATCAGAATAACCTGAAAATAATTTAAAAAAATAATTTAAAAAAATAAAGATTTTATTTTTTTTTCAAAAACAAATTATGGGTGGGTTTTCAAGGCATTAAAATTTTCAAAGATGCAATTATTAATTAAGTTCGATGATGCTTGTCATTGAAAAAGATATGTGGCATGATTTCTAATAACATGTTCTTGGAGTCATGTTGAACGATCCATTAGAAGCTACTGGCTTGTTGTGAGCCAACGCCTAAGAGGAAGAAAAGCGGTCATGTCAACTGTCAGCTTCACGATCTCTTACCATCTCACAGAAATTTGGGAGCCTTGACCGTGAAAGGTCCTGTCCTCCCAAGACTCATCATTTAGGTCTTGAATTTTTTGCGTTTTCGCCGCCCATTGTAAATTTGTCGTTCCTTTTCTTTTTCTATGTGTTTTCTCCTGTGAAATCAGGTTCCTGTTAATGGATGATTTGTGGTTCCTTCGCGTTGAAGTCCAGCATGTATTTTTTTTATTTAAAAAAAAGTTATTTAATTTTTTTTTAGATGTACTGATATAAAAAACAAATTTTAAAAAATAAAAATAAATTATTTTTATATATTTCTAAATAAAAAAATATTTTAAAAAAGTAATGTCTATACAGAAAAAAAAAACATGTTAAATGTTAATCTTCCATCTAGATGGGCATATGGACGGTTTTCAAAATGAAATTATACCTTAGAAATATATTTCCAATTTTGTAATCCATTGCCGACATGTGGTAATTTGAACCCAAGAGAAAAAGAGGTAAAGAATGACAAATAGAAAACGCAGTACCAGTTTTGGGGAGCTAAACTTTGGTCGGGATTTTTTTTTTCATACTAAGTTACTTTTAAATATTATTTCCCGAAATAGGGTGCTCCTCTTAATCTTGTTTTTAAAAACATTAAATTTTATGCCATGTAAATTCATATAAAAAAAAAAGTTCTTCACAAAATAATATCCATGTCATTTAAAAAAAAATTAAGAAACCAGGGGGTTATAATTTATTAATTAAAAATACATTAAAATAATATATTTTTTATTTTTTAAAATTTATTTATAATATTACTATGTCAAAACAATATGAAAACATAAAAAAAATATAATTTTTTTAAAAATATTTTTAAAATACAAAAACGAACAATTTTTTAATATCAAAAGTTATCAGTTGAACGGTTTGCTTGGAACCAAAATATTTCATCACGAGAATGGTCATAGCCATAGTTAATAGTCAATACCATTGAGGAGCCTTTTTCAAGTAATACCATTGAAGAAAGCAGAAAGCAGAACAAGTAATACCATCACCAACCTACTACACCTGAAATCAAACTGCTCAATGAAGGGCGTCCCATTCTAACAGGACATGACATCAGCCTCAAAAATTGCTTAGATTACATGCTATTCATAAGCTTATTGCATCAAATAAATAAAAAATTGTCAATAACATGAAAAAATATCAACGATGTCCATCATATGCTATCCTTCCCCTCCTTGTCTACATTCCTCTCTCGTCTTTCCTTTTTATTTCTTTATAACAAGATAATTGGAGATTACAACCTGACTAATTTCTACACTCTGAACTTTCAGGGAGTGATTGTTGCATAGTTTGAGTGTGGACCAGACCAATCAAATTATCTGGATGCTCTAAACTAACCAATTGTAACAAACGGATCTAGGGCAACGATCAATGTGATTGGTTGTGTCTAAATGGACCGAGTGGCTGAGTCTGTAACAATCTATCACACTCAAGCGACCCCCTAAACCTGCTTGGCTACGGAATCTTATGTGTTTCTCGTGCAGGAAAATTTGTGGATGCGTACCAATAGAATATCCGTGCTTTTTGCACAAGCAAGAACCTTAGGGCGATACCACAGAAAAAACCAGGTGCTTGTCAGGCATGTAGATGCGTGTCAAGGAGCAGGACTGCACCAAAAGTTGTCAAGCTCACATTATTGGCATGGTTCATATGTTGATCCCGAATACCTCCCTGCGGATACATGAGGGAAAAACCAAAGGTTGGTATCCAGAAGTAGAGGATGCCGATTGGATCATCCACCGTATGCAACAGATATTATAGAACTGAAGGTGTGTATTCATTCTTATCATGGCAAGAAGCAGGAAGTTTCCCTGTCACAGATACGTGAAGGCAGAATTAAGTAATTTAGCGATTCTAATGAAACCAGAGAAGGAAAAATAAAACACGGTGTGCACTTAATGAAGCAAGGAAGCATAGATTCAGAGGTCAGAGGGGTGACAGGGTGTCGGATCTTCCATAATGTAACTAGTTAATGTTAAGTGTTTCAGGGCGACATACCTTGAACCTCAATTAATGTCTGTGCGTGAGTGCTTGTGTGTCAATTAATTTTCACAATTCACAAGTGTTAGGAAGACTGTACTCACCGGAAACAGAAGCGGTCATGAGAAATAAGTATTTCTTCCCAAACTATCACCTCAGACATTTAATTGTCTTATATTTGAATGTTGCTCTTCCACAATAACCCTCATGCTAGGCTCCAATCAACCTAGTACCTGAGCACCCATGAGAAAGCAGTAAAGCATATCCATAAGTCTTTATCTTGTCTAAAGAACGTTATCATAACAAAAAATTCTAAAATTCATGATAAACAAGCTCTTTCGGGTTAAACTTTAAGTGGTCTTCACATATATTGAGGCATAACCACTGAATTGAGAGGTAACACAGAATTCCTCCTCAAATCCCTCTACCTGGGAAGGAGCTACCTTTTTTTTCTTCTCAGAAGGCACAACTTAAATCATGTTCAACAATACCCCAAACAGTTTTCAAATCCAAATTTCTTTCACACAAGTCCTCCTCATTACTTTCAAACAAACAGGCATAGAATGGTTCAAAATACCAAAATGAAAATGAAGACGTTAAATTTAACAAGCAGGAAGTTAACCTAACTAGTTAAAGGAAAAAGTTGCATAGGCCAACAAACAATATCACTAGAAAGTAGGGAAGCCATCACGCATACCTGAATTCTTCCTGGTTGCAATCATCATATTTTCCATGCCTTGTGCAGCTTCAATCATGCCTTGCGCGTTGTAGGCTTGAATCATGGTAGCAAAGGTGATGCTGTCCGGCTTGCATTTTCTCCCTTCCATTCCCAGAAACAACTCAGACATCTTTTCTATATCACCTGCTCGACCATAGGCACTGATGACGCAGTTGAAGAATGGGGTATCTAGTATCACATCAGAGTTCTCCACCTGCCTCAGAATTGAATCAACCTTCATTATATGCCCAGCTTTACTGTAAGCACTAACAAGAGAACAGTAAGTGACAGTGTTAGGCTTAATTCCTAGATGTTTCATTTTGCTGAAGTATTCCTCCATGGTCTCAATATCCCCGGCCTTTCCAAATGTCTCAATGAAAATATTATGAGTAACAATTGATGGAGAAAAGAACCTTTTCTCCATGAATTCCAAAACAGACCTCATCTTGCCATACATGCCTGCTTTCCCATATGATCTGATCAGGATATTGAACGTCTTAATATCTTGCCTTAGACCCATTAACTGAAATTCAGTGTACCACTTCTCCATCTTGTCTATCCGCCCTTTGCTCCCATAAGCCCCAATGATGGAATTAAATGTGAAAAGATCTGGAACAGAGCTGCCACTTTCAATCATATCTGTCAATGTGTTCTCCATTTCTTCAAACATTTTAGCCTTACCGTATCCATCGATGATAGTGTTGTACGTAACAGTGCTGCATTCAATTCCTAGATATGACATCTCAGCAAGAATTCCTCGAATAAGTTCAAAACGATGGAGTTTAATGCAACAGTTTATAAGTATGGAATATGTATACACATCTGGTTTGCATTCAGAGATTGCTTTCATTTCAACAACAATAGAAAACGCCTTGTCAAGTTGGCCACTTTTTCCATAAGCACTCACAAGAGCAGTATAAACATCAATTGTAGGTTTGAGGCCATCAGACAGCATGACCTCAAAAAGAAAGCTGCCCTCCTCAGGTTGCCTGCACTTGCCAAGCATCATCAACAACTTGGTGTATGTTTTGGTTCTCGGCTCGTACCAATGTTGCTTACGAAGAAGTTCAAAAATCTAAAAACCAGACACGGACTTTATTTTAGAATATATGCATGCTTTCTAAACACAAACGTCAGTAATCTTAACAATAAAATACCAGCAAGTTTCTAGAAATTGCCAGATGCATTGCTTGAATTTAACAACCATCGTATAATGCCATGATCATGGAAAGTTAATCACTTTCTTGATAGACTAATGCACTTGTATAGCAATATCACTAATTCAAACTTGGCTCAGAGAAACAAAAGCACACATTAACCACCATCGACATAACTCAAATGAAACATAACACAGCAGACCTTAAACCAAAATCACACACTATAAAACATGAAAATAACTAAAAAACAATAAAAAGAACAAAACTTCACAAAAAAAAAACCCACAAACCTTAAGAGCAGATTCCCATTGGTTTTCTTTTATAGCGTCTTCAAGAGCTTCTAAAACAGCTTTAGGCCAAAGGTTATTATATTTCTTGGAGTTGGCTTTTTGTTCAATAGCTTTTATAGCAGCTTCAGTTCTTAGAATCCTAGACAACTCCTTCTTGGATTGTCTTTGGAGCCCAGTTGAAGTTGGGTCGGGGCACCATTTAGAGGATTGGATAGTAAGAAATTGTGGGTCTTGGTTTCCATTGGATCCTGTCAAGAGCTTTTTTGAAGGTGGGGTGGAGATTGAGAGTGACCAGCTCATGTTAGTGAAGGAAAGGGGTTGTGGCTGCATTGCGCCGGGAGTGGAGTTCTAGGAATTCGAGGCTTTAGAGGTCTGGGTTACTGGTTAGGGACAGCTTGGGTTTTGAAATTTGATGGAGGTGTTTCTGAAGGAAGATAGGATAGAAGTGAGCGCATTTTATCAGAAGTTAACAAGCAAGAATCTAATTTAAGTGAAAGATAAGATAGATACAAATACAATTATTTTACACCAATTATCAATTTTATTTTATATATTTTAATTTATTTTATATTAGAGATTAGTTCTTGTTGCTAATATTTTTTATAAATTTCTCATAAAAATATAATTTATTTATATAAAAAAAAATCAGATAAAATATTATAAAATTAAAAAAAACATTTTAAAAAATCAATAACCATTTAAGAAAAAAAAGAGTTAAGTCAAACAGTTTAAAAACTAAAAAAGGGTTTTTAATTAATATCTAAATAAAAAAATCAATGAAAAACAAAGGGTTAGGCGTTGAGGGCCTAACTGGCCGTCCACAGGCCTAGTCAATTATCAAAGAACCCAAATCTCTATGCCTAGAAATGTTTTTTTTTTTTTTTTTAAGGAGCGCCCGCTATTATTTTTTTCTTTTTCTTACATGCGACCAATAGCTTGTTGTGGCATATAACCTGTCACTGCTGGACTGATTCCTAATCATATTTATTGATCGAAAAATCGGTGCTCAAGTTTCTACAAGCCTAAAATCCTTTTTCTAACTTAATTTTGCTTAAAAATAATTTAAAAACATTGTAATAATCTTGATATACTCATTTCTAATTTTAAAACACCAAAAATAAATTAAAAATTTTAATAAATTTTAATCTTTTTTTTTTGCATGCACCATCTTCATTGAACTCCATTAAAGAAGATAAATTAATTAACAAGATGAATCATTTTAATGGTCTAAATATGATCATTCAACTATTTTATCTCTTTTAAAATTTTTTTTGACAACCTTCTCTTTTATATCTCAATATTCAGGAACAAAACTGCTCTGATACTTGTTAATCAGCTTAGGGATCAGATTCTTCAGCCGATTCACCAGAATCGTGGTCAAAATTTTAAAGATAACATTGCAGAGGCCAATGGGCGGAACTGATCTTTGGTAACAATACCAAGTAGGAATGATTAACCCCCGACATCTCCACTTTACCTTCCACCATATCTCTAATATACCTCCACACCACGGGTCGCACTATCCTCCATCGAGTCTGATAAAAGAATGCCTGAAATCCATCTGGCCCTGGTGCTTTAAATGGTTTCATCTCAAACAGAGCTGTCTTAATCTCCTCGTCTGAAATTTGACTAATCAACTGATCTATCTGGAACTGCTCTTCCACTGGAAATAGTCCTCGAACTGGAAAACTATAGCTTGTACTATCCTTCTTAGAGAACAGTTTCCGATAAAAAGTCTTTGCCATTCGTCCCAAACCCACTGGTGATTGTTTTCCTACAGCGCTTTTAATCTTATTCTTCTGTCGTCTTATCACAGTTTTAGTACGGAAACACGAGGAGTTCTTATCTCCCACAGAAATTCCCTGGCATCTAGATTTTTTATACCGCAGAAATCCATTGGCATCCAGAGCTTCCATCTATTTGTATACAAGATAGTTACCATTTTTTCAGAGAGAAGTCTTGAGATCTCCACACTTTTTTATTTTTTTTCCTATGATTGGGATGTTTGAGTTTATCCATTCTAGATAAATTTGATACAACTGAGGTGCATAATTATAACCTTTAGGCTACGTGCAATAAATATCATTTGTCGAACCCAGTGTGGTCTGCAAAACATTGGTAGTACAAGGTTTTAAGTTTTGATATCCTATAGAGCACATGAATTCGTATATTTTACTAAAATCAACAATCAATAGCACTCGATCTCAAGATCACCACGAGAACCAAAGCTTGAGCTCAGTTGAAAGCAATGAGTAACTTCCATGTCTTCTCCGTTCATTATCCAGAAGTGCTCAGTTGCATGAATGATAAAGTTGTAGAATACAGTTTATAATAATTCCATTTATCATAAACTAGTTTCTGGGACGGGCTTTACAAAGAGCTGGGAGGCCATAGAATCAGAGGATAATTAGAATTTGCTGGGAACGGGAAGGGCTTCATTCACAGGCTTTGGATTTCGAAAGCCAATTTGAAAGATCACCAAGAGGGCAATTAATTTTATCATTTAATTACAAACTCGCTCCCTCTCTTAAATGTCCCGAGGAGTGCATGGAGAGGGGGTTTGTTCAGGCTAGGAAATATTCGGAAGAAAATATTATTGTATCCGTCTCAAAGATATTGTCCACCTTTTATTTTGAGATATATCCCAAAACTACTATTTATTCAAAAGGTTAAATTATTAATTACCTGGTTTTACTATTATACCCCTAATTATAACTTAGTTTAATTATTTCACTCGAAGTTTTCTGTGTTGTTTAGATTCGAATGAAGGGTATTAATATAAAGTAATTTGAAAATGTTTAATTAATTACACTTTTTTAATTTGCGTGAAAGGTCAGGTGAAATAATACATTTAGAATGGAGGTAGTATTGTTATTATAAAAACAAGAATTCTTCATCCCAAGACCAACTTTAATTATTTTAGATAACTCCATCTGATTTTTTATTTTTTATTTTTTATTTTTTATTTTTTTTATCTTTTCTCTCTTATTTCCTAGAAATACATGCGTAATGTCCAAATCCGGTTTGTAATCTTATCAATTTTGATCTTTTTTATTTTAATTAATATTTATTTGGCTTTTGATATTTTTTAAAGTTTGAATTTTTTTTCAATTTGATTTTTTTATCCAATTTAGTCCTTCTACTTTTAATTGCTCTATTTATATGCTTTATATTTTTCATGATTAATATTTTTTTGATTTTAATCCCTTTTAATTTTATTGCATTTGTTTTTTTAATTTATTTTTTGTCCTTATTCTTTTAACTGTTATATATTTATTATTTTCTTGATTTATTTATTTTTTAATTTTATCCCTCAACATTTAATTTTATTTGATTTTTTATCCAGTTTTGGTCTTTATTCTTTCAATAACTTCTTTTTATCCTCTTCTTAGTTTTTTTTGTTTTCCAATTAGCTCTTAATTATTTTCTTTCATTCTTTTATACCATGTTTTCATCTTTAATATTGGGTTATTAGGCTTTTAATTTTATAACTTTATTTTATTTTTTTTATAGGTTCTTTTGATCTTATATACTGAGTTGTAAGTTAGTTAATTTAACTATGATCGTCTATATTTTTTTAGCATGTCACGGGCCAGCAATCAGCTAATTAAATTAGCTGATGGCTTGATGATTGCTAAGCCAAAAACTTTTGCAGGTTTGAATGATGGGCCAAAGGCCTAGAATTGGAATTTACTTACGACTGTCATTTGCATTTCTTGGGTATAAATCTGCTAGGATAGTGGGCTGGAATTTAGCAAACGCCGAAAACCCTTTAAAATTAAGGGCTTGGTTGAGAATATAATTATGGTTATAGTTTAAAGAATTTTTTTATTAGAAATGTATTAAAATAATATTTTTTAAAAAAAAATTATTTTTGAAATTAGCACATCAAAACGATCCGAAAACATAAAAAAATTAATTTTTAACTAAAAACATTAATTTTTTTAAAATTATGGGTTGGTCGCATTTTCAAACAGGAACTAAAAATTAGATTTAATATGCAAATTATTTTATCCTTCCAATGGATCTCAATGACCCAAATCCAAAAACAAACGACCACGTTTAGCCAGTACATTACAAAATTGGCCCCCAAATCATTGAAATTAGGAGCTAGAATTTGTCACGCTGACATGCTAGCATGTCATCCGTCAATTTACCAAGTATGATCAGAATTTTAATTTGTTAAATAAATTTAAATGATATTAAACTCAAACTCAATTATCAAATTTAACATAATAATTAAGTTTTTTTCTTTAAAAAAAATCAATAAAGATCTTGAAATCTAAACCACTTGACGGTCTTTAAAAATTAGGCTTACAGGTGAAGAGAAGTCTTAGAAAACCTTAAAATATACATACATTGCTCGAAGGACATTAAATATGTTTATAAATTCAAATTGAATACGTGAAAACGGACAATATATATATATATAAAAAAAACATTATAAAATCATGCGTGTCCACGTATAAATTGAAAAAATAACATTAATTTTTTGGAATAACAAGCAACGTCGCTGGAATAATCAGGATTTCAATTACTAGACATCTATGAATAGTTTCTGTACAAATTGGAAGATTCCTAGAAAAATTATTGGAGCTAAATATTTTCTGTGCAAATTGGAAGATTCCTAGAAAAATCCGACCCTCCTCGTTTCCACGATGGAAAAAAGAACCCAGCTTCATTCGATACTCGACGGGGATGGAAAAGTCTAAACTCGATTCTAAACCGTCAGCCTTGATTATTAATGTTTTGATCTTCGCAGCCTAAAACTCGAAGGACTTGTAGTCTAGCGGAGAATGATGCAATTATAACGTGTTCATATTGGGTGTAGAGCAGGACCTTGATCACTGCAAATTTTCAACTTGGGCGGAAGGGATTCTTATGAATTTTAATGTTCATATTGCTTGTACAACAAATTTTTATGCCGTTAAAAAAACAAAAATTGATACGAATAAAGTTTCCAACCAATACAAGTAAAGTAATTTTTATTCGGAAATGTATTAAAATAATATATTTTTTTATTTTTAAAAAATATATTTTTAAAATCAATATATCAAAACGATTCATAAATATAAAAAATTTAATTTAATTTTTTTAATAAAATACTGTTTAAAAAACAATTTTAAAATACTCCGTAATACTTGTGTCCGGGTTAGGCCAAGTATGCGATCAGATGATAGTGAACGAAGCGTAGTAGATGTATATTGTATGGAAACATTTTCCTTCACGAAACGGGTTCGGATTGGTTGGAGTTCGCGCACAGCTCTCAAGTGCCAGGAATTTTTTAAATTCGAGTGGATCACCAGTCCCTTGTCTTGTATGAACCTGACCGCTCGAGACTTGAGGTATTATTATTTTTTTAATCAGAAAGATCCCAGAGGCCCAGAATAATTCCATTCAAATGGGAGACCAAGACAATTCCCTTCAGTAATCAACCAGGGGAGGTTCATCTGATATGCTTTTGTTCCGGGCAGGTAAGTAATAAAGCCTGTGCTGCTTTTTTTAATTAATTTTCACACTTAAAGTCAATTCTATTTTTCACATCTAATAAAACACGTATTCATATTAGAACCAGAACTCGAAGTTTATAATCTAATTTTTTTTAAATGGTGTTAAAATTACAAAAATTACTAATTTATTATTTTTAATGTGAAGTGATGAGTAAAATAATCAATTTATGGTAGTAACTAAATCATTTTATACTATCTTTAAAACTTAAAAACCAGGAGTAGTGAGAATCCCGAGGAGGTTCCCTGTAAAAAAAGTACTCAGATCTCCTTCCACGTGCATAGGATAGAGGATTATTACCGTTGAATTTTACCTTTTGCTTAAAACTGGGTTTCTTCAACCTCGAGATTCGAGCGGAAATGTGCGATGTTATTTATTTCACTCCGAGCGCATTCCATGGCCGTCAAGTGCTGTTATATATGTTGAGTTTCTGTGGAGTCTAGCACGGAAAAAAATAGATAGAGAATATAATACAGTATAAAAAACATTTTAAAAATAAAACATTTCGAAGAGTCATATATAAATAGTGTGCCATTGACTATTTTTTAAAATTGTAAATAGCTAGCACAGTTTACAATAAGAAAATAGGGGGGGGGGGGGAATAATATTGGAGGCATA
>Ga0307513_10010369_pt1 | contig 11682 bp, 6 predicted proteins | sample 15_EM_MG_FD_202174 | JGI IMG/M metagenome (GOLD analysis project Ga0307513, IMG submission 202174) | Populus trichocarpa ectomycorrhiza microbial communities from riparian zone in the Pacific Northwest, United States - 15_EM | ecosystem: Host-associated > Plants > Roots > Unclassified | place... | reverse complement strand
GTCATCCACCGGGACCGGCCCGTCCTGGAAATACCAGCCGGGTCCGCTCACCTGCGCTGCCGGTTTCTCGGCACCGCTTGCCAGGTCGATAGCGACCAGGCCACTTGCAGAACGCAAGTACACCGTGCCCGGCGCGACGCCGAAATGCGGCTTGCCTCCCAGCCTTGCTGCGTGAATGACTCGCGCCGGCCCGCCCGACACGGGCCAGGCAACGAGCTCGCTTTCGCGCACGTCGCCGTAATCCATGAGAGTCTGCAGCCTGCCGCGGTGATTCGAGCGCAGGGCAAGCAATGTCTGCCCGTCGCGCGAGAATACGGGTCGCGTGTAGTAAGCCGGCGCATCGCTGATCTGGCGGGGCTTACCGCCTGCGACGGGCGCGATCCACACCTGTCCCGCATCTTTCGTGGACCAGGTGATATAGGTAATGCTGCGTCCGTCGGGCGACCAGCTGGGGTGGAACTCGGGAACCTCATCCGCCGTGAGACGGCGCGGCTTGCCTCGACCGTTCAACGGCATGACATAGATACGCCCGAGCGCCGAGAAGGTGAGCCACCTGGCGTCGGGAGATTGTTCCGGCGTCTGGATCAGGCGCGCGCGCACCGGACCGGTGTCCTGCCGGATCTTCACCCGGGTCAACGGGCCGAGTTGCTGCTCCACCGACGCGCTGAACGGAATCGGCGTCGCCGGCCCGGCATCGAGCGGGAGCCTTTCCAGCTTGCCGTTGCGACTGAGAACGACTGACTTGCCGTCTTGCGTGAAAGCATAGCGAGGCACGAGGTCCTGCCAGCCCTGGGCATCGACCTGGTCGCGCTCGATCGGGAAAGCCAGCCAGCGTTCGGCGCCGCTCGCGAGATCTCGCAGCCGCAGGCCGGTCTGGCCCTTGAAGCGACTTGCGTAAGCCAGCAGCTTGCCGCCCGACGATAGCGCCGGACGGAAATATTTGCCCGCGCTGGAAGGCCGGCCGGGACCAGGCGTGTCGGGTACAAGCGTCTGCTCAACACCGCTGGCGATATCGCGGCGCACGATCGACCACTGTCCGTCGTCGACTTCGCCGGTGCGCCGCGCGAAATAGAGCTGGCGCGCATCGGGCGAAACCACGGCGCCCAAGGTGCTGATGGCGTTGTCGCGCGGCTGCTGCGCTGTCTTGATCGGCACGATCAAGGCCTGGGTGCCGTCCACGTCGTAGCGCCACAACTCGTAGTTATTCAGGCTCCAGCGAAACCGGCTGACGTAAAGGGACTTGCCGTCAGGAGTCCACGCCGGTGACACCAGCACCGTATCGTCGTCACCGAAGCTGATCTGGCGGGGCTCGGAACCGTCGGGGCGCACCAGCCAGAGATTCTGTGCGCCCGAGCGGTCGCTGACGAACGCGATCCATTGGCCGTCCGGTGAATAGGTCGGCTGGGTGTCGAACGCCATGCCGCGCGTGATCGCGATTGCGCGCCCGCCGCCGCTATCCAGAGTGTATAGATCGCCGAGCAGATCGAAGACGATACGGGGGTCCGCGGGCGACACATCGACCGAGATCCATGTGCCCTCGTCAGTCTCGAACTTGATCTCGCGGGTAGCATGCAGCGGCAACGTTTGCCCGGGCGCTTGCGTCGGCCTGCCCTGCCCGATCGATGCATCCGCAGTCGCGGCGCCGCCGGGAGCGAGCAGCGGCAGCGGGAAATCCGCTTCGTGGGCGACCGTGTACCCATGGGTTAAGCCAAGCGCGAGCACGAGAACGGCGCGCGGCGGCCACTTCCTCATGGACTCGCCACCGAGCGGGCGCGCTCGATCTGCGGCAGGTAGCGATCGCGAAGTCTGCTCTGATGCGTCGCGAGCGAAACCTCCTTCCCCTGGATGAACACCGCCGTTGCCAGCGAGGCAGGCTCCAATGGATCGCCGTCCCAGATGACCAGGTCGCCGTCCTTCCCCGGGGCAATCGTGCCCTGCCGCTCCGCTACGCCCCAGATCTGCGCTGGAGCGCTGATGATCGAGCGTAATCCTTCGACATATGGCAAGCCATTGGCCACGGCGAGCCCCGCGCCTTCGCGTAACGACAGGCCGGCGTTGTAGCTTTGCACGCCGCCGAGACTCATGGCGATGACCACGCCGGCTTTGCGCAGCAGCGCCGCGTTGTCCAGCCGCGCACCGAGCTCATCGAATGAATACGGTAGATTGGCCATGGGATCCAGGACGACGGCAACCTTGGCTGCAGCAAGCTCGTCCGCGGCCAGCCACGCTTCCGCACCGCCGATGACAACGACGCGAATGCCATAGTCACACGCAAGCTTTGCCGCCTGACGCATGTCCGATTCGCGGTTGGTCGAGATCGCCAGTGGCACCTTGCCGGTCACCACGAGATCCAGCGCGACAGCATCAGCCGATTGCGCAGGCGCTACGATCGGCGCGGGCGGCGCGACAGCCGGTGCAGCCGTCGGCTGCGTGGCGACCGGCTTGTGTGGCGGCGCAACGGCAGCCTTCGCCGTGTCGAGCGCCGTGCGCAGCATCTGCCATTGCGCGGCCCGCGATCCGAAGCTCGCTGCGGCGCTGCGATTGCCGATGGTTGCAAATACACCGATCCGTGCTCGTTCCATGATTTCGCCGTGTTCGACGAGCCGCAGCAGTACACCCGTGCCGTTGAACGGCGGCACGCCGCTGCCGCCTGGATAGCTGACTGCGCGAGTCAATCCGTCCGCTCGCGCGAGCTGGATCAGCATGGAGTTCGCGTTGATCGCGTACTGCACGTCGAAGCCCGCACCCGGCGCACCGGGCTTCGCGGTATGGTCGATGGTCTCGGTGGCCGAGTTCACCTCGATGAGGCCGATCTGGGTTGCTGCGTGCATCAATCCCGGCGTCACCGGTCGTCCGCCGGCGTCGACGATGCGCGCACCGGCGGGTGGCGCCGTTGCCGCGGCGACGGCGGCGATTCGTCCATCCGTCACTACGATGGTCGCATCGTCGAGCGCAGTATCGGTCGTCAATGTCCACGCCTTCGCATGGACGATTGCAACGGTTTCGGCGTGCACCGCGGCAGCTACCAACAGCAGTGCCGCACAAAGCGCCGTGACTGGCACCGACGTGTGACTCGCCCTCAAAAGCCGTGCAGGCTGGTTCATGGCTGCTCTCCCGCCTCGGGCCTGCCCAACTCAAAGTCGGAACGCGGCGAGCGCGCCGGCGCCGCGCGGTCGTACGCAAGCGCCCCATCGACGAAGACCTGGTCGGCCTTGCTGTAGATCGAAAACGGATCCCCGGACCAGATCACGATATCGGCGTTGAATCCGGCGGCAATGGTGCCAATGCGATCGCCCAGCCCCAGTGCTCGCGCCGGTGTGCTGGTGACCCAGCGAATGATGTGTTCGGGCGGCATGCTCAATCCCGCGCGGCGTCCGGCTGCGGCCGCCTTGGCCGCTTCGATCGTCAAGCGCTGGCCGACGACCGGGGAGTCCGAATGCATCATCACGCAGCCGCCGGCGGCATCGAACATCGCCGCGTTCTCGCGAATCGCATCCTGCAGCTCCATCTTGAATCCCCACCAATCCGACCACACCGCGATGCACGTTCCCGCCCGCTTCAGCAGCACGGGAATCTTGTAAGCCTCGACAGCATGGTGGAAGGCAGTGATGTGGAAACCGAACTCCTGCGCGACGCCCAGCATGGCGGCCATGTCGCTGGCGCGGTAGCAATGCATGTGAACCGCAATGTCGCCGTCGAGCACTGCCGCGAGGGTGTCCAGCTTCAGGTCGCGCGGTGGCGGCTTCTTGCTCTTGCCCTTGGAGTACTGCTGCCATTCATCGCGATAGTCCTGCGCGCGCTGGAATGCCTCGCGCACAATGGCTATTTCGCCCTGGCGACTGTTGGGTGCCTCGCCCTTCTCGCCCCAGTTACTCTTTGCATTCTCGCCGCAGCTCATCTTCAACGCCTGCCGCGCGCCCGGAAACTTCATCGCGGGCACGTCCGCCGCGGGCACGGGCTTGAGGATCACGGAACGTCCGGCGAACAGCGGAGTGGAACCGGGCAGGACCTGCAGCGTCGTAACCCCCGCGCGCAACGCGGCCGAGAACGCCGGATCCTGCGGATTGACGGCGTGCTCGACCCACGTGTCGGCCACATTGGGGTCGCTGGTTTCGGCGACGTCCGATGCTTTCAGGTCGAGCGACGTCAGTGGCACCGAGTAGGTGCCGTTGTGGCTGTGCACATCGACGATACCAGGAGTCAGCCAGCGTCCCTTGCCTTCGATCACGGTGGCGCCGTTGCCGGCAAGGCCCTGCCCCACCGCAACGATCCTGCCCTCGCGAATCAGCACGTCGCCGTTCTCGATGCGCTTGCCGGTACCGTCGAGAATCGTGACGCCGGCGATCAGCGTATCGGTACGCGGCAATGGCTGATAAGTGCTGGGATAAGGATCGATGTCGAACGGTGGCGAGGGCCGGGCCGCCATGGCGCCGGTGCATACCAGCAGCGCCAGCGCAACCGTGGTCGCGCAACCGCGAACCCACGCAGATCTGGGTAACTTCATTGCACGCCCCCAGCAACGAACCGGTCCTTGCCATCTACAACAGTGCGCAGCACGCCGATACCGGCAAGCTTCTGTGGGTCTATCTTCAGCGGATCGGCATCGAGCACGACGAAGTCGGCGGTGCAGCCGGGGGCGATGCGCCCGAACTTTTCCTCCTGGAGCCCGGCATAGGCATTCGTGCCCGTATAGGCGACCAGCGCCTGTTCTACGGTGATGCGCTGCTGCGGCATCCATCCGCCCGGATTCGCGCCATCGATGGTCTGCCGCAGCACCGCGGCTGCAACGCCCGTAAGCGGATTGAAAGGTGCGACCGGCCAATCCGAGCCGAAACAGACATGCGCGCCGGCATCGAGCAGGCTCTTGAACGCATAGGTTCCCTTGAGACGCTCGGCGCCCACGCGCTGAATGGCCCAGCGCCCATCGTCGATGGCGTGATAAGGCTGCACCGAGGCAATCACATTCTGTTTCGCAAAGCGCGGAATCGCAGCCGGCGACAAATGCTGGGCGTGCTCGATGCGGAAACGGCGGTCGCGAGCACCGTTCGCGGCGGCCACCGCGGCAAGAATATCCAGTACGTCATCGTTGGCGGCGTCGCCGATCGCATGCGTGGCCACCTGCAAGCCGTTGCGGTCCGCCTGCGTGATCCACTCGCGCAAGTTCTCGAGGCTCGTGACCCGCAGGCCGCTGGTGTTGGGAGCGTCGTCGTAGGGCCGGTGAAACAGTGCCGTCCGGGAACCCAGCGAGCCATCTGCCAGCGCCTTCAATCCACCCCAGCGCACCCAGCCATCGCCGCGTCCCTCGCGACGCACGATATCGAGCATTCGCTCCCAGTCCTGCAGCGGCACGTAAGAATAGAACCGCATGCCGGTCTCGCCCTTGGCGCGCAATCGCACCAGCGCATCGTGCATCACCCAATCCAAGCCCATGGCATGGGTTTGCGTGACGCCGTAGCGCAGTCCGAACTCGATGCCCTGGTGCAGCATTTTTTCCAAGGCGGCATCGGTCGGCGCTGGCATGGCACGCTCCACCAGCGACTTGGCCATATCGATGACGATGCCGGTCGGCTCACCGGTTGCGTCGCGCACGATCCGCCCGCCGGCCGGTTCGGGTGTATTGCGATCGATGCCGGCCAGCCGCAGCGCCACGGAGTTCAGCAACAGCATGTGCTGGTCGAGCCGCGCCACCGCCACCGGGTTATTCGGCGTCACCGCGTCGATCCACTCGTGAGTGGGCAGTTCGCCGCCCCACAGCTCCGCATCCCAGTTGCCGCCTTTGATCCATTCCCCTGCAGGCAACTGGCGGACTGCTTCGCCGACTCGCCGTGCGAATTCCGCGCGCGAATTTGCCTGGCGCAGATCAGGTGGTATCAGGGTCGCCGCCGCCAGCAGGAAATGCGTGTGGGCATCGATGAAGCCAGGCGCGACGAACGCTCCCTGCAAGTCGACGACACGAGTGCGCCGGTCGATGCGCTTGCGCACCGGGCCATCGTTGAGAGCGACGATCGTGGCGCCGGCAGTGCCGATAGCGGTGGCCATCGCCGCACCGGGAATACCAGTCCAGACACGCGCGTTGAGGTAGGCGGTATCCATCGGCGCTGCAGCGGCGAGCAGCGTGTGCGGCATCAACAGCGTCGCTGCACCCGCGCCCAGGAACTCTCTGCGGGTCAACGATGGGGCGACCCGTGTGCGGATTCTCATGTCCCGTTTCTCCTGTCGAGCGTCAACGCTGCGAATTGAACTCCCGCATCCAGCTGGCGAGCGCCGGATCGTCCATGGCCGCCAGCAGTTCTGCAAGGGTCTGCGGCGATTCGTCCTGGCCCAGCTTGAAGCGGCCCTTCGCCGTGAGGACGTGGGCGCGAAAGGCCACGATCTTCTGCACCATGCGCGCATAGCGCTCACCCATGCGCGCTACCGTCCAAGGCGGGCGGCGGGTACTTTCCATCCAGGTCACCAGGCGCTCGAGGGCGCGATCGTTTTCCTGCGGTAGCAACTCGATGTCGACCTCGAACTGGGCGACCGCATAGTTCCAGGTCGGCGCCCATTCGGGCTGCGACACGGGCTGCGGCGAAATATAGCCATGCGGCCCCATGAACAGAATGGTCGCGCGCGATGACGCACGCAACATCGCCACCTGCGGGTTGGCCAGTGCGAAGTGCCCGATCAGTGCGCTGACGCGGCCCGCGGCGTCAGTCTCGCTGAGCAGCGGCAGCGGCGTTGCGCCGAATCCGGCAGCGCCGTGCGAAACCACCCACGCCAGCGGATATTCTGCGATCAGGCGCACCAGGTCCGCTGCATCGCGTGGCTGGAACATCGTGGTCATGATGAAACCTTAGGTCGACCGCCACCGTCATGGTGGCGGCCGATCGCTCGTGGCGAGTGGGCAAACTGTCAGAAATCCAGGGAGGCAGACACCACGAAGGTGCGGGGCGTGCCCAAGACCATGTAATTGGCATTGAACGAGCCGCCTACCGACGCCCAGTAGTCCTTGTCGGTCGCGTTGTCGATTCGCGCCCGGATCGTGAAGGTCTTCTCGGCGAGCTGCAACGCATAGCGCGCGCCCAGGTCGAGCCGCGTCCAGGACGGAATGCTCAGGGTGTTGGTTGCGTCCGCCTGCTGCGAACTGGTGTAGACCACGCGGCCATCCAGACTCAGTCCCTGCAGTGCCAGCACGTCCCATTCCACGCCAACATTGCCCTGCGTGTGGGGAACGCCGATCACGTCCTTGTTGTTCTCTGCCGGGTTCAGGGTCTTGAGCGTTTCGGCCTTGAGGTAGGTGATCCCGCCCAGCACGCGCAGGCTCGGCATCAGCTGCCCGAACCAGCTCAGCTCGACGCCCTGATTGCGCTGCTCGCCCGAGGCCCGGATGGTATTGCCTTCGAGCACCAGGCTCGGCTTGTTGACGCGAAACACGGCCAGCGTGAGGCCGAGCGTGCCGCTGTCGTACTTGGCTCCGACCTCGTACTGCTTCGATTTGAACGGATCGAATACCTGGCCCGCATTGGCGACCGGCACGGCACCGACGGTCGCCGGCGCGACGTCGCCTTGGATCAGGCCTTCGATGTAGTTCGCATACACCGAGTACTCATCCGCCGGTCTGAAGACCACGCCGACGACCGGCGTTATCGTGTTCTTGTCGTAACCGGACAGCTTTGCTCCAGTGTTGTAGTCATAGCTCGTCTGCTCGATCACCTGGTAGCGCGCGCCCAGCGTCACCATCAGCCGCTTGTCCATGAAGCCCAGCGTATCCGCCAGCGCCCCGCTCGAGGTCTCGCTCTTGGTGGTGGTCTTGGGCGAGAACAGCACTCCGCCGGTGAAGAAGTTCGTCGGCGGCGGTGCCACCTGCACGGGGTTGTACAGGTCGACCGCGAAGCCGCTGAAGAAATTGGAAAGCGCGTACGCATTCTTGGAATCGAGCTTGAAGATCGATGCCTGGGTGCTGACGCGATGATTGACGGCCCCGGTGTCGAACTCGGTGCGAAAGCCGATCTCGCTGGTAGTGATCAGATCCTCCCGGTAGTTGTCGAATCGGTACGCGCTGCCGACCCCATTGGCGCCGACGGTCGGGTTGGAGAGAACGTTGTGCTCCTGGCCATCGCGCACGCCGGTGGCGGCCCAGACCGTGGACGTCTCGCTCAGGTCGTACTCGCCGCGGGCGACGCCGAAGAAGTCCTTCTCCTCGCTGAACGTCCAGTTCTGCGCGAAATTCGAGTCAGCCTGCGGTTCCCGCGGAATTCCGCCGAAGGGCGTGACACTGGGCCGCGGGGCATCGATGCGATGCTGCTGCCAACCGATATCGGCGGAGAACCGCGCACTCTCGCCGCGATAGTCGACACCGAGCGACGCCACGCGAAGCTCGCGGTCCTGGCCCTCGACCGAGGTTTCGCCGTCGCGATAGACACCGTTGGCGCGAATGCCGAAGCGCTCGGCTTCGCCGAAGCGGCGTGCCACGTCTGCGGCCACATAGCTCTGTGCCGCATTCTCGAACCCGACCGTCAAGCGGTTGAGGGGCTCGTTCGGCGCACGTTTGGGCACCAGGTTGAAGGAACCGCCGATGCCGCTGCCGCCGGGTGCCGCGCCGTTGAGGAAGCTGTTGGCGCCGCGGAACACTTCGACGCGCTCGAGAAATTCCGCCGCCACGTACTGGCGCGGCAACAGGCCGTAGAGGCCGTTGTAGCTCATGTCGTCCGAATAGACCGGAAAGCCGCGGACCACGTACAGTTCCTGGAAATTGCCGAAGCCGCGCGCGACGCGCACGGCCGGATCGCTCTGCACGACGTCGGCAACACTGCGTGCCTGCTGGTTGCGCATGAACTCGGCGGTGTAGTTCGTGTTGTTGAAAGGCGTGTCCATGACGTCGAGGTTGCCGAACAGACCGACGCGACCGCCCCTGGCGATCTGGCCGCCAGCGTAGTCGGGCGGCAATTCCACCTGCGAGCCGTTGACAATGACGTACTCGAGAACTTCGTCTTTGCCGCCCGTCGCCGGTTCAGCTGCGGGTGTGCAGTACGCAGCCGGGGCCGCGAACAGGGTGGGCAGGGCGATACCGATAGCAAAGCGGACGCGCTGCGAAACGCAGCGGTGCTCGGACGGAGGGCGCATGGCTTGGATTCCTCTTCATTGGATGGTGACTACGGTCAGATAGTCGTTGTTGGCCAGGTTTCTTCGGAATCGGCTGAGCTGGCTTGCCTGCTGGCTCTGGAATTCATCCCTGTCAGCAAAGCTACTGCTTGCTGGACCGCAAGAAACATCCAATTTTCAAATGCGAAGGGGACCAACCCTCGCTGCGCCGCGTCACTAGGCGCCGCCGGTGGCCGCGATGCGTAGTCGCCGGACGGCTTCCTTGGCTTCCCTTTCGGTCAGGCTTGCGAACCCGAGCCGCAACCCACGGGCGACGTTGGCCTGCGCCGCATACGATCGCGACGAGGCGACCCACAGCTGCTGGCCCGGCGCGCGGCTGTCGATGCGGTCCAGCAGATTCTGATCGCGAAACCGCACCCAGAACGCCAGCCCACCGTCGGGCATGTCGAAGTCGGCGAGGTCCCCCAGTCCGTCGCTCAACGTGCGTGCGAATGTCATGCGCCGACGCGCATAGACCTGGTTCGACTTGCGCGCCAGCCGCCGGACCTCTCCCGTCGTAATGAGCTCCGCCGTGGCATCCTCCGTGAGTACGTTTCCCATGCTGTCCATCAGCATCACTTCCTGCGCCAGCGCGTCGACGACCTTCGCGGGAGCGACCACATAACCGATCCGCAACGCCGGCAGCAGCAGCTTGGATAGCGAACCCACGTAGATCACACGCTCCGGCGCATAGCTGGCCATGGGCAGCAGCGGTTGCCCCTCGAAATGAAACTCGTGGTCGTAGTCGTCTTCGATCACGGCGAACGCGAACTGGCGCGCCAACTCGAGCAGGCGCAGCCGGCGGTCCGGCTGCAAGGCGACGGTGGTTGGAAACTGGTGGTGGGGCGTCAGGAAGATCGCGCGAACGCGGTGCGTGCGGCACATCTGTTCGACGTCATCGACGTTCACTCCCTGCTGGTCCAGGCCCACCGGCAGGATCGTCGCCCCGCACTCCCGAAACACCGCAATCGCCGGCTGATAAGTGAGCGCCTCGACCAGGACCGTGTCGCCTGGCCGCACCAGCACACGGGCCGTCATGAACACGCCCATCTGGCTGCCGCGCGTGATGCAGATGTTCTCCGCGTTGGCCATTACGCCGCGCTGGGTACGCAACATCGCAGCGATGGCCTCCCGCAACAGCAGCGAGCCCCGCGGGTCCCCATACAGCAGGCGATTTTCACGCGACGCGCGGACGATGGCGGAGCGGTACGAGCGAGCAAGCAGATCGGCGGGAAACTGGCGTCCGTCGGGTGAGCCTTCGTCGAGCTTGAGCCACTTGCTGGTCATGGTGACCACGGGAGCGGCGTACTTGAACGGATACTCGGCTACCGCCGCGTGCGGCGCTCCCTCCGCAAGCCTGGCCTGCACTCGGCGCGCACCGATCTCGGGAAGCGATGTGGAAACGATCGTACCGCGAGTACCCAGCGAGGTGAGCCATCCCTGGGCAATCAGGTCCTCGTACGCCAGCACCACGGTCTTGCGGTTGACTCCGAGCGTTACGGCGAGCTCGCGGCTGCTGGGCAGCGCCGCGCCGGGCAACAGTCTGCCTCGCTGAATCTCGTGAATCAGCGCATGGATGACCTGCATGTACAGCGGCGTCCCGAGCGACGCATCGATCCGCTCTGCCAGCATGGCTCTCTATCACAGCGACAGCGGCGAATGCGCCCGACAGCCTTCAGCGGCATTCGCGTTGCGACCCCGTTGCGCCACCGCGCATTGGTCCCGTTGACATTATTTTCTTGGACATTGCACTGCATGCAAGCAGATCGATACTTCGATACCGATCTTGAGGATGCTAACCGACCGACCGTGACGAGTCACGCAACGCTGCATGCGCGCAGGAACTCATTCCCATCATCGTGCACAGAAGAGAGCGTGGCCTTGAACGACGCGCGCCCCAGGCCTGACACCGCGCCAGGCAGTGCCTGGTGCATCGGCTTGAAAGCACTATTTCTGGAGGTCGCCATCGTCTCCTGCGCCTGCGGCAGCGACCTGTCCGATTCGCGGCAGGCATGGGTGCTCGCAGGCACCTACACTGCGGATCTGCTGCGAAACACTCGCGGCGGACTCGCTCGTGGCAGCGCGTATCTCGACAATCTCGAGATCTCCCTCGATATCGACGGTGAAGTTGTGTTCGGGATTCCGGGGCTCCGGCTACTCGCCACCGGACTCTACAACAACGCTGCACGGTTCTCCCAGTCGTTTACGGGAGACGCGATGACAGCGTCGAACATCGACACGTCGCACGCAACACGATTGTACGAGGCATGGGCAGACTGGAGCTTGGCGGCGCACAACGCTTCGTTGCGAGTCGGGCTGTACGACCTGAACTCGGAGTTCGACGTGAGCGATGCAAGCAGCCTCTTCATCAACTCCGCATTCGGCGTGGGACACGAGCTTGCGCAGAGCGGCGTCAACGGACCGTCGATATTTCCGTCCACGTCGCTGGCGGTGCGCGCGGAGATGGCGCCGGCAAAAAACTGGACATTGCTGGCGGCCGCCTTGGATGGCGTACCCGGCGATCCCGATGCACCCGGTGCCACGCGGATTCATCTCGGGGGC
>Ga0307513_10010368_pt1 | contig 11684 bp, 14 predicted proteins | sample 15_EM_MG_FD_202174 | JGI IMG/M metagenome (GOLD analysis project Ga0307513, IMG submission 202174) | Populus trichocarpa ectomycorrhiza microbial communities from riparian zone in the Pacific Northwest, United States - 15_EM | ecosystem: Host-associated > Plants > Roots > Unclassified | place... | reverse complement strand
TCGTCCCGACAATTGGAGCAGTAACCCGTTTAAGACTCCAAGCGACAGCGATTTGGGCCATCTTTACACCCTTCTTCTTGGCCAACTCCTCGACGCTGAGAAAAAGTAAGCACTCGTCTGACAAGGGGGGCGACAAGGCGTCGTTACGAACCGCTTCACGATCGCCTCAGACGCATTTTTGCCTCTGTAAATTCCTGACCAGCTACAAAGAATTAGGCTCTAGGGTTTTTCTACGGGGTCTCGAACACTTACGAATCCGCCGTCCCGCGTGCGCTAGTCTCATCCCATGGCCGAGTGAGCGTACCTCTCGCCAAGGGACTCCACGGGATACATCCGACGCCGAGGTGCTGATGATCCAGGTCGAATATCAATTGATCTGAGCTAAGCGTTCACGTACAGAGACGACGGGGGGCTAACCTTGAGAAGCGGGAGCATCTCACGTTCTTCCTCCCTGTACAACAAACTGTGGTGGTTCTGCATGGAGATGAATGGGGTGAGGTTGTGCGTGATCGCATAGCCTGCCAAAGATGTCAATCACACGGGGGGTTCCATCGCTCTGCAAGTTACCCACTCTGCATTGCGTAAACTGCGATACGGGTCAATGAATGTCCAAGAAGCAGGATGGGGATAGAATCGTACATTGCCATGCGAAGCAGCTGCTCATGCCGATATAGCGAACGTAGCCAGCCTTGACGACATCATGGAGAGCTTGCATCTAGATCAACTCCGTCGGAACTGGTACTTCACAGCCGTTGGGGCAGAAATGGAAACGTACAGTCTCTTCGATTGGGGTGTCCGGGTCGAACCTTTGGTACGAGAGGTCACTACAAATCTCCAGCATCCGCGAGAATAAAATCATACCTGTGGCATTGCAAGACGTCGATATAATCAACGTCCAACCTTTTCAAGCTGTCTTTCACCGACGCAAAGATGTGCTACAGAGTATAGGTCAGCCCCAGATGTGTCAGTTCCCAAGCGAAAGGCCAGCTTACCTTGCGGGAGAGCCCATGGCGGTTGACGAAGCCATGGTCGTCCGCATCCGCCATAAGAGGCGGGCCACCGTCTTCCCGAACCGTGAAGAATACCTACATGATCCCTCGTGAGCGACAATATAAACGCGCTGCCTCAAAGGAACACGTACCTTTGTCATAATGACAACATTCTCCCTCGGAATGTTGTATTCTTTAAGCGCCTTCCCAAGAATACGCTCTGACTCTCCGTTAGAGTATATGTTGGCCGTGTCAAAGGTGTTGATGCCGTTCTCGTACCTGCACGTGAAGGAGATACATTTAAACAGTGGATTCAACGACCCAAGTAAACTGGTGCCGAGGACTTACGCAAATTTGATGTGTTCTAGTCCCTCCTTCTCACCCAACAGCCATTCTTGCCACGAAGTGGAGCCATAAGTCATACATCCTAGAGTCGTATTTCACCAGTGAGCACCTCTACCAGACAGAGATTCGCTCGTATACGCGATAACGAACCTAGGATGATACGGCTGATTTTCAGTCCAGAATTTCCAAGGCGCACTACAAGAGTCGGATCCGAGATCAGATTAGCGGAAGCATGAAGCACAATATCCTTGGTACCTACCATACTTTCCCACTTTTGGGGTGATTAGATCATTGTTGTTGGTGGCCGACATCTTTCAGGATGGGGATGAACTGGGCAACAGATCAGCTTACCCGTCACAATAGTTTGGCCAGGTTTTAAAGGAATCCGGAGACTGGCGACCCACTTTTACTCCTGACAGCGACCCACATCTCGGTTGTTGTGTGTGTCATGTCAAGTACAAGGTGTCAACCCAAGGAAGGGATGTGCGGTAGGTTGACTCATCCCGTCCGACCCACATTGGCTAATTGGACCCCGATTTGGACGCGATCCCTCCAGTGGGATCGGAGTGGGTCTAATCATGACTGCAGTCGGGATCCACGTTTTTGACTTCAGTGAGACGGGAAAGCCACCAGCTGAATCCAGGCCTCTCTGGTTTAGAACCTGGCCCAAGTGGTGAGGGTGGCGGGGAAATTTTTACCTACCGGAGGCTACCCTGGGGTACCATTCGTTGCTGTAAATTGGATCTTTCAATTGTTGTTCAGTGGCTGAATAATCACCATAATAAAAATCTGCCGATGTGGGTCGCTCGAGGAGGTAACTTTAATTAGACACGGACGGCCGTCCATCATGGAAGTTGTCGTTCTGGTGGCTGCGAGGGTGTCTCCACAAAGTCCGAGGACCAGAGCGCCCAATGTGAGTGGGGTGGCGAGTAGGGGCTACCTGTACCTGCACCCTCGAAGCCCGTCGAGCTGAATAAGCCGCCGGCATCGGTTCTCGTATGTACGATAGACCCGCTAATCGGAACCGAGCCTGGATGGGGGGCGGCGTGTTGCGCCGTATCAACGTGACACTCGCACCATGTTGTGAATCTCGTCGCGGAACGCGAAGAACAAAGACTTGAGTAAGGGGTCTGGTAGGAGGTGGTCGACCAACACGTTTACAGTACACGTCCCCCCGAGTTCCAGACTGCTCCAAACCGCAAAAAGGCTCCCTGTCGATTTCGGGGATCAGGTTACGCGCTCTCGGAGGCAGACGTGGATTCGAACCTAGGCCACGCCCTTTGCAATATAATCTCAACACGGTGGTTCCGCTCATCCTGGCCATGCCTATCTCTCTATAGCCACATCGCGGGTCCGAATGCATTTAATTGACCGGGAGATCGTGGAGAGATTGAAGCCCTCGCTCTCGCTAAATGAACAGCTGTTGGGATCATGATAATCACTACGACGTGTAGCAACCCACAATATAAACCTACACAGCGGGTGAAAAACTACCCTCGAGCGTTCGACCGCAAAGAGACGGGTGGGAAAAGGGAGGTCGTGGACGGAAGAGGGCGGAGTCTGAAACCGACCAACCCATCTCATTCCCTGGACCCCAGAGCATCCGACAACCTCTCTCTTCATAATTTATCTTAGCCCCCTTTCCTCCTTACGAACATCGCATCCATGGCTGAAGGCAGCAACTTTGATTTCCTCTTCAAGGTCCGTTTGCTGCCTGTCAAGGAAACGTGGAAACAGACTCGCGAACCCGACATTCCTGACAGGTCGTTTTGATTGGTGACTCTGGTGTCGGGAAATCGTGCGTGCTACGTTTTGGAATTTGCCCATCGTCTGGCCGGACTGACGAAGAGACAACCTCGTAACAGAAATCGTAAGTCCAGAGGGTTCTCGTGGCTGCGGATACTACATGTTCTGAACGTTTCATTCGCACAGTCCTGTCGAGGTTCACCCGTAACGAATTCAATCTCGATTCCAAGTCGACCATCGGTGTAGAATTTGCGACCAGGACGCTAGCAATCGACGAGAAGACCATCAAGGCTCAGATTTGGGATACAGGCGAGTCGTGCGACACATATTCTCCACCCACCGTCACTCATCTGTAGCGGACCCACTACAGCTGGTCAAGAACGATACCGCGCGATCACCTCGGCGTACGTCCAATTCAGTGAAACAGAGTTCTTAAACTCATTCAGGCTCACCGAAAGTTGCCATTGACTGCGCAGCTACTATCGTGGGGCGGTCGGAGCATTACTCGTATACGATATCGCCAAACATTCGACATATGTCAACGTAACTCGATGGCTCAAGGAGCTGAGAGACCACGCCGACGCCAACATCATCATCATGTTGGTCGGAAACAAGAGCGACTTGAAACATCTACGCGCGGTACCGACGGACGAGGCGAAGGCCTTTGCAGGTCTGTGAAGATATTCCCCTTCGCCCCACGGTTACCTATCTTTATCCCTCGCAGCCGAGAATGACCTTTCGTTCATCGAAACATCTGCCCTGGATGCCTCAAATGTCGAGTCCGCCTTCCAAACTATCCTAACCGGTGTGTCCCACACACTCATTGCGAGAAAGATTTCCCTGACGCTCTTTTAGACATCTACCGGATTGTCTCCAGTAGATCCCTGGAGCAGTCATCAGAACCAATCAGACCCTCAACTGGCGACATAATCGCGGTGAGCGCGAGTGTCGATCCAAAAGCCAAGCAGTCCGGCGGATGCTGTTAGAGATGGCTGGTTCATCTTCTGACGTTGATGCGATACTGAAACCCGAGTTTGGTTACCGGACTTTGTCTACATATATCCCCCGACCGTAAGGGGTCCTGTTGTTTTAATTCTGGACTTGAGTAGGGAAATATTATTCCGATGTCCTTTTCGGATTGTTTTTCCCCGCGGTTCCTTTATGATTAAGAACGTTAAATCCATACGTGCCCGTGTTCGTCGCGGGGAGTGCCCGCAACCGCTTCCCAATTCCCATCCTCTCGTTTCTTTCCTTCCAACTCGTTCTGGAATACTCTCCGACCTCGGGAGACTGCCTCGCTGCGAACGCTGCCCCGTCCCACTTTTTTGATCCACTGTTTATTGCGTACTTTGGGTTTCTCGCCGGGGCGGCCTACGAGTTGCACGGAAACACGCCCTGATGAACGCGGGTTTTCTCCGCATCCCTCGATTACGCATAGCAATGCCCCGCCTCCTTCCGCACACACTCAGAGAGGTGTTGTGTCTGGGCGTGGCTTCGAAAATGACAGTCTCGCACATCCTGCAGTCTCGTTATCTCGGATGGCTAGTACAAATGGCTACTTCTTGGGGGGATCATTTGTTATGCAATACTTATACCGGCGAATTTGTTCTCGTTAACGTGCAATCTTCAACTACGTTCCACTCATCTGTACAGTATGTACTTTTGGTTCGCGTTTCGCGGCCCAAGGCTTGGCACGCTCCTCCGCGATATGTCGAGCGAATGCTACGTTGACCCCTTCGTCACGCGTCAACTTGAAGGATGGTAGGCGGTTGAGCCTCGCTACTTGCCGGCCCTTCCGCTTACCGCAATATTGTTCTTCCGGATACTGAACCAGGGAACTATAATCGTCTTCCAGGAGTCACCAGCTCACCCATTGGAATCTGTGACCTTGCCCAAGTGTGAACATTGCAGCGCCCCGACCCGGCTAAACCCGGTTTGCTCTGATTTGAGAACGATTATCCCCACCGGCGCCCCCGCCTTAAGTCTGAGGCTCCCCTCCTTGGAACTTGGTGCTGGATTCAGCCCAGGGGTAAGTATCGTTGTATGGCCCAGGCAAACACAACCCCTTGCTCTCCTTCGCCGATACCGACCATTCCGTAAGCACACTCGCCTTCCAGTCGCGGGTATGTATGCTAATTCATGTTGAGTGAATAGATCGCGAGGCATGTAAAGCCTAATTATCGATTATCGATCAAGTACGACGCCGCCTGTACAGGCTGCAGTACTCACTAGGACTGTGGGGCGGTCTATCATCTGGAAATATGGCCCAAGTCTTTTGTCACCATCGATCGGGCAGCGGAAGGGGGTTCGAACAGCCACCCAACCCAACCACGTACGCAGCAATGCCGTATCAGGGAACGGTGGAATGGGAATGATGTGCGGAACCTTATAAGACCTGAGGCCTGACCGGCCCGAACTTTGACATACAAGGAGCGCCGTGACGGGACTGGTAACCGTGACTGGATAACTGCTCCCTCCCTAGCTAACTTTTCCCCCGACCGATGCTCTCCCTGACCTTTGTACTCCTTCTCCTCCCGTAACCAGCTATGTACCGCGTTCTTTTCAAGGTGAGACACCCCCGCTCTCCCCGCGATCCATCCGATTACCTCAGTTTACCTGCCATCTGTATCGTGTTAGGTTATCCTTTTAGGCAACAATTTGTCAGTTTGCTCCCCTTCGACCCCCCGTGCTCCCGAAGAGACTGATGCCTTAAAATAAGTGTCGGAAAGTCATCGCTCGCGGGCCAGTTTGTAGACAGGAGGTTCACCAACCACGTGGCGACTATCGGACTTAACTTGTTCGTCCCTTACCCCTCCGCATCTCGTTCCAAGTTCACTATCTCCAAATCACTCTCCAGCCTAACGAAGGATATCATGATCGATAACAAGTTGGTTACGATTCAGGTGCAGATCTTGTATTCGTCGACTGCGCCCACGTCCCAGATGTGCAGGTCTAATGCGTTCCCTGTTATGAACAGTTGTGGGATACTCCTGGTGTAAAGCGATACCGGTCCTTCATCCCAGTTTTCTTCCGCGACGCATACTGCTGCGTCCTCGTTTATGACGTCAGCGATTCCGAATCATTCGAGTCCTTGGACAGTTGGAGGGACGATTTCCTCATCTCCACCGGCCGGGACCCTGAGACCTTTCCCTTCGTTGTGTTGGGTAACAAGATCGATGTAGAGGAGAATAAGAGGCTGGTCACCCAGGAACGCGCAATGGCCTGGTGTCAATCCAGGGGTAACACACACTACTTTGAAATATCCGCAAAGGAGGACATAAATGTCGAAGAAGTGTTCCGGATTATCGCCAAGAGCGCTTTGCATCAAGGCCAGGAAGGGCAGTGGCCCGCTGGCCCGACCATCCCCCCGGACGTCAGTGGTTGGCTCCATCCACCCAAGAATCCGGACGAACAACCGCGATTCGGCACCAACCCACTACAGGATACTGGCCAATCCCCCGGAGCATTACTTTCACCTGACAGTACTCGTGCTCATGACGACGTTCCATCATTCGTAGTCCACCCGGCCTCAGATACATCCACCCCTGCTGACCTCGACGAACCAGCCTGCAAGCGTTTGATTAGTCATACCCACTTGCCGCACGAGGTGATCTCTCTAATTGAGACGATCTTCGGGAGTAAGGATGAGGTTAAGGCGGTCCGTAACCTCCGTGGGGGCGACGCTCAGACCTTTATCGATGTGGTACACGAGGTGCGCCCCGCACTCTTCCCTTTACGAGGCACGGTCTAATTACATTTACCTTCCTCGCTTCTTCGCTTTCGAACTTTCACCTTCCACTGGCCAGGCCCTGGATCTCCCGGACCTGCCGCCGCAGCTTCGGGCGAAGTGTCTGAGTGCCTTATGCCGGATATCTGGTCGCCTGGTTTTGCTTCCGAGATCGGTGCAAATCCCGCCTTGTTACAATCGATGGGATTCCCCGCTATACCATGGGGGGTTCGCCGATGTGTGGAAGGGTGAATACCAAGGTCTTCATGTCGCAGTCAAGGTATTGAGGGTTTACAGGACAAGCGACCTTGGTAAGATCGCAAGTGTAAGTTCCCACAGTCTTGCTAAAAGCCTGCATTGACCACCTGACATCGACCCGTGTAGAGGTTCTGCAAGGAGGTTGTGACGTGGGAGACTCTTCGCCATCCAAATGTCTTGTCATTGCTGGGGGTTACGATGGGCGATGAACAGTTCGCGATGGTATCAGAATGGATGGCAAATGGGAACATCAATGAGTTCGTCAAGGCCCATAGGAATGTGAATCGGCTCGAACTTGTAGGGTCTTGCTCCTACTGCTGACTGCGACTGTCGCTGATAACCCCTTCTGATAGCTCGGAGATGTTACCAGAGGGCTGATATATCTGCACGATCAGGCAATGATACATGGGGATCTGAAAGGGGTATGACTTCGAGTGTTGGTTTCTGCCCTGCCTCCTAACGCGCTTTCCATCAAGGCAAACATCCTGATTGACAAAGATGGCCACGCACGCCTAGCAGACTTCGGACTCCTCACAGTCGTATCGGATCCCACAGTTTTCACAGCCTCAAATTCTATCGTGGCAGGTGGTACGACACGATGGATGAGTCCCGAACTCCTCTATCCAGAACATTTTGATTTCAAGGACAGTCGACCGACGAAGGAATCGGATTGCTATGCGCTAGGGATGGTTATCTACGAAGTGCTTAGCGGTCAAGCCCCCTTCACGTCGTTGAAGGACTTTATCGTCATACGGAAGGTAGTCGATGGTGAACGCCCAGAAAGGCCTGAAGGAGTGAGGGGGGCATGGTTCACGGATGATTTATGGGGGACGGTGAATCTATGCTGGGCGACCAAACCAAAAGATCGGCCTAGCATCAAGGTTATACTTGAACGTTTGGAGAAGGTTTCGAGGGATTGGAAGCCACCCTCCCCGCAAGCGGGTGGAGATGTATGGATGGATGAAGATGCAGAGACGGACGAGAGTGATTGGGATCCCACGACAGAAGTGACTCTTCCGGTACGGTTCCTTATTGCGATCCCCTTTACTTCATACTCCTGTGGAGGGTTACATGTTGATTGTATATCTTCACCCTCAATCCCGAGCAGATATTTGCCGGTGACCCTCTTGACGCCTCTATCGCACCGGGAGCGATGAGGCATTTTTCCACAAATATTGACTTTATGCTGAAGTTTGAATCAACTCTCCCACAGGAAAGGCGAGCGGGAAACCCTTGAAATAAGATGATGACACAGACGGGGGCTGCTCTCATTCACTGGCGTATGACAGTACTTTACATTTCTCGACTCGCTTTGCGATCTGGATACTGATTCAAACTTCTGCATAAAATCATCATTTCTTTCATGGAAAAATACTCCGTTGCCCCCGGTGTCGGTGACCCTTTCGGTACTACTATCGGTGTTCTTCAGGTCACCATCCGCTGTGCATGTGATATCAAGGGTTCGAATATCGGAGGTGGCTTCCCCAATCCCTATGCCAGTCTCACGTTCAACGACGGAGCTGATCTCGCGAAGACCAGGTACAAAACCGACACATAAGTCGCCGTTGCCTGCGTGACATTTCGCTGTAGGCTGAGAGAATTCTGGTCACAACCCCACGTGGATGGAAATTAAATTCCTGCTCGTCAGCTGACCTTGAGAGGTCCTCGTGTTGAATGTTATGGACTACGACGTGCACCGACACGATTCTCCCATGGGTCCAGCCTCATTTGGTCTTGGCGTCCTTGAGCGGGATGTTACTCGGGAGGATATCTCATACCCCATCTTGAAGGATGGTAAAAACCACGGTGAACTCCGAAGTTCGACGTCAGCTTCCATCCCGTCATCTCACTTTCCAACACTAGCAAAGGAGCCGTTCAGAAGCTTCCCGAGACGAGTGCACCTTTTCCTGCGGACGTTGGTAGTGCGATTGGTCCTCCATCAGGCTAAAGACCTCGACAGCAGCAAGTCCGCGTCATGCGATCACCTTAACCCCTTCGAGTCGTCAAAGTATACCTGAATCAGTGCAACCTTAGGCCAACCCATACCTCGAACTGCCTTAAGCAGACGAACAACCCTGTGTGTGAGTATACTATGGAGTTTTTGTGCACTTATAAAAAGGCGTCCGTAGTCACAATCAATTGCTTCCCTAGCCCATCGCGATCGTATCATCCCAAGTCCTGATTTCAGTGCCCACGTGTCGGAGGACAAGTCGGGAATCAAGTTTTCTGAAGGAGACAGTTTTGAGAGCCTGCCCACGGACCTGTTATCGCTTTAGGCCAACCTCGCATTCCCGCTCGGGCCGTTACAGCCGTTGCACATCGAGGGATTGATCACTCTTTGTTCGTCACTTTGATGAGGAATGCATTCAAGGCCTCTTTGAAATATAAAATAATAAGACGAATAATCGTAATGATACATACATACAACATCAAGATATTTGAATACCAGAACACAAAGGATACACGTTACATACAAGATAGATAGAATACACATTCCGGTGGTGCACACAGTGAGACCCTAGATACACGTGTTCAGGGAGCAGATAGATAATAAATGGGTGAGGAAAACTTATGCTTAAGGTTATGACGCGCGGAGATAGTAAATAGCAGGAAACGCATGTGCGCTCCGCAATAAGAAAAAGGGGGAATCAGCACCTGGCGAATGTGACCATGGACGGGACTGAGCCGTTTCATGGAAGCTGTCAAAGTCATAGAAAAGAACTAGAGAACGCCGGAGACCACCAGGGCACCAGCGCTCAAGCGTTCACGAATAGGAGGGGTTTACGGAGTGTGGCTGGGGGTCTACTGCATCTCTGCCTCGAGGAGGTCAACGGCATCCGCAGCAGATATCCTCTGGAAAGGATCCCTGTCCCAGCAGCTCTGGATCATGGCCCACACGCGGTCCGTGACTTCGGAATGAACAGGTCGTGACGGTCGGTCGTTGTTGAATACGGAGAAGATTACTGCCGCCTCGATTCTTCCTGCAAAGGGGGGCTTCCCGGAGAAGACCTAGAACCAATGAATACCTCGGGGTTGGGGGACACGCGGAAAATCGGCTTACCTCCCAGGCGAGCATGCCGAACGCAAACATGTCAGTCGCCTTGGTGGTGCGGGCGTGGACGAGTCCAAACGCTTGAGGGTTGATGAGTTCAGGAGCGATACCACAGAACAGCCTCTCTGCGTCTGCGTCGGACCAGCTAGCGGGAAGCGAAAGAGAGAAGGCGGACCCCAGGCCCCCCAGGCGAGCGACACCGTTGCTGTCGACCAACACGTTCCTCTTGAAGAGAGTGAGCGGTCCATAACGGTGGAGTAAGAAAAGAGACGACGTACCATCTTGATGCTGCCATGAATGATGTCCAGGCTGTGCATGTAATTCAATGCACGTGAGATCCCGGCGAGCTAGAAAAAGAAGCGTCAGGCAAGATCTGGGCCGATATAGTAAAAATCGTGCATACAAGTTCCAACCTGCTAACGCCCGGGCGATCCACCAGGTATTGACCGAGGTCAAGATTATCCATCATCGCATAGAGGAGAGCAAACGGGTGGCTTGGTGTAGAATAGACACCGAGGAACGGGACGATATTCGGGTGCGAGAGTTGACTAGACGTCCAGGCCTCCTTGAGGAACCTCTGCGGGTTCCTGTCAGCACCGCCTCGACCGCCCGGACTGGTTATGACTCACGATGCCGACCTCTGCTGGATCAAACTCTGGGGTCGAGTAACAGCGGAGGGATTTCACTGCGACGGCCAGACCTTGCAACGACCCATGCCATACTTCGGAGAAGCCCCCAGAGGAAAAAGCGGTTGTGTCGATGATCCGGATGTCGTTCGACCCCAACCAGTTGCAATTCGGGGGCAAGAGTTGTCGAAGCCGTTGGGCTAGGTCGTAGTAGGTCCGGCTCTCGTGTTGGACAGCTTTGGAGGGTAGGGTCGAAGCCTGTGGAGGCTGGAAGGAAGAAGGATCGGCAGAGTGGGGTGTTTGCACCTTTTCTCCTTGAGGCTTCGCCCTCCTCATACGGGGTCGATAGAGGAAGTGGAAGAAGTGGCAGAGAAAAAAGGCGTTCATTCTTGCAACGACCGTAGCTTTGAATTTGATGGGCCGGCCCATTAATTGAAGTGAGGTGAAGGAGTTGAAGCAAAGGGGGTCGGAGTGAAGAGCTGAAGGGAGGTTGTTGAAGGGAGGTTGTTGAAGGAAGGAGACTGAAGCGTCGGCGGCGGTGTTACTTATAAATCGAGCTCTTCCAGCCCGAAATTGGGAGGGGTGCATGTCCCACGTATTCACTTATCATCGTCCTGAGCATCATAGTCTTCGCATGTGAAGATCAGTATTATATGCATTTCATCTCGTGGATCCCGAATACATCGGCACAACTTCAATGGGGCCCGACTCAGCGTTCGAGTACTAAATGAAGCTCGCGCAAAAACGACTACGTATGAAGGCCTGCGGGCGTTTCCTTAGGCCCATACGTATCGTGTCAGCTCCTCGCTTTCCATTATGCCGTCGTGTCTCAAGATCTCAAGATCTCGAGTATCAAACACTCGCGCGTGGTGATCACCGGTTGCGTCGTTATAACTCGCCCTCCATTCCTAAGAATCCGACAGGAGGAAGAGACCCTCTTA
>Ga0307513_10010367_pt1 | contig 11685 bp, 7 predicted proteins | sample 15_EM_MG_FD_202174 | JGI IMG/M metagenome (GOLD analysis project Ga0307513, IMG submission 202174) | Populus trichocarpa ectomycorrhiza microbial communities from riparian zone in the Pacific Northwest, United States - 15_EM | ecosystem: Host-associated > Plants > Roots > Unclassified | place... | reverse complement strand
GGCAACGGCCTCGGCCCGTTGCCCCACCTTCGACAGATCGGCGCCGAGGTTGGACAGCGAAATGGCGAGGTCGAAGTCGTAGGCGGCCGGGTCGTCCGACGCCAACCGACGATGGATCCCGACCCCCTGCTGCTCGGCGGCAACGGCCTCCGCCCACTGCCCCACCTCCGACAGACGGACGCCGAGGTTGGACAGCGATCTGGCGAGGTTGGGCTCGTAGGCGGCCGGGTCGTCCGACGCCAGCCGCCGCTGGATATGGGCGAGGTCGTTCGCGAGGCGGAGGGCGAGGGCGGTGATGGCGTGGGAGGGGTAGGGCAGTGCGGCCGTGACGTTCTGGAGGGCCTCGGCGTGGAGGGTGGCATTGTCGAAGGCGGCGTTCAGGTCGCGTTGAACACGCTTGCTCTCTGCGGTGCGGTGAGCGTTGTAGTGGGCGACGGCGGCGCGGGACAGGACGATGACGGTCTGGGCCTGCTGATCGGAGGAGGCACCGGTAAGGAGGGTGGTCAGCACGGTGGGGCCGGTGAGAATGGTGGAAACGTGATACTCGGCGACGCGGTCGGGCTGGGGGGAGCCCCAGTAGCGATCAGGGCCAGGCTGATACAGCGCGTGGAGCCATTCGGCGGTGTCCAGGGCCTTGTCGGGCGGGAGGCCGGGGACCTTCCGTACGGTGACCTCGGCCTCGGTCTGGTCGGAGGCCCCGCACAGGGCCGCCACCGCGACCGCACGCTGCAGCGTGGCGGTGCGCACATCGTGCAACCGGAACGCGGGGGTGGTAGCGGTGTCCTCCCAGTAGCGCTGCTCGTGGCTGAGCAAGGTGGCCTCGGCCGGTTCGCCGGGTGCGGTGTTGACGGGGGCGGGGCCGTGCTGCAAGAGGGTGATCAGGGCGGTCATCTGCAGGGTGAGCGCGGAGTCGTAGCGGGGGTCGGTCAGGTCATTGGGGGGCCGTACCGTCGCGGCGAGACCTGGCCAGCCGTCTTCCGGCCGATCGGCGACAGCCGGGAAGTCTTCGAGGAGGCGGGCGAAGTCGGCGGCGGCGACGGTGAAGGCGGCCTCGCGGGCGCTCGGCGGGTCGCTTGCGGGGATTAGCGGGGTGAGTTCGACGGCCGGGGCGGTCCGCAGAAGTGCACGGGTGGGTGCGGTGGCGCCGAGGGTGTCGGTGCGCCACTCGCCGTCGGATCGGGCGAGCAGTAGCAGGCGGATGCGGTGGCGGGTGGTGCGCAGGTGCTCGATGAGGTGGCGGACGAGGTGGGGGCGGGTTTCGGCGTAGTCGACAACCAGCAGCAGTGGGTGGGCGGTGTCCAGGCTGCTCAGGTCGGGCGGGATGGAAGCGTTGTCGCGCAGGTCTGCGCGAAGGTGTCCGGTGATCCATTCCTTCTGCCGGAGGGTGTCGGTCAGGTGGCGTGCGAGGCGGGTTTTGCCTTGACCGCCGGGGCCGGTAAGCACCTGTACCGAGAAAATGTCCCGGTCCTGTTCGCACCAGTTGAGCAGCTGGCCATGTTCCACTTCGCGGCCGTGGAAGGTGACAGCCTCGGCATCGGCGCGCAGGAGCATGGCAGGGGAACGTAGATCGCGTTCACGGGCGGCGGGGGCAACGAGGCCGACGGGTTCGGCCGGTTCCAGGATGGGCTCCCACCGGCAGTGTTCGGTGAGCAGTGCGCGGAAGGTGTCATCGGCCAGGAGGGTATGTAAAGGGGTGGCGGTCAGGCGGGTTCCGCCGATGGCCTGCCGGTTGCGGCCGATGACTCCGCACAGCAGGTCGCCGCCGTGTCGGTCCTCGCATAGCACGGCTGCACCGGACATCCCCGACAAGCCGGTGGTCTTCGGCGGGAGCGGCCGAGCGGTGGGGACGGTCGGGTTGAGGCTAGAGATCTCGTAGCGGCCAGCGAGGGAGCCGTCACCCGGGTCGAGTTCACCCGTCAGCTGCTCGTCCAGGCGGCGCCCGTCCTCGTCCTTCTGCATCCGTGGGAAGCCGGCGACCGCGACAGGGTGGGGGCGGGTGCCAATGAAGTGCCCCCATCGCTGCGGCGCCCGGGTTCGCAGGTCTCTCAAGGAGCTGGAAGGCTGCCAACTGTGGCCGTCGTCCACCTCGACCAGCGCGGCGTCCGCGGTGTCGTTCAGGCGGTACCAGGCCACCGATGCCGGATACTCCCGGTTCCCCGCATCGGGCCGGGACACGGTCACCGCACCCGCCCCCGGACCGGTGGCGTTGCCCAAGATATGGGCGGCGGTGAGCACCAGACGCGGCGCCACCAGATAGCCGGTCCCGAAGTCCGCCGATGTCTCTCCGGGCGCGCGCAGGCGGACCTGCACGCGGCGGTCGAATTCCATTACTTTCCCCGTCCCCGTATCCGCCCGCCTTCTGCTGCTCGGTGCTATTCCTTGTCGCTCACATCAACGTCACCGCCGTCGGGCCTGCGGGGGTCCAACCGCATCGTGACCGTGTGGGTCGCCTTGTGGGCGTTCTCCTTCTTGCCGCCAAGACTGGCTACGCTGAATCTCAGCCCCCCGTCCACCCCCTGGGTACGGGTCAGCTCCATCCCGAGTTCCAGGGTGATCTCCCCCAGCCCGAACAGCACCCCCTCGTGATTGGTGCTCGTGCCGTCGGGGCCGGCGATCCGGCCCTGGGCCTCGGCGACCTGCTCACGCAGCAGCGTGATCGCGTCTGCCAGGTCCAGCCAGCCCTCGCCCGTACCGTTCCCCATCCCCGTCCCTCTCTTCAGATTTCGCCCATCCCGCCGCAGCGGCAGATCTTCAACTTCTCACTTCCCAAGGGTGAATGAGGGAAGAATGCCCAACCAGCACCTGATGCATCCAACCGCATGGTGGTCAGGGCTATCGACCTCTTACACCTCGTCCTCCTCGATGCCGACCGTGTCCGGGTCACGCAACGGCCGCAGGGTGCCGCCCGCCGGGGCTGAAGCGGGGCGAGGGCCTCAGTTGGGCGGTGACCGTCGCCGGTGGGGAGCCCGACTACGTACGCGTTGAGGACGAGCGGTCGACGACGCAGCCGCTCGCCGACCGCAGGCACGTCAAGATCGACGGCCTCCGCGGCCTCACGGGTCACTCGTCGTTGCCGTCGTCATCGTCGTCGAGATCGACGGAGTCCGGGTCGCGCAGCGGGCGCAGGCCGTCGACCGGCTGGGAGGCGGTGAAGCTGTAGCGGCCCAGGACGTTGAGATTCTTGTGCTTGAGCGGGGACAGCCGGGCCACGTCCTCGTCGCGGATCTCGTGGCCCTCGGCGCGGAGCTGGGCGACGGCGGCGTCGATGTACCTGGTCGTCCAGAGCACCACGGCGTTCAGAACAAGGCCCAGCGAGCCGAGCTGATCTTCCATCCCGTCCCGGTATGCCTGGTGGATGGTGCCCTTCTTGCCGTGGCAGATGTTCCGGGCGAGGTTGTGGCGGGACTCCTGGACGGTGAGCTGCTTGTGCATCTGGCGCCGGTAGGTGTCGTCCATGGGGTCGACGACGGCGAGCAGGTGCAGGGTCTTGGCGATCCGCCCGTACTCGGCGAATGCCTGCCCCAGCGGGGTCGGGTGGCCCTCGCGGCCGAACATCCGCAGCAGGTCATACGCCCTGACCTGGTTGGTGACCAGGGAGCCGGCCACTCGCAGCATGTCCGGCCAGTGCGTGATCACCTTCTTCACGTTCACCTTGTTGCGGGCGATGGCCTCCAGCGGGCCGTACCCGCCCGCCGTCTCGGCGCCGGGCATCTGGGCCTTCCAAAACCGCTGGTCTTCCAGGTCCTTGAAGCGTGGGGAGAAGCGGTAGCCGAGCATCTTGAAGATGCCGAAGACCATGTCGGAGTAGGAGGCGTTGTCGGTGGCGACCATCTCTGGCTTCACCCCGCCGTCCAGGTTCAGCAGGGCGTCCAGGATGAACAGGGAGTCACGCGGGGTGCCGGGCACCACCATCTGCCCGATGCCGATCACCTGGTCATTGATCGCGTTCAGCCAGGTGATGCCCTTCTTCTTCGCGAAGTACTTCGGCGAGGGCGCGGCGTTGATCGTCCGCGTGGGGACGACGAAGCGCAGGCCGTCGACGGAGGCCAGCAGGCCCTTGCCCCAGAACTGCACGATCGGCACCTTCGCCTGGGCCTCAATGAGGGCAGCGTTGGCCATAGCGATGGTGTCGGCCCGCAGGTAGTACTGGTCGACGTGGACCAGCCGGGACCGGGTCAGCGCCTCGTAACCCGGGTTGATGACCGGCGTCATCCCGATGTTGCACGCCTCCGAGACCAGCAGCGCGACCATCGAGGTCGTCAGGTCCTTCATGCGGGTCCTGCCGTCGCCCAGGTGCACGAAGGCGTCCAGGAACCCCGTCCAGCCGTGCACCTCGAACAGCAGGTCCGGCAAATCGATCTTCGGGAGCATCTTCTCGACGCGCTCGCGCAGCCACTTCAGCGACTTCGGCTCACCGAGCGCGTGGAGCTTCTCCACGTTCAGCTTCGCCCGCCCGTTCGGCTGCACCTCGATGCTGATCTTCGCGTCGTCACCGGCCTCCGCCAGCCGCTCAGCCATCTGCTTCCACGTCGCGTCCAGTACGTCGACCAGTTCCCGAAGGTGCCGCTCCGCGTCCTCGTCCAGGCTCAGACCCGCCAGGACGTCCTCACGCACCGCCTCCCACCCCTTGCCCTGAAGCAGCCGGGCGCGCGGGTCGGACCAGCGGTGCGAGGGAGAGGCAAAGACGTCGCGACGCCTGAGGGCTCCGAAGAGCTGCTCCAGCACGCACACCACGTACGCATCGCGGTCCACCGCCCCCTGCGGCAGGTCCACGTTCGCGTACACCGCCTTACGCCAGTGCGACGGCACCAGCTTCTCGTCGACCTCACGTGGCAGCAGCGGCTTCTCGCCCACCTTCCTCCGCGCCAGCGCCGGGAGCCGCTGCACCCCGGTGAGAATCCGCCTGCCGGAGGGCGCAGCGTCCCGCCTTGGACTCACCCAGCAAGGACAGGAACGGCTTGACGGTGTTGTGGCGCAGCGCCAGCGCACTCCGCAGCGCGGTCTCAGCCGTGTCGTCGCCCTCCGGCACCAGGCTCACCACCACGCTCGCCGCGCTGGACAGCGCCGCCCGGGGCGCGACCTCCTCCAGCGCCGCCCACAGCGCGGCCACGTCCACATCGCAGCCGGTCTGCTCGATGAGCTCCAGCTCCTCGATGAACACCGTCGCCGCCATGGCCACCAGCCGCGATGCCTTTTCCAGCTGCGGCAGGGTCGACAGGCGCTGCTTGTCCGTGGACCGCTTCGCGGTGCTGATCAACCGGGTGGCCATCAGAATCTCGAAAAGGTCCAGGGCGTCGTCGATCGCCTTGGCCTCCAGGTGGCGCATCACCGCGGTGAGCATCGCCGTGCGCTTGGGCTCAGTGGTCCGCTCCAGCTTCGCCGCCTTGGTGCCCAGCCCGTAGCGGGCCAGCGCGGACAGCCGGTTCGGCGGAATCTTGTCCAGCTTCACCCGCCCCAGCTGGAAGGAGGCGATGTCCTCGACCCGCTGCAAAGCGCCCTTCATCGCGGTGCCCGTGGTCCGCGTCGGCGGCCGGCGCATCCGCTCCAGCTCGGAATACCGCTTGCCCTCCGGCGTCTTCAGCGTGGCCACCAGGTCTCCGGGCAGCGCCGCGTCCGCCCTCCGGACCTCCTTGGCGACCGTGGCGTGCAGCCGCCTGTCCGCGATGGCGCGGACCTCGGCGACCTGCCGGGCCAGCACGCTCACCCCCGGCAGCAGCACCCGGTGCCGGCGCAGCCAGCCCACCGCGTGATCGAACAGCGCCTTCGGCCCCTCCGCATGAGCCGTCCATGCCCGCCCGTGCAGGAACGCCCGGAACCTCCGGCCCTGATCGTGGTCCTCGTACGGGTGGTAGCCGTACGCGTCACGTATCTCCCACGCGTGCTCATACGCCGTCTTCAACCGCTCGGTGTACTCCTTGACGCAGGAGACATCCTCGATCTCCAACTGCTCGGCCAGGTGCTCCACCACCGACCACGGGACCGCCAGGGGATCGTCCAGGAACAGCCCGACATAACGGACCGTACAGAGCTGCACCGCGAAACCGAGACGGCTGTGATCACCACGCCGCTTCGCGATCAGCTTCCGGTCCTCGTCATCGAGGAAGAAGAACCTTTCCAGCTCAGGTCTCGTCGGCTCATCCGCGAACGATCCGAACGCGGTGGCCTGCTCATCAGTCAAAAATTCCACGGGCATATCGCGGACGTAACCAGCCGCGGCGAGCGCACGTGGACCTTCTGCCGAACACCCCCGACGAGCCGATCGTGTGTGCTAAACGACCAAGATCAAGTGCTTAACGCCAACGGCTGTACCGATGGTCCCCAAGGCCGGATCAGGCCCCGACGTCGGCAACTGGGGTGAGAACTCGCCGGCGGTGCTGATGGGGATGGAGATGGAGCTGATCGAGCACTCCGACGCCGAGTTCATCTTCGACATCGTCGACTACAAGCTCGGCAACCTCTTCACCATCCACAAGGAGAAGGGCGAGGGCATCGTCGGCTTCAAGGGCCAGACGAAGAACACCTGGGCCGCCATGCCGTAGGTCAACCGCCACAAGGACGACACATACATCTGCGACGAGCCAACGAATCCCGAGGGAATGCGCAGGTCACCGCCCACGAGCATGACCATGCTGGACACGGACAGCGAGATCGACGAAAGCGACGGTGGCACTGTCTGCGGGGATGGGCACGTCGTCCGGCTCCTTCGACCGGCAGGAGGCGCAGCACCTCGCCGAGGCCAACGACCAGGAAGGCATAGCTGGCCAGGAGGGTCGGGGCCATTACAAGAGCCCAGGGAGATGCACGCCGCGGACAAGTTCGGCAGGCCCCTCCATGTACGTGCCGAAGTTCTCCGACCCGAAGCACCTGCGGTCGAACCAGGAGGACCCGTCGGCCCACAAATACGCAGGTCACGGAAACCTTTCCGAGATCAACGGCGAAGCAGCCAGGACCGTTCAAGGGCCCCGTGTGCTGCGCCAACCATGGAGGCAGCGAACACCGACAGAATCCCCCCAGATCTGCAATTTCGCAGGTCAACCCCTCAGTGCCACAGAGGGTGACCTGTGCTGCTCCAACTGTTCTGCTTCGACAGCGGGTCCATCGGAGGGGGTGACAGCGCTCCCTGGTTGTCAGCACCACCCCACACAATGGTCTCGGCGGCCTTTCGGCGCCGTCGCCAACACGGCGGCGGCCCCCTGCTGGAACAGGAGGCCACCGACTTCGACAGCAAGAACCGACAACCAGAAGGAGGCAACGATTCCCACCGACAACGAGCCTACGGGCTCCCACTGTCAAAGCAACTCTGACCAGCACCTCGACGGCCCCCCGCTCGGTGCGAAGCCGCAGGACAGGCGTCTGAGCCCGGGCCGGGCACAGGCCCGTCGACTGCTGGAGACCGCGAGCGACGAGCTCGTACGACTGGCGGTGAAGGCGTCCACGATGGGCCTGGCCGGGATGGCGGTCTACTGGTTCGAACGCCGTTGATCCGGGCCGGCTGGGAGTGCCCGAGGTACTCCCAGCCGATCCCCCTTGCCAGGGCAACACGGGGAGAAGAGGTTCATCGGCGACGATGAGGTCGACGTCTCCTCACTCAGAGGGTTCGAGGTCGTCAAGGACGAGCACGCCGGGAACGACCTGCTCGTCCGGGGTTTCCGGTGCGCCTCTCTTCGCGTCCTGGGACTTTTGGACTGTACGTAGCGCCGAGGGACACGGAGCACCGTTGATCATCCTGGACACGAACATCCTGCGGAGCTTCAATCTCGACAGCGTCAGCTCGGACCTCCTCAAGACCATCCGCACATCGGGCGTCGCAGGCGTCGCCGTCCCGTGGGTGGTCATGGAAGAGCTGACCTCACATCGGGCAGTGCCGTACCGGGAGAAGTACGAGAGAGCCGAAGCAGCCCTCAAGCGCTTCGAGCAGGCCACGCCATGGCCGGTCCCCGCCCTGCTCCCGCCGCTCGACATGGAGCGCTTCCAGAAGTACTGGAGGGAGCAGTACCTCGCGATCGTCGACGAGATTCCGACGAGCGAGGCCGCGCTGCGCGAGGCAACGTTCCGGGAGTCCAACGAGCTCCCACCCTGCAAGGTCGTCATCAACAACGAGCACAAGAAGCCGGTGCGGGTGAAAACGGGAAGCCGGGACGCCGCTATCTGGCTGACGGCCGTCGAGTACGCGCGGGAACACCCCGACGAGACGGTCTACTTCGTCAGCAACAACACCAAGGACTTCGGGGACGGGACGAGCTACCCGCCGCCGATGGACAAGGACTTGGAGGGCATCCGGGACCGGTTCGTACACCTGACGTCCCTTGGCGAGGTCGTGCCGAAGTTCGCTGTGTCGACCGAGGCCGACGAGGAGAAGGTGCGAGAGATCCTCGCGGCACCCGAGACCGCCGCCCTGGTTGCAGAGGAAGCTAAGCGTGCTCTGTCCGTCCAAGTCGCCCGCCTCAATGCTGTGCCCCCCGGCCTCTTCGAGTGCACCCCCGCCTCAGCTCTGGACCTGTCGCCCGAGGCGCAGACGGAACTTCGCTCTTCACCCGCGGTTGCAGAGGGGTGGCTGCGCACCCCCACAGCGCGGTTCGACGCTGTGAGGGACGTGGAGGCCTACAGCATCGGTGATCACGTGTGGTGCACGGCCTGGGCTCGCTGGCTCCTCGGTGGTCCGGCGCTCCTCCGCGCTCAAGACGCCGGCATCGCGGTCGGTTGCGCGTGGGAGACACGTGTACTCGTCAGCCCAACCAACAGTGAAGCTCGGCCGACGCTTCTCAGAACCGAGAGGCCACAAGCGATCACGGTGGCGGAGTTGTCCAAACTCCCGGCCTCTTCTGTTGCCCCTCGGACTCTCTACGTGCTCCCCCGGGACCACGATGCCTGGAAGAACCTGAGGACCGTCCTCGCGGGAGTCAGCAGCAGTCCAGTGTCATCGGCACTCGAGGCGTGGGTCGCGCTGAATCTGCTGGATAGGACCACGCACCGGGGGGACGAGGACGAGGAGTAGCTGGCGCGGCGGCGCGGAGACACGTCTGCCCACTCGCCTGCGCCCCGCCACGCGACGAGGCCCCCGGCGTCTTGCCTCCGGTCTGGGCTTCGGACCCGGGCTACGATCCTTCGGCATGACGCCCGAGCGGTATGTCGAGCAGTTCCTCCTGTGCGCACTCGAAACATCGAGGGGCAGCCTCAACGAGTTCCTGGGCCCTGACGCGATCATGGATCCTGCCCAGCTCGACGGGCCGGAGAAGGACGCCATCGTCTCGTTTCTGATCGCGCGGCGCTACGTGAGCAGCGAGGGCGAGCGGGCCGACGGATCCGTACACCTGATCAAGTTGACGGCCAACGGCCTGGAGCAGGCACGGCACTTGCGCCGGATATCGCAGTCGAGGGCCGAACGTGACATCTACCTCCACAACTGGCTCGTGCGCTGGGCATACGAGCACGCGCCCGCCGGGGGTTCGGCGAGTCTTCAGGAGTTCGCCGGAGACGAACATTGGTGGTTCGCCGGAACTCAGGTCACCTGGGACGAGGTGTACGCCGCCGTCGACTACCTTGAAGCCGAGAACCTTCTCGGGGTGGAGCGCACCATCGGCTATATCGGCGTCTGGCCGACCCCCTTGGGCATCAAGTTCGCCCACTCCAACATGACCTTGAGGACCTTCATGACCACCCAGCAGCCTCAGGCTTCCGGCGTCATCCACCAATACCGCGACAGCATCGTCGTCCACGGGGACGCGTCCGGCAGCGCTCTCGCCACGGGGGGTAACAACACCCAGACGGTCTCCCAGGGTGTGGATGCGGATGCGCTGGCGTCGCTGGTCGCCCAACTGCGCCAGGTTGCACCGGCATTGGAGCTCCCCGAAGACGATGCTGATGACCTTGCCGAGGAGATCGACGCCCTGGAGCGTGAGGGAACCGAGCCCGGTCGGGGCCGTAAGATCTGGCGCGCGATCATGCGCATCGTGGGCCCCACCCTCGGCTCCGTCGCTGCGGCAGGCTCTGAACAGGCCGTGCAGGCCGCCGTCACGGCCGGTTCAGAACTGTTCAGCTGACCCGGCGTATCGGCCGCATGGAGGTCGTGTCCGGATCCTCCTGCCGTACGCCGATGCCGCCCCGCTCGGCTGCCCGCCCTGTACAAGGCCGCGACCGAGGGCCTGCCCACCCTCGCCGACAAGGGCTACATCGGCGCCGGGATCGGCATCCTCGTCCCGGTCCGGCGCCCCAAGGGCCGCTCCGAACAGGCCCTGCACGCGGACACCCGAACCAGAAACATCCTGATCAGGGGCGTGCGTGCCCTCGGGGAACGGGCTGCCGCCGAGCTCAAGCAGCGTTGGCGAACCCTGCAGCACGTCACCCTCAGCCCGAGCCACATCGGTGACATCGCCCGCGCGGCCCTCGTCCTCGACGGAATCTGGAAATGATCACCGCTGAGAATAAGTCACTGGTGACCGCGTAGATCGTCTTCATGCTGGCCCTGCCCGTGCGGCGGTTGCCTCGGCGGCGCTTGACTTCGATGGCCTGCAAGGCGTGAGGGAAGAGCAGGCCGGGGCGGACGGTACAGACCTTCAGACGGCGGATCTCGCGGCAGCTGTGGCCAGCGGCCGTCGTGCGGTCCTGCAGCGGGATCTCGTGCCACGGCAGCTTTACAGACCGCGCTCGCCGTCCCTATGACCCCCAAGCGAACGCCTCACGGGCGAACGCCCTGTCGACGGCCAGTCCGTTCTTCACGTACCTGGACACCGTCAGCGACGAGACGGTACGCAACCCCTTCGCCGCGGTGCGGCGGCCCGTGATCGACCCCGACTACTCGGCGACCGAGGCGCTGACCGAAGAGGAGACCGTACGGCTGCTGCTCGCTGCCCGCGACCACCACCAGCCCGCAGCGTACCGGCCACGGGCGTACGCCCTGCTGCTGATGATCTACACCGTGTGCCTGCGGATGGACTCCGTGCTCGCCGCCGATGTTGAAGACCTCGGCCACCACGTCGTTAACGCCCGCATCAAGGGCGGCGCGAGGAAGAAGAAGGCGATTTCGCCGCACACCTGGCAAGCCCTGCAGGACTACCTAGACGGCCGGACCGCTGTTCACCACCGCCCCCGGCGGCCGGCTGGTCCGCTCCCTCGCGTGCCGACGCGGACTGCTCGACAACAACCCGGGCTACGGCCTGGCCGATGCTGGTCCACGGCCTGGACTCCGCGGCGGATGCGGGGGACCGAACGGGTGCCCCTGAGAGCCGCCGGGGGAACTGAGCAGAGGCAGTCGCACCGCGCTGACAGCCTCATCACCTTCTCCTGTGCCGCCCCCCGTAGCCGCGGCCCCTCGATCCTGATCGCGTACGTTGGGATGAGGTCGGAGACGTTGACCTCCCCCGGCTCTCGCCAGCACGACTTACCCATCAATTTCTGCACACTGAGCCTTCGGGCGCCTGGGGTTCAATTACCGGTACTCACCGCCACGGGAGTGGTTCTACTGACCGAGCCATCATCATTAATAAGTAGAAATCCCTGAATGTGCAGCTCATGCATTACTCGTCGATCATCGTCTGCCACACCCGGAAAGTCCACACATGAGATCCATTTAATTTCAGGTGGAGTGCCTTCGCTTCGCATCGGCATAATTCCACTTCGAATATGATAGTCGAGCACGAAGGCAGCTTCGGGAATCTTGGGTTGGTAAAGCTCCAGAAGCAATGGAAG
>Ga0307513_10010366_pt1 | contig 11686 bp, 15 predicted proteins | sample 15_EM_MG_FD_202174 | JGI IMG/M metagenome (GOLD analysis project Ga0307513, IMG submission 202174) | Populus trichocarpa ectomycorrhiza microbial communities from riparian zone in the Pacific Northwest, United States - 15_EM | ecosystem: Host-associated > Plants > Roots > Unclassified | place... | reverse complement strand
CTCTGCACGGGTTGGGATCGGAATCATACTTACCGTTCGAGGTGCGGTTCCCGAACCCGGAGAACAACCAAACCGAGCACTGTCAGGAAGAAGAAAGTCCAGTTCGCTATACTAAAGAAGTTTATCAAGCTCCTAAACCCTCCGCCAAACACGACATATAAGAGTGTCACTCCGCTCTGGAGCAACATCGCATTCTGTGGTGTCTTCCTTGTTGGGTGTAGCTTGCCAACCCATGCTGGAAGGAAGCCTTCCTTTCCAGCTGAGTAGATGAGTCGGGCAGCGGTGAAGAACGAGCCATTGAGTGCGCCAAAACAGGAGACTGCAACCATGATGGAGAAGATGATCCCGCCTATCGCGCCGAAAATTGCGCGGCCAAAGTCTAGAGCGACGGTATTCGAACGCTCCACTGTGGACTCTCGGAGAACTTTCAGGCATCGAATACGGCGAAATGGTGTTGGGGCTTACCTTGTCTAGGACAAGGAAATAGGATACATTCGCAATTAAGAATAGAAACTTGGGGTCACAGTCAACGCCTTTGCTATTCGAGTGGAAGGCCCAAACGTACCGTGGTGATGCCCATGCTCGAGTGGATGACTCGGGGTAGGTTCTTGTCCGCATTCTTCATCTCTCCAACAATAAAGTTGGCTGGGGAGAGTGTTAGAAGTGAGAACCTGAGCAGTGACAACAGGTATCATACCTTGGTCCCAACCATCATACGCCCAGAGTCCAGAGAACAACGCAAGGGCATAAGAAGAAGGGTTTGACGATGAGCCTTCAAATAGTGGTTCCTTGAAAGCAGTTGACATCTTCCCTCGTGTGAGTTGCACGATGCCCATTACTGCTACGGCGATCTTGGAAAGTTTTAGTGATGCCCGCGTGCACCACGAGAGACACGTACCAGTGCTGCCACCTAATAAAGTAGACGTCAGTATTCATATCAAAATAATACTCCAAAGCTTACCTTGACAGATGTGAATAGGACAGCGACCCGAGTAGCTAGCTTAGGGCTAGCTGCGCATATTATAGTAATCATAGCAACTGCAGCTGAGGCAGTGAGCTTGATTGCCCATTGAGGAATTTCGTCAGGTGCTGCATCTGCAGAAGTAGCGTGATAGAATAGTCGATTGAGGTATTCCCTGGAAAAGATGGTTATAAGATTACGAGGCGCCGCATTCTGCCATACCACACACCCAAATATCAACGCAATAATAGCATTTCCTCCCGGTTTTAATGTTGATATAGCTGTCCAAGCGTACAAATACGATACAATTGGATGATAGGCATAGGCGAGGTAAGCCTGTGCGCCTCCACTGAGAGGTATCGCAGAACCCAGCTCTGCGAATGAGCTGTGGGCTGTACTATAAGTTTTCGTTGCCACTTTCATGAGAGAATGACACGACGCACCTCGCTCCAGTCCACGCTAGCAAGCCACAGATCACCCATACAAATAGACTAGCTCCTACTGACCCTGCATCTGCTAATACCACGCCAGGCGAGGAGCTATACCATGTGAACAGCTTTCGACAGTAGATCCGGCGGGCACTCACAAGATGCCAGAACCTATTTGCGCGCCCACTACGAGCGCAATGCCTTTACACATTAGTCACAACGCTTTGTCAGCTTCCTAATCATTCGCAGTGGGCAAAGGCGAAGCGCCAAGTACCATTCATGAGCCCAACCGTCTTCTCTGCAGTCACTTCTCGCATTCTTTCAGCTGGTTCGCTCAAGCTGAGAGGGAAGAGTTCCCGTTGGAACTCAAACATGGTCGAGGTAGGCGTCCGTGTCGGTCGTGGGCTTTCGCGGGGCGGAGATCGCGGCCCATTGCTGAGTTCGAGTGCACGAAGAGAGTCTGCTGACGATGAGGATGATAGTGAGTGTCGCGGTGAGTCCCTGGATGCCATTAAATTTTAGGAAAGGAATGGCTTGAGCTCGGAGGAAGACAAAGCAGGAACGTATTGACAACCACATCCAAATTCTTTCAAAATGGGGTATACTCTTTGTGTGCTAGGTGTGTGGACATACACACCCTTAGGAAGTGATAAACTGATGTTAGTCTATCCAGGATGCGGCACCATGGGTATTGCCATCACTTCTGGCGTGATAGCCTCTCTCGACCCTGCTCAAGTTCTGTCTTCTGATGTACCGGGAAACGGAATATCAAACTCGCCTTCATCTATTCCTTCCCGTTTCCTAGTGACTTGCACCCGCGATTCAACCGCCCAGAGCCTCCGAAATCTCTTCCAAGATTTAGGCCCTCTGGGTCAATCGGTCGAAATTATCCAGAATAACAATGCCGAGGCGGTGAAGAGAGCCGATGTTATCCTTCTCTGGTACGCATGTCGGTTTTTCACGCGATGGAGAAATGAACTAATGCCCGATAGCTGTAAGCCATATCAGGCATACGCGATCCTTAATGAGGAGGGTATGGAGGGCGCTTTGCGTGGGAAGTTGTTCATTAGTATCCTGGCGGGCGTGACGATTGCTCAACTGCTCAACTGGGTGGACCCAATGACTCAAATGCGGGCGACCCCAGTGATGAGGGTCATTCGTGCGATGCCGAATACCCCATGCAAGGTACTCATTTGTTGTACCTCGCATATTTATTTGCTACTCATGTCCCTCCACTAGATACGTGAAGGAATGACAGTCATCTCAACGTTCCCTCCGGGTTATCCCACCGGGACTCTAGAGCTCGACCGCGAAATAGCCTTGAACATCTTCTCCTCGATTGGGCGCGTTCGATTCCTTGAGGAGAAACATTTTGATGTCTCGACAGCGATCGCTGGGAGCGGGCCCGCATTTGTGTGCCTGTTCTTAGAGGCGATGGCGGATGGTGGTGTAATGATGGGATTGCCTAGGGCCGAGGCGTTGGAGATGGCTGCCCAAAGTGCGAGCATCGCCCGAAAAAGCGGATTAGGCCGCTGATGAGGCCCCACTAGCCCTACAAGGCGCAGCAAGGATGGTCCTTCAAGAAGAAAAGCACCCTGCACAGATCCGAGACTCGGTCTCCAGTACGTTTGCGCCTTTCTCAGCCCCACAACCAGCTACTGAGGGTTTATCCAGCCCCAGGTGGGACCACAATTGCTGGTCTCCATGCGCTAGAAGAGGGACGTGTTCGATATTCTATCGCACGTTGCATTCAAGCTGCTACTGAGCGAGCCACTGAGTTGGGTCAAGCAGCAAAGAAGTAGATCCCATCATCTTACAACTGAAACGAGATATATTACGGGAAACACAAAACACTGTAGTAGAGTAACAAGGGATGTTCGTCACCAAGGGTAGACCTCCCCTCCGTTGGAAAAGCGAAGGCGAGCGGCAAAAAGAGTGACAGCTTTGACTCTTGCTCCCGTAAAATGAGACCAGTGCGTATGACAATAAAGCACATGGCCAGAGTGTTAAGGAGCAGCAACTGAGGATGAAAAGCGGGGCTTGACGACGAAGAAGTATATTATTATCCACCTTAGAGACATCAGCGTCTTCGCGAGAAAGGGCGAGATTCACCCACCTGCATATACATACTGAGACTATCAATATGAATCATGATGGGAATCAAGCTTAGATATCCCCGGCGTGTGAACCGCATCCCTTCATGAACAGGAAGAGCGCGACAAAAGGCAGGGGTAGATCGAAATAATGCACTTAGTCTGGCTCATATAATGGGCAGGTCTCCTTGTGATGTGCCCTAGGCGAGGAGACGTGCCAAAGTGAACAGAGCGTTGCAGTTCCCGAGACAAAATGACCTGTGGTGCAAAATACGTGAAAATTGCAAGACAATAAAGTATCTAAGCAACTAAATATTAGTACAGGCCAGAATTCATTGAAAGGCAAGGACTTACACAATAGCAACCTCGCCAGATCGCTCGCCAACGAATCACCGATCTGTTCTCGCATCAGAATCGTGAATATCACTAGCAGATGGAAATACTTACAGAACTCGTGCGTCTCGTCCCCGCGCTTGACCACTTGCTGGAAAAGAAAAGTGGTCAGAGAAAACTGTCGAAGAACAAAGGTGCACCCAGCACGAACCTTCCAAGCCTCTTCTAGGTCTGCGGGCAAGATAACGTATCGGTTCTTTCGTACGGCTATACAATTGTTAGTTAGAGAGAGATAAAAGGTCGTGGGGGACTATACCTTGCAAACCAGCCGCCTGGCAAATGGACGCGATTTCCGCAGAGGATATCCGATCTGGTCGAGATACATCTGCACACACGAGAGACTGAGTTCAAGTCAACTATAAACTAGAAGGGCCGACATACAGTCTTCCAGATCGACGTCAGGACCGAGGTTCATTTTACTCGTGACGGTTTGGAAGATGAGCCGCTTTTCTCTTCTTGACGGATACGGGAATTCAATCTTTCGATCTAGACGCCCAGGTCGCAGTAAAGCAGGATCCAAGGTATCTGCTCGATTGGTAGCCATGATGACCTACACCAAAGGATTGAGCGACGTTCATTCAGTACGAAACTCCGGCGGGCTGACCTTAACATTACTGCCTTGATCAAAACCGTCCATCTGGTTTAGCAACTCGAGAAGAATACGCTGGACCTCACGATCAGCACCGGTTTGGGCATCGAAGCGTTTTGTCGCGATGGCGTCAATCTCATCGATGAAGATAATAGAAGGAGCGTTCTCTCGCGCTAGTCGGAAGACATCTCGGACCATGCGGGGACCCTCGCCCAGGTACTTCTGCACGAACTCGGAACCGACGACACGAATGAAGGATGCGGTGGTATGATGTGCAACTGCTTTAACCAGCATCGTCTTTCCGGTCCCTGAGTGCATCGTCTGTGAGCATTCGAGGTGCACACAAGGTAAAGGTGAAATGCTTACCAGGCGGTCCATATAGGAGGACACCCCGTGGAGGGTCAATTCCAATCTTCTTATACAGATCAAATTGAGTAAGCGGAAGCTCGACTGCCTCGCGAATTTCTTGCTTCTGCGAGTCCATGCCGCCAACCTCTTGGTATGTCACATCTGGTTTCTCGTCGGCACCAAGCATTGAGATGGAAGAGTCCGCCTCTGGAGGTAAGATATCCACGAGAGCATTGGAATGGCGGTGTAATGCGACAGAAGAGGAGGGTTTGAGGAGTTCGCGGTCGAGGGTGGAGAGGATGCGGACGATATAGTTTGACCCAGTGGTGGATCCAACAATACCGGTATGTTGGTCTATGGGTTCTAGGAATTGTCCAATAACCAGGGGTACGGATTGGATACGCTTTACTTCTTCCTGTGCGCGAATAAGCTCGCGCTTGAGGTTGAGCTGCTCTTCCTTAATGTAAGTCTCCTGAATGTCAAGCATTTCTAGATGTCTGGCGAGTTTCTTGTACTTGACGTAATAGTCGTCCTCTTGCATCTCCTGCAGTAGTGCCGCCTTTTCGGTCACTACAGACTCAAATGTGGGCTCCTTGCGACGCGTAATGCACAACGTCAGTAGACGGAGAATGTCCTCTACACGGTAATACTGACCACTTTGGCAATTTCTATCCCGATTTCTTCCATTGCAAAGATGTGGTTGGTGGCGACGCGTATGCGCTGTTTGTTGGTTGTTTGCCTGCTCCACCTAATTGGGTAATTCCCCTCAAATCAAGCCGCATGGCGAGTTATACTAGTTTGAGGCCGTCCTCTGGGGCTGCTGGGACACCTGTGGAACCCCTAGTCGACGGGCATGAGGAAAAAACGGCTGCGCAGCAGGAAGAGGACGACGACGACGGGGAAGCGAAGAGGACGACAATGAGGTCCAGTATACACTGGTCGGAGCGGGTGCTCCCACGAAGGCTACCTCCAAGGCGACTACCAACACCATCGAATGGATCCGTGCAGCCCTTATTGGTTCTAGGGGCTCCGGGAATGTGTACATGAACTCGCAACGGGGTTGCTTATGGCTGTGAAATAAGTCGAGCTCAAGGGGTCAGCGAGCGATGAACGCAAACAGGCGCTCAAGACCCTGCAGCCCGAACATTACTCAACTGATTTAAGTCGTTCACTCCGACCTCGTCTTACGGACTCGTCCATCAACGAAGACATCTGAACATATTCCTCGAATACGTTCCTGATAGGTCTGTTGCATCCTTGTTGGGAAACTACGGCGCCAGTGAAGAGTCGCTCACTGTTAACTGGGTTTGGCAAATCCTACGAGGTTTGGAGCACCTCCATGAGCAGACAGTCATCCATGATGATATCGAGGGTGTGAACATCCTCGTCGAAAACAACATCAGGCTTTCCGGCTTGGTATCTTGGAGTCGATGGCAGTGCGTGCTAATCTTGTTTCCCTTGGGTACTCGTTGCTAATGTACTGGTATATGTAGCCTTGCCCAAGAATGTCCGATCACCCCTACGAGGTTTCGTATACTGGATGACCCCCGAGTAGACAAGCAAGGCGGATATCTGGGGTCTTGGCTGTCTCATCACCGAAATGCTCACAGGTCAACACCCATCCCCGAAGCTCTCTCCACTGCAGGCTATTTTCAAGGTGAGGCTGTTTCCCATATAGCGGGTGGCCTCCTACGCGTATCCACTAGATCGGCTCTGGCTCTGCATGTACAACCACCCCCAGTTGTGATACCACGCCAGAAGGGACTGATTTTCTCCAAAAGACCATCGAAATCGACCACACCCTCCGCGCCTCCGCGAGCGAACTCGACGTACACCCATGGATGGTGGAGAAATAGAAGCCTTGAAACGACCCACATACGCTTGCAACGAACCCTGTTGTTTATCCCTTCACCGCTTTGGTGTATTTTTAAATGCCCCTTGACCTAATCTGGTCATCTGTATTGGAATATGTATACAGAACTATACGTGGAATTATTATTTACCCTTGTAGTGCAGGGTTTATTTGTCTGTTATCGCCGCCTCACGTAGCGCAGGAATGTCCAATTTCTCCTTACACGATGAGACTGACTATTTTGGCAATTTCTATCCCGATTTTTAGATGCTCTGTTCGTTCCCCCCACCTTGCTGGGTAATTCCCCTCAAACCTTTCAACAAAAAAGGAGAAAATAAAAGGTTACCTAAAGCAAAGCAACACGTGTTATCAACGCTGTACGGAGAGCAGTGCTGCCTTCCATCGGCCGCGGTTTCCGCCGGGACTCGTTTCACTACCAGGATATCTAATTCGCCCCCTCAATTGAGGATGGTATAGCGTCCTAGAGCATCCGAGGGCATACGGTTTCTATCGTAGCGCGCACACTCACTCGCCCCCCAGCAGCAAGCACCTGACCTAGAAAACGAGGTTTCGTCTCACGAACTGTCGTCCACCCACTTGGCCCCCGCCACTGCCCCCTTTCCTTGTGGCCCTGGTTCCCCTCCTCTCCATATGTAAGTCCGACTCGTTTGCACCGGATACTCGCTCAACTCGAACTCCCAGCCTCGAACGTTCGATCCGCCCGCCTCCAACCCCAATTCTGTTCAACAAATATGCTGGCAACACCGCCAGTCAGAGGAAGTGTCCGTCATAGCAAGTTCCACGAGCGGCTCTCGCGCCAGCTCTCGCCACAGACGACCACTAGTCTCGGTCTTTTACTTGATCCTTCTACCGTGGAGAGACATAACATGGCGAATGGTTTTGGTTCAGGTCTCCCTGTCTCCGGTCCAGCCGCGATGTCCAGCCGCGAATCCTCCCCAACTGGTGGCCGTAGCGCAAGACGCCACTCAGCTGAATTCTACTTCGATGATGGCAACGTCGTGTTTCTCGTGAGGACAACTTATGTGCGCGGAACGATGGCTGGCTCACTCTACTATCAGGTCGAACGAACACTGTACAAAATCCACAAATCGGTTTTGAGCAGACACTCTCCATTCTTCCGCAACCTCTTTGGTCTCCCCGCACCGGACGATAAGCAACCAGATGGTAGCTCCGATGAGGTATGAGTCCTGTTGATCGCTGGGTCAACTCTTGTTCACAGTCCACACCAAGGCTCCTCTGCATCTACCACACATCCTCCAAGACCAATTCGATGCCTTCTTGTCCACCGTCTATCCTAGGTACGCTTGGATTTCACCATTTCAGGTCAGGGCCAAGCCTCACCCCAGCTCTTGCCCTCCCTGATAGCTGGCGCCCCGTGACCCATTCTACCGAAGCCCTGATCAACATTCTCTGCCTCGCGACGAAATGGGAATTTGCCAGCACTCGTTCCTATGCCATCGAACTGCTCACCTCGCGGTCCCTCTCCCCTGTTCTCCGTATCGAGCTCGCCCGCGCATATGACGTCCCTGGCTGGTCGCTCCCTTCCCTAGTCGAACTTGCGAGACTCCGAACACCACTCTCGGAGGCCGATGCGGATAGACTGGGCCTGTACACCGTATTGCGACTGGGTCGCGCCCGGGAAGCCATCTTGCGTCACCGATATTCACGCGCACTTGACATGCCCAAGGATGAATTCTTTGAGCTCCCCGTAACCCGCCATACTGCTTGCTGGAAGGGAATGGCCAAAGCCCTCGGCGTTGCCCTCAGAAACGGCGAGCGCGGGGGCACAGATGAGGACCTGGTCGAAGAGGTGCTGACAGCGTTTAGGAGACTCGATGACGAGAGCCTGTGTGAGCATTGTAATCAGGCAAATTTGTTCCGCAGTCGATGTGCGAGGTGGCTCGACCTCGATTCCGATAGCGCATTTATCTCCAATCTTTTCAGCTTGTAATACCTTATCCGGAGCATCGGAGCATTTCTTACTTGTCGGGCCGATATGTACCACTTATGGATAGACGATTTCTTTGGGTTTTCTAGGCGTAGGGCTGGATTAGGCCAGCGATGAATTCATACCCCATTCTTTCTGTTTCTGTTACTCTGCCTTTGAGGCCCTACATATGCTATCCTGCCCCATGGTCAGCTTATCTCGCCCTACGCCCAGGCCAATACAAATGTAAGTGACACTTACGGTCGCTGGAAAGTGTATATGGAATATACACTTTCCACAGGCAAATACTCTCGTAAGCAAGTGACGGGATCACTGTAAACATGTGTGCATCGAAAAGGAAATTTGGATATCCTCTGTAATATGTGGCTGCTTGCTTCGTCGCAAGTCGAGGACAACTAGTATGCACTGTACACGTACTTTACTCTTAAACCATCCGTCAAATTCGGCCAAGAAGCCGTTAGCGAACTAAGCAACCCAACATTGTGGCATAGTATCCAGCGGGGTGGGTCTTGTGTTATAATTGTGGGGATGAAGTGTCATCAACGCATAGGGGTGCTAGAAATTGGCAAGGAAGGTGTAGTGCATACAATATTCCCATCAAAACGGCGCGAGGGGGTGGAGAGGAAGGAAGAAAGATGCTTGCGGAGATTGGGTCAGGCCATAGCCGGATCGTAATATACTAATAGGTGATAGTAGCAGCCGTGAGTGGAGCAACTGATACTATGGGGAAAGACTGGGGCGGAGCAAGCCACCCTCTCATCTCCTGGGTCCGCCGCCAGCGACGAGACCGTCTATAGACTGATGCTCCAATTCGTTTCTCGCCTTGAGAATCGCAGCGTGCATCTCCTTCATGGCATTTCCAAGCTTAACACCGAATCGACTGAGGATGTCGCGCTGCCATGCGTCGTACTTCGCGTTCACGCGCGATTGCACCTGTTCGTAGTCAATAACGCAGACCACAAATGACTTCTGAGTCTCGGAAGTGTCAAAGGTAGATCGAGTTTTCTTAATCTCCGTTAAGAGTTGCTGCCAGCTGGCCAAGGAGTCTCCAAGGCGGTTGAAGACGTATTCAGCTTCGAGATCCCACAGAGACTGGAACTGAAGCCATTTGGAGACGTATTCCTTTAGTTGTTGCACTTTGCTCTCGACTAACGCGAATGGCCGATCGAGCGCGCCCCCCGGAAGGCGAGTTAACTTCAAAAAAGGGGTCAATGTGCGGGATTATTCATCACTCAACGCTACTCACTAAGAAGGTATAAGTACTTTCCGTGGGATTGCCTTCTTGCATCTGCAGGCCAATCTCGTATCGAGAGCTCTGAATGCGCCGCAGTCTGCAGATGATGCCCAACCACTCATGTAGCTGCCTGACCCAAGTCTCCCGTGCGTACTCAATCGGCGGATCCAGAAAGATGACTTGGTTCTGTATCCGAATCTCATGTACGATGGGTTTCACGACGAGGTGGTTGTCTACTACCGGATGCTGGGCCAAATCAGCCACATAGGTGTCAAAGAAATGGACAATCACACCTTCTCGTGCTTGTGTTTGTCTCCTCTCCGCTTATTAGTAATGTCACGAAGGACAATTTCCCGTCGGGTATCTCCATCTTCAGTGCGTTCAAACTCGGCACACCAAACTTGAATAACATGAATTAGCCGTTGCAGAAGAATCCCCGATATTCGCTCGTCGAGTTCAGCGACCCAATTTTCGAGGTTGGCGTATCCTTCGAGGTTGTAACGATCGATCTAGGGTCCAATCAATTTTACGTACGAAGGGTCATAGGGCGGACATACCGCTTGCTGGATTTTGTCAAGATGCTCCGTGAAAGCCTCAGTGTTGTAAGGGCACGTCGCTAACTCCTCAACAATCCGATTGACCTCCCTATACGACTCGATAACGGCATTGGTCTTGTCTTGTAGAACAGAGACAACGCCTGCGAACTCGCGCACATAGGCTATATGTCGGTTCTCTCGTCCGTCAAGTCCAGCAGCTGGGAGGTACCGATGGGTATCATAGGCATTGACAAAGAAGTCCCACCGCAGATTCATACCTGGCAGACCAACATCAACACTCCCTTCTCAAGCATTTGGCCATTGCAACGCACCCTTAGTAACCATCGCCTGCGCCTCATTCCGGTACTCTGCCACAAGCATCTCAATCGCCTTATTGTTCTCCACTAGATGGAGCGTCTGTCCATATGTCCTGACCGTTTCCATAAGACTGACCGCGTGCGGATACACCCTCTTCGCATCCTTGGCCATATTATTGATCGCATGTGGGACCTGGAAACCTAACCATAGCAGATTCCTCACTTCCTTGAACAGTGTGATGATCTGTGGGTCAAAATTGACCGCGAGCTGGTGTCCTCCACCACGCAGGCGGACGATCTCGAACAAGCGGCCAGTAACACCCATATCTCGCCGGTTGATGTCGTGTAGCCATGCTTGATACACTGGTCCGGTGTCGAGCTTCTTGCGGAAAGCGACAGATTCGGTTTGCAGGCGCTGACCGTCGGCATAGAGTTCCCAACCTTTACCAAGGACGTCTTCCACGCGCTTCATAAAAGTCGACAGTTGCCGTTCGATTTGTCGAGCCCAGATTATTGCCCCCGCTATCGGTGGCAGATCTCGCATTTGAGACATGTGGTACGCTTCCGAGAAACGGTATTGCGTTTTGAACTAAGCAAAGGTCAATCAGGAGACTCACACTGTGGAAAGATTCCCATACCTTGTCATGCAAATGTTTGATATCCTCTTTTACGGACTCGATTAGCTGTGTTTGGTATTCCTGGATGGCACCTCGAATCTGCTCCAAGGTTTAATGGAAGCGTTGTTAGCGTAGTGGGGGAGCCGCACCTTCGGTCGTACGAACAAGGCATTGAACTTCGAGAACACACGGAACATTTCATTGGCATTGCGTGCAGTCCCTAGTCGGTCTCTCAATTTCGCAATGATTTGGTTTTCAACTCGAGCAACTCGCTCGTTGTATGCATTCTCGGCTGTGACCCAAATCTCCTGACCCTCTAAAGCACACATAAATTAGGAGCTCAAACCAA
>Ga0307513_10010365_pt1 | contig 11689 bp, 12 predicted proteins | sample 15_EM_MG_FD_202174 | JGI IMG/M metagenome (GOLD analysis project Ga0307513, IMG submission 202174) | Populus trichocarpa ectomycorrhiza microbial communities from riparian zone in the Pacific Northwest, United States - 15_EM | ecosystem: Host-associated > Plants > Roots > Unclassified | place... | reverse complement strand
GTTTGAACAGTGGGCTTGCGTTCAGAATGACGAGGTCGTGTTCGGAACGATGGGGTCGCGTTTGAAACAATGGGCTTGCGTTCGGGATGACAGGGTCGCGTTTGGAGTGATGGGGTCGCGTTCGAAACAATGGGCTTGCGTTCAGAATGATGGGGTTGGTTCAAAAAAACAGGCTGCGTTCGGAATGACGGGGTTGCATTCAAAACGACGGGCATGCATTCAAATAATGGGCTCGCGTTCGAACTGACAGGCTTACCTTCGAAACTACAGCTCCTTTTCCAGGGGTTAGCATACGCTGGGACAAGGGATGAGGCAGCGGCTGTTGCTGCATCCCCGTTTGTGTTGGCTGTCGACGTCGATGGTGGGTGCAGAGGTGATCCTTAGCCGCTTAAAAAGTGAGGTGGCAGGCTGTGTTGGAGGAAGCTGGGATGAGGTACATAGTTGGTGTTGTTAAGAGAGTCGTAGGCAGTGGCTTCGACATCAAAGGAAGGGGTGGGATGGGAACATGCCTCCCCGAGAGCAATTTGATATAGAGGCGGCGGCTCAAAAATTTCAAGCCGCCGCCTCGATTGGTTTCTTATCAAGCATACTAAGATTTGACAAATTTTTGAAATGGTTATAATACTTACAATTGAGGAGCAGCAGGCTGCCGTTCCCCGAGGAGGGAAGTGGATGGGAGGAGGCAGGAGAATCGAGATAAAAGACTTGACACATTGGAATCGTGAACGTGTGAACCGTGCACGTGTGACGTGATCGACAATCTGATGTACCGTAATCTAATCAGCGTAGTGAATTTTGCTCTGGCTCATTCAAAATTGGATAAAATCACTCCAAATTTTGCACACCCACTACCTACAAGTATCATATGCTTCTCCATTTTTTTTGTGTGGAGAGAGTGAGCAGATGTATCACAATTCCGTAGTGAACTCACTAGTGAATATTTATTTGATCTCACTACTGGCACAGCCACGGCAGTTCCAAATACAGATAAGGGAATTTCGCTTTGTGGCATTTTCTGCACACCACGGGAAGCGGGAACACAGACGGAAAGTGGCTCAGATAATACCTTTGTAGGTCAAAACTCTCCCTTTTTCCTCTTTTTTTCTCTCCTCTCCGCTTTATTTTTTATTAATTATTTTTAATTTTGGACACAGGTATGAGTAGCGAGCCCGGATTCCGTATCCTTTGCACAGGATCTGCCTCATTGTTGTCTGGAAGGGGAAGGGAGCCTGTGGTCAGTGCGTGGGAACATTGATAAGAAGGTGGAGTGGTTGGTTTTGGTTGTGACGCTTGCCGCCCTGTTCGTGACCAAATCTCATCCCAAAATCTCTGCGCACTGACCACCGTGCTCGGCAATGTCTGCGACGACGAGCAACACAATCACCACCAACGCCGCCGTCGGGCCCTCACCGGTCTACAAGGGCAAAGCACTGCGATCCTGGGCAGAGCTCCCTGAGGAAGTCGTCAGGTCAGTCAGCCGGAATATCTTCCGCCACACGCGATGAGGTCAACGAGGAGCGTGCTAATTCCACATCGCAGGCTGATAGCGACCTACTATCTATTGGACATCACAGCCAATACCTATATCCCCAATACATGGGAGGCAAGACGCCTCTGGCAAGGCAGGATGGTTTACACAGCCATACGCGACTCTTTGAACATCGAAAAACATATGATGTTCATCTGCCAGAGTTGGCGGAGAGCTAGTGAGTGTTTTTTATATTTTCTACTTTCTTTCCTTCTCGCCGTTCGTTTCGTCTTCTTCTCCTTCGTTATCGCACCGTTTCACCCATAGGCGCGCATGTGCTGCGTGAAGCGGGGTATTGTATTTATTATTGTGCTGCGCGCTTCCTTTTATGTTCTCTTCACCTTATTGTTCATGGAACGGCGCTCGACATTGCGAATTTGAGGCGATGAAGAGGCCGATGTCGTGTTGCGAGTGACTTGCTCCAATATGACACAGCCTTATTGTTCTGCACCGCACTTAGCTAATAATTATCCCTAGTCGAAAAACATTTCTTTTGGAATCACATCGTCAATATCATTGACCCCAATGATTTCCTCATATTCCACATGACAGTCCATCCCAAACCACAACATGAAAACGCCTCCACCATCGTTGCCCCAATACGTCTCACCTACCATCATCATCTAAAAAGCGTCATCGCATCCTCATGTGTGGTTTGCCGCATCAACTATCCAACATCAACTCTGGGCCTGGCCACCGCCAAACGCTCCATGATCACGACATACCTAGGCGCCCTGGGTATCTGCAAAGAGCATGACCGCCGACGAGCTTCTTATTGCGGGCTCTGCCTCCGAGACACGGTTGTTACCGGCGGGCCCGATACGACTGCCCGGGACTACGAGCTCTCACAGGCAATTGCGATTGTCGAGAACGAGGACGAGGAAACGTGGCCGTCAGTCGACTCGACATGTAAAAAGTGCCGTGTGGAGTGGCTATGGCGGCGGGCGAACCATAGTGTACGGGACCGGGAGGCGATAGGTGGCTCGTCGCTGCAAAGTGAGGACTGGGAAACGCGGCAAACCGTGGAGAACTTTATTGAGCTGGGCGAGGGTACGATTGGGGAGGTATTAGCTCTGGCGAGAGAGAAGCAGTGGCTAAGGCTTCATACCAAATACGAAGCCCTTGGACAACATATGTTGGCTGCTCAGGTGACACATCAGCGATCTGAGGCGGCGCATGTACGACGGGAAGAGGAAGAGGAAGAAGACTCGGAAGAGGATAGAGAGGCGATGATGACGCGTGGGTCCGGGCAGGTCCGGGATTTGTCCCTAACGGCCTGGGCGCGAGAAAGGATCCTCGACGGCCATTGGATCAGTCCTGCGGATATTTACTACTCCAACACAGCACTTGGCCAGCCTCTCGTGGTACCAACGATCCATCCTTTGCCATGGGCACGCGAAGTTGACCCTCAGTCGGAATCTAATGGAGAGGAACGACATCCCACAAGTACGACCATCGCTGCGGAGGCGCCTCCTACGTACGCACTTTGTGAGCAGGCGTATCTCGCGCACATGAAGGCCATGCGGGAGATTCTAGGCCCGCCGATGCGCAATCTCGTGCGAAAACTCGTCATGGAATGCTCGGTGCCCACTGAGCGTGGGTTCGAGGATCCTGCGCATCGCGCGAGGAAGATGTCTCTAGAAGATGTGCTCAAGGTTATGAGAGAGGAGGAGGGTGTGTGGTACGATGGTGTCGATTGGGTGGAAAAGAAAAGGAATGAAGAGGAAACTTCGCGAAGACGAAGGCTTGAGGCTGAAGCTGTTGCTCGGTCGGCACCCAAGGAGGACGATTCGGATTCGACAACATCGTCAAGTAGCAGTGGCAGTAGAAAATCATCCAACCGTGGATCGTCATCGAACGCGACAAGCCCTGTCCTCTCGACGACGACGTTGCAAACGACACCTTCGCCTCCGCCTCTTGTGGATGAGGGCGTTGAACTATCGACACCTGCGAAGAAAGAGCAAGTGCCAAGTTCTCCCCCTGTGTCTAATGTTCGTCAGGAAAGCCGCATTTTACCTCCGCCGCCGCCACCGCAGACTCAACCGAGGTTTATCCCCGTTGATCCTGTTCGATCGACGCCAAGATTATTGAGTGCCATTCCTTTTGTGCCTGTAACGCCCTGCCACTTGCCAAGTTATAGTTTCGAGGCTTTGAGAGCTGTTCGTCTTTTTTCTCCGTTCCTCCCATGTTTAAACTTTAATTGAACTCTATCCTATTTAGGCTTGGCGAGAGGCATGTGCTCCCCTGTACCACTGCTCTTGCACCATATGCGAGCGGGCCAAAGTGGCCGAGATGAATGCACGTGCTACATACGCCGCCCTCAGTTCAGTAGTGCCCTCGCAACCTCAACCTGTCAATCCTTCATCTCGTGGAGTTATCTATCCCCCTTCTAATACTATCCGCAGCATCGACGCGAGTGAGATTGAACTCAAAGAAGTTCATGAGACTGATCTTGACGGTGACGGCGAAGAAGAGGTGGATTATGACTCCGAGGTGGAATACGACGAAGATGACGAAGACGCTGACGAGGAGATCGATGACGAGGACGACCCGAACCACCCGCGGTATGAAATAGATGAGGCGGATTATCAATTTACACCATCGCCATCGCCTGAACCCAGAACGAGGAAGCGGTCTTCGGATGAACTTGAAGATGACCTCGAGGAGGTGCTTATTGAAAATGCCAACGACGATACGCCGTCCTTTCGGAAACCTGATAGGAGAGAGCAGGGTGGTACACCGCCAAAACGGGCGAGGATAGGGGATGATGGGGTCACGCTGCTTTCTGCGGAGGAAGAAGATCCTAGCGGCCATGAACACCTCGAGGAGACTATCACTTCTCGGTTACAGCCCACGCCACTTGCCTCTCCTTCTCGGATGAGAAAGAGGAATAGCGAAGAGCTCGAGGATGGTGATGTCACTCATGCTGCCCTTTCGAATAAGCGGGTGAAGGTTGATCGCGAGGAGCCCCTTGTTGAGAGTCCTGCCAGCATTGGATATTCGAGCTTGGATGGCGAAACTTTCCCGGAAGAGGGGAAAGTGGAGCCCGAGGACAAACCCTATCTGCTCCCTGGAGTTGCCCATCGGCAGAGGGTAAGCAAGGCTGATATAGATACGTTGATTGCCCCGGAAGACGTGAATGAAGGAGGGGTATAGGCGTCCACGTTCGTCGTCGTGCTGCTTGGAATGATTTTCTCCGTTCTAACACCTTCCAGCCTTCGCGGCTTGATTATTCTTGTGTATCAATATATTTCCTTTTTCTTTATTTCATTTCCTTTTTCATTTTCAATTCCTTTTTTGCTTTCCCCCCATTGTTACGGTACAACCCTTCTGCTCCCACACAATCCACACCCCTCGGAATTCTGTCCTTGTAAAGTAAAAAAACTTCAATCAGCCACATTTTTCTTATCTCTAACCCCAGCTAATCAATCCCCTTTCAAACCACTGGCCCTTTGCCAATCTGTGGACTTGACTAATTGTCTTGTCTGCTTTTCCCTTCGCCCATTCGTCAATGTTCATTGGCCCCTTCGGATTGAATCCCGTTGGTTAATCTTTGCCCCAGTTGTGCTTTTTCCACCTGGGGGTGTACGGTGTTTAACTGCTTGTGTAAATCTGAGATCAAACCTTGGTTTCGTTTATCTCGTCCTATTCTATTCTGTCTGCTATCGCGATTCGCATGTTTGTTTGTACTCCTGTACGATACCTATAATCTCTCGAAGAATCATTTTTCTCGTGTCGATCTCCTTTCATCTATGTCCCCAACCAATCCCGAACTGTTTTTTTTGGGTGTGGCTGCCACGAGATACGTCAATTTCACAGGGATGCCACGCGATATCCATGACTCTTGATTACGACCCATGCGAACTTAACATAAGGTGTGGGGTCATTGATTCTATTTTGAGAAGAATCTTATGCAAGTTATTTTTGGTTTGGTGTACTCATGTCAAGTTGTCGTCGTCAGATTTTCCTTTCCTCCTTTGACTTGATCACCTGACTTGTGGCAGCTCTTAACCGCGATGATTCTGAACCCATACATGCTGATACGACTCCATACTGCCAGGGATGTCATTGTCAAAACGAATGTGCTACACCACTTCTATGGAGGTACCCTAATATGGCGGGTGGGTTGGAATTAAACTCGACCCACATTTCTTGATGCTTAGTGTTGAAACTAGCAGCGGTTGGCTAACCGTTCTTCTATCTTGACCTAGTGTGGCGCTTTTCGGTCCTTGAGTGTTGTATCTCCGTCGGCCCTACGCATTTTGAACGTTGGGCGCTGAACTTTACCAGCCCTTTACGTGGAAGAGATAGATATGACTAAATATTGCGGTCAAATTTGCGGTTTACATATGACTGCATTCATGCACGTGGATTTACGTTATCCCGCGGGCCATTGCTCGACCCCAAGTGTAGCACTTAATTGACGGGACTGCCTCGAATGGTGTACCGACGGCGGGCGGATATCACGGACGTGAGCGAGGATTAACCTATGGTTATCTCCCCCGGTCATGTTTTCACTGAAAAACGTTATTTGCGTTGTCGGACATACATTAATTCCGCACTGGCGAACGCGCTATCTTGCGGAGATCTGTCTGAAGTTAAATCCACCGTCTAGAAGCTGACTCTAGAGCTGACTCCAGGGCTGACTTCCAAAAACGGGCGCATCACCATGATGGAATAGGTGTGCATGCACCCCCCTAATGTCTTCAAAAATACAAAAACAGTCCTCTGATCGCACGTATTAATTTCTCAGATCTGAAGCTAGTGAGGTATATTTTTATAAAATTTTAATCGTTGCATAGGCTTTCCATGGCAAAATTGGAACCCCATCCACTTGCCACAGTGATCCGAGACGATACACTGGTTCGCCCTTGCCCTCGTTAAAACGGCTGCTTATAAATATGTGAATAACTTACTCGGTTAGATTCCTCCTCGGCTTCGTGATCAATTGATTATGACCCCGATTTGCTTCGTCAGTTTCGCACTGTTTGAATTGATCTCCCGAAATCCTTGTGAAACTTTGCTGGTTGCAATGTTGGTCCTTATATGTATGATCTTCTCCTGGATGTTTTTTCGCAGGGCATAGTATGATTTAGGAAGGCACGCTTCTTCTTATTTTTGTCCACAACTTTAATGGACTCCATGACCGCATGGGTAAATCCAGGCGATTAAAACGTTGGATAAAAAGTGGCAAGTCCACGATCCTTCCCAAACGACATCCGACTCAATTGACGTCAGCTTATTCACTATCAAAAGTTTCCTTTCTTTGTTGATGTGCGCTATTTGTTAGATAAACCACATGTGGATTGTCGCAAAATCTGGGGTGAGAAACGAATTTGTGATTATTCCGCCTCCCTTTTCCTCGAGGTCGATCCTGGAATGGCGAACGTCGTGGTTTTATCCCTTGAAGTGGTGATGATGTTATAACCCAATGTGGACAAGTTGCAACGGATAGGTATCTCAGCATCACGCTGACGTTCTCTATCATTGTCTTGTCCTTCACACTTTAGTAAGCGTTTGTCTATCTGGGCATTGTAATTGACCCATTGGATCCTTAGATCGATCTTCGTGTCGGAGGAACTATTCTCGTCCTCATCTTGAAAAATAGGGGTGCCTGGAAAGTGAGGAAGTTGGGAGTTCACATGTCCAGAAGGTCGGTATTGATGATAATGTTGCGGTCATGTCTAATCCACTGAAGGTCCGAAGGTTAGGTATGACACTAAAATTTGGGAGATAAACCCGGGCAGACAGACGGCCGTGGCTTCCAAGTTCACGGCACGGCAATAAGTATTCAAATACAAATGTAGAAGACGCCCGTATAAGCTTTTCAATTCTCCTCAACAGCCTCTCATGTCTGAAGCTACTTTTGTTAGTCCAGTCGACAACATCCGTCGTGATACCAGAGACGGCGCGTATCATTGCCCTCAATGCGATACACCGTTCACGCGACGGTCTAACTTGAGAAGACACTTCCAAATACGTGAGTACTTGAAGTATTTCGTTAACCCTGTGGCTTACCCTGCCTTTGACACCTGGATCCCTCTAAGACATGCGAAGCCCGCTTTTCAAGTGTGAAAACTGTGGCGAGGAATATACGACAAAGTAAACATCGCTTCAGCCTCAGTTATATCTTGAAATTGATATTGATTTGTCTTGCCAACGCAGAGCTGAACTTCATAACCATGCGACGACATGCCACTCCATGGCTTGGAACAACGTCGACGAGAAGACGTTCCGAAGTATGGAAGAAGCTTACGGGAAGAGCACTACTTACGGCGGCTCTGGAGCCATAGCCGTTCCCTCGAGTGGAATAACCAATGGATTCGTCGACACCCGCAGCTACGCAACCCGATTCTCGAACTTTGAACCACATGAACCGCAATACAATGGAAATCACCACTTAATGCCCGCCTTATCTTCACCGGGCTCGGCCACTTCCCATTTGATGTCATCAAATGATGGGAACTTCATTCATCCATCCTCTCCTCCAAGTGGTTTTTCCCATCGTCGTCCAAGTACATCATCTTCGAGTGTCAGTTCTTTTATATTTTACCCACAATATGCTGATTATTCCGACTTTGTATCAGAGCTCCTCATCAACTCACTCATCACCATATATATACCCTGCTGGCCAGCCGCAACATACCCCATACGGATATTATCCTCCTACCGACGTGCGACCCGACAATTCTTTGTGGAACGCCGTCCCACCTTCGACCTCCACGAACGTTGAGATACCGGTGTACACCCGGCGGCAGGTCAAGGACATGATCGATGTGGTAAGCGAATGTTTAATGGAAAGCATGGTGCGCCCATCTCATTATGGTTTCATCCCTTGCTGAAATTATCCCCGATATTTAGGAGAACGTTCTGACGCGCCCGACTTCTATTTCGCCCGGAGGTATCAATTTGAACGCTGCGAATGGACACCTCATCCATTCAATTAGAGACGACGACTTCCGCCAAACGGTGCTGTCGGAAGCAATGCCTCGCGCATACTACAGGATCCGTTCTGGCTCCGGCTGCAATCCTATGGTATAGATGTTTGGGCATAAAGATCGATAACAGTGGGAACAGCATGTGTCCCGCTGTGTACAAGAGTCAATTATCCAACCTTCTTATTTATTTAACTCCCAGACCAAATCAAATGGTCTGCCCTCCATTCGGAATCTACATGTGGTACTGCCGCATCAAAGAATTTTGTATTTATGTAGACAATTAGATTTATGCCGTTGAGGATCTATTCGAAAAATACCCTCTGTTCCGATAATAATGGCTTGAATAATGGGAACGTCTTTGCAACATTAAAATGGTTCCTTACTTTGCCTTATGTGACAACTAAGTACTTACATCCAGAGGTTAACGTTACAAGCTGAGTCTTGAGCTGAGTGAGCGTCAATCAACGTAAGGGACGGCCCGCCTCCCCGGAGCGTTTTCTGCTTGGCACCCATATTAATAGCGAGTCCCGCCATTCTGGTCCCTACGGCCATCATCGTGAAACTCAGAAATAATTCGCCGCCTTTGCGTTCTCCATCGAGACAAATACGAGGGCTTGTAATCCTCCGACTGATCGTAACGCTTCCCTGACATCTCTTTGAACAGATCTAGACACAAATGGCTTCGGATATCCCAATATTCGTTACATCCCCAATACCACAACTCCTTGCATCAAACCCGATTCCTTCTGATGACGAACGCTATGCAACACACGAGTTAATAGGTCGTCTGCAGAATACAATGACCGCCATCGATGGAGAGATGCTCAGATCTCTCCTCATGGGAAAGGAACGGAAACGATGGGCCGTCCATGAAGTCATTCACCGACACAAAGCAGTGCTAGGCCCCGTTAGGACACTTGCACCCGAGCTCCTTGCAGAAATCTTTCTGCACACATTGCCGAGCGACACCCTTGATCTTTACCCCGTCCCCGATGGTTTTAATCCTTGGAAAATACCCCTTCTAGTCAGCCATATATCCAGAAAATGGAGAAATGTCGCACTAGGCACTCCAAGGCTTTGGTCCACCCTCAGAATTTTTTTCAAATTTAGATTCGCTGGTTACGACACTCTATCGGATTCATACGTCGCTCTCATATCTTTATGGGCCTCGAGATCCGGTACATGCGATCTTGGAGTTTGCCTGGATTACCACGACGCAAGTTTACAGTTCTCCTCTCTTGCTCTTCGACCTCTTACGGACCTTTCTCATCGATGGAGAAAAATGGTGCTAATTTTCTCGCCAAGCTTGCTTCAGACAATTCGTACTCAATTCTTCGGCCGTTTGGAGGGACGGATGCCAAACCTGGAAGAACTCTCTCTTATATCCACGCATTCACTCTTTCGCCCTCCGCCCTCTATCAATAGCGTTTTCGATAACTTTCATACCAACCCAAACCTGAGAAGACTTTGTCTTCACGTTGAGGTTCCTTCATCAGAATTGACCCTTCCCCTCCAACAGCTGACGACGCTTCATTTGTACACTCGGTTGGTGTCGGTTTGTGCCACCATTAACAATTGTCTCGAAATCCTCGGAAACTCCCCGAATTTGGTAGAATTTGGTGCTCAATGTGGGTCCGTTGACCCTACTGTTCGACTCCCAGAACCAGTGTATCACCACAACCTACAAACGTTGCAAATCATGGCCCCAAAGAATTGGAGTCGGCACCAGCGTCCGCGTGGGGGTTTGCAAGTCTTATTCGAGAGACTGACCCTTCCAGCTTTGGAGGATTTAGGCGTCTATGTTCACAAAGATAGACGTTGGGACGACTGCAGCTTTTCGGATTTCCTTCGTAGAAATGGCGGTGGTCTCTTAAAAGTGGGCATAAAGGGTGAAATCATGGCGTTTGACCATATTATTAATTATCTTCACCTGACACCTCTAGCAACGGAGGTGGATATTAAGGTGGAAACCATGGATGATGAGGATTTCTACAAGTTCGGAACGTCCATGAGTGAAGTCCCGGTTCCTCGGCTCCAACACCTTAAAATATCCGGGGGCATCTACCTGACCCAGGAAGCTTTTTCAAGATTTCTGAAAGCTCGTTGGAGGCCAGAGGATCAGGGAGCTGCCCCAGTATGCCGGCTTCAATCGGTCGAAGTGTTTTGTGATAGGGGGGGCGAGGACTTGCACGCGGACAGAATTCCAAACATCTTATCGTACAGAGAACAAGGGTTATCGATCCGTATTTATTCTAAAAACTGACGTGTCCTCTAGTTACCTGACTGCAGACCTTTGGGGAAATGATTTTTGTAGCTTGGTTCAATTAAAAGGGATACATATTCTTCGAATGGCAGGGTGACCAAAAAGATATTACAGGTTTTTGTCTGCAACGTGCATTCAGCCCTTTCCTCGTTTCCTCCTCTTTTTTCCTTCCCATTCCCATTGAGCAGACAGAGATGTCACAGATCCACGCCCGTCGCTGACCGGCCATTGTGTGACGGTCCTTGTTTATACAACTTTGTCTGCCAGTGCTTATCTCGGTCACTCTCTCTGCCATAACACATTTTACGAGGTTCAATTGGAGTTCCAATAAAGCCATCTTCCCAGGAAAATCGGCTAGAAATTGGGGTAAGTTAGAGGAGTACATACTTAGGAGACAAGGTTTTGGCTTTGCCCTCATGATCGTGGAATCTGTTACTTACCGGTGGATTAAGGCACCATGGGTCAGAATGGATCCAGTATTTCACCAAACGAAAAGGCGATGGAGGAAATTAAACGTACAAGGATCAAGTTACAGCAACTTGAAGAGCAATATCGACTGAAGTTCGACACAAATGGAAGTTCAAAAAAGCTTGTCGCAAAATTGCAACAGAAATTTTCAAACCTGCGACGCTGGGCGCCACAGGAAAACAACCTAAATAATACATTGTTGGAGGCTTCCCAAGCGGTCATCAGCGAGGCTGGAGCTACCCCTCTTATGGATGTTGTCGACAATATACAGGCGCTACACGGAGAAATGGAGAAAACTTCTGACTTCCTAGCTGAGGAGCTACGTCATTCCTCATATAAAATATTTCAAGTACAGTTGACACCCTCATAACCCATAGCATTCGGTGGACGACCTAGGGTATGGGTTATCAGAGGTTATGGGTTGAAGGGGGTATGCTAAAAATAGATTCTGAAAATGATAGCAAAAATTGTAGATACTAGAGACCGAATTCA
>Ga0307513_10010364_pt1 | contig 11690 bp, 3 predicted proteins | sample 15_EM_MG_FD_202174 | JGI IMG/M metagenome (GOLD analysis project Ga0307513, IMG submission 202174) | Populus trichocarpa ectomycorrhiza microbial communities from riparian zone in the Pacific Northwest, United States - 15_EM | ecosystem: Host-associated > Plants > Roots > Unclassified | place... | reverse complement strand
TAATAAACTAACCAAATCAAAATAAAATAAATTAAATTAAATAGATAAAACACACACACACACACACACACACATATATATATATATATATATATATATATATATATATATATATATTACCAATTATATCTCTATGTGACTCCTAGAACAACTAAATGATAACTATTTGTCCAAACTTATCATATAAGTTTTGTCAAACTACTGCCACTAATCATATATAATGCAAACCTCGTGATCATATGGTCATATAACCCACATGTAAAAAAGACAAATCCTAGAAAGCAAAAGAATCAAGTTTGATAAGAGTGTGACATAATAAAAACATGTTCCAAGACACCATCACTATTGGAATGTGAACCCCCACCCTACGGATATCAATTCACGAATGAGAAGTATCAGGAAGAATGCCACAAAATCAGTTATACTTTGATAAACTCAATTGTTCTTTGTTTAACCAAAGAGAAAAGTGTTGCATCATGAAAAATATAAATTTATTCAAAATACCATGGTTGAAAGCTCAAAAACCTAAGTACAATATAAATAACCATATTTATAATAATTTAAAACATCCTAAATAATTCTAAAAAAAAAAAGACTTATAAATAAACTAGTAAACTAATATAATAGTAGCTTCTAGACCTTATCGTAAGGCTTTTTTGATGTTGGGTTAATTTGAAATTTTAACATGATATAAAACAAGACCTCTGTAAACATCAGGTAAACTTTCAATCCAATCCAACAGTTGAATAAAAAACCATGGTTGTTAATGTAAAATTGTGCAACAGGAAAAACCAGCCCAAAAATCCTTCTACTATTTTTTTCTTATGGAATTATTTTTAAAAAAGTCAAAATACAAAAAAATAAGAAAAAAAAGACTACTAAGTGAAATGTAAAACAAGAAAAAAAATGGACCAAAGTGAAATTGAGTTACTTACTCTCTAAATAATTGAGGGGAAATGATAAAATAATTTGACTATAAATAGAAAAGAAAAAAAGAAAAGAGGAGAAAACCTTAGCTACCATGGATAAAATTGAGAGAGGAGAGAAAGTGTGCTGAAAAAAAAATGAAAAAAAGAAAAAAAAAAAAGAGGAACATTATTAATCTTCTCTCATCTTTCTCCTATAAAAAGGTCTAATTAATCCCTAGCATCATATCCTCCCACCACACTAGTACCACCACCATGCCACAACACAACATCACCATCAGCCATCATCACCAATGGTAGCACTGAAACAGTAGAGCTATCGACCACCGAACAACCTTTCTTCACCCAAACTTCTCTCCTCCAACCTCCATTTCTGACGAGACCACCATTATTTGTTTCATCTTTGAACCCCTACAAAACCTCTCTATCAATTGAAGTTATCAACCCCTCGATCATTATAGATTGAAGAGAGAGAAAAAATGTCATCAAAACTTCTCTCTTTGATTCCTCTCTCCTCCAACCTTTATTTTTTACAAGACTACCATTATTTTTCTTTTTTTGATGAGTACTACACAATCATGTAAGCCATGTAACTTAATAAGCTTTGTGTGAGTAGATTTAAGATAAAAAAAAAAAACAGTAAAGAGAGAAACATAAAGACCAAAAACTTCAATGGCTCCGATCTCTCTCCATGGGCAGCGATGGCTAACACCTCTATCATCAATTGATAGAGCACAAAGTGGAATATCATGCGTGTTAATCCATACATCGATTAAACTTTAGTAGTGAGTGAAATGATGCACTAACCATGACAACCCTCTCCAACGCGTGGCTATTACGTGTTGCCACTGTTTCATCCATCTCAGCCCAACTACAATTGCCTTAAAAGGTCCATTTCAAACACCAAAAATCTTTTAAATAATTATTTTGGTTTATTGTTGATTTTGATGTGTATTGTGATGAGAGTTTTAGGATTGAATAATCTTTATTATTGGATTGGTATTTGTGTATGGATGATGTTAGTTGAACCTCTTAAATTCGCATCTTGGTTTATTGTTAATGTTTGCATCCATTTTCATCATTAGCATTACAATGCATTCTTCTTTATTTATGAGTATTTAAGCATTTAACATCATGAGCATGTGTTAGCATTATCCCTCAACTATAATAACATAAAAACAATACCATCATTCATGCATGCATGTTTATAATAGGTCTTGTATTTTGGTTATAAAGTCAATGTAAAAAGTTCAACTTGTAAAAAAATTATTATTAAGAAAAATTGAGAATCATCTATGTCAATAAATTGAAAAAAAAGTCATTAACAATAATTAAAGAAGTAACTAGAAAAATTGAGAAATATATTTAAATTAAGATATTTGATATCGCAAAACAGACGTTTACCCAGTTGTATTTGATGACTATATTTATTAAAATTATTATTTTATTTAATTAAATAATAATAAAAATAGACACACACATAAAATTTATTGAATAAAATCAAAGGGAAAAATACTAGAAATATTATCCAAAAATAAATATTTTTTATTTTTAAAAAATAAAGTTGATTTATATAAAACATAAAAAAAATTATAGATGCATTAGAATAATCTCTTTAAAAACTAAATGCATAAAAAATAATTTAAAAATCACTATTTAAAAAATCTAAATAAAAAATAAAAGGGTAATAATTTAAATATAAAAAAATATTTTAAAAAATACATATTAAAAAATCATCACTTCAATTCAAACTTTGGGCTAGATCTACTCCTCCACGCTAATGGATATATTATTATATAGGAAATTAAAAGGCGTGGAGGATTTATTGCGCATGATTGCATTGTTAATCGCCTCACAAAACACTATGGACCCGCTGATCACAATGTGTTTTTTGTCCACTTTCTTTTTTGTCCATCATAATTACTATTTTAAAGGGCTAGATTTGTGAGCCCCCACTATGTTGTAGTTAAAATATTTTTTTTATTGGTTAAGAAAAATACATGGGCAACGCAAACAAGTTTTAAAGAAAGAAAAAAAGTGACTTGTAGCATAGATCCAACTTAGAAAAAAAAAATGCAAGTATAATCTAATCGAATAATAAAAGAACAAACCATGATAGTTAATGGACCAAGTTAAATAAGAAAGAATCACAGGAAGCTACAAAAAAAAAGGTCACAAAAAAAAGGTGACAAAGTCAAGATTTCAGCCAATCAAATAAAAAAAGAAAAATAATTGAAAAAAAAAAGAAAAAAAAACTGACATGAGTCAACTTAAGTGGGTATGCCAAATATGCTAGCCAAATCATGAATCCAGGATAACCCAATAGAAAGCAAAAAAAAAATCGAAATCCATTTCCAAATAAATCAAACATAAAGGGATGAAATTGAAAAAAAAAACAACTAGCAAGCTAACCAAAGTTTTTGATCTGGAACATGCAAATGAGATAACCCAATAAAAAAATAAAAAAAGATTACAAAGTACAAATCCAAAATAATCAAACGCTGAAGGATGAAAAGTAACAAATATTAAATTAAAAAAAAATCTTGAAAAAAAAACCCGAGTCAAATCAAGCTAACCTACTAAACTTGTGGTCTAAGTGATGGAACCGGGATAAACAAATAGAGAAGAAATTAAAGAAAATAATGAAGCCCAATATTAAAAAACTCCGACCTTGAAGGATGGAACTGGAAAAAAAAATTAATTCCCAAAACATTTAATGTTGAAAGATAAAATAAAAAAAATATAAATTTAAAAAATAAGTCAAATTAAATTCAACAAAGAACGACAAATAAAAAGAACTGAGATAAACCTGGTCATTTTCAAAATTAGAAAAATTATATAGTAAGAAATTAAATAAAAAATAATTGAACTCAATCTCCAATTGAATAAATGTTGAATTTTGAAACTGAAAAAACATGAGCTTAAAAAAAAATCCAAACAAACCTTCTAAACCTAGGTTAACCTCTAAAACTCACAACTCGTGAATTCCTAGACCCAAGCTAAATTAAAAAGCTCAATTCTCAATTAATTTAACGTTAAATGATTAAATTGAAAACAAATCAATTTTAAAAAAATTATCAAAGTATAAAAAAATAGGGGTCAAATTTGATAGGAAAAAAAACCTAATAAGGATAAAATTATATAAGAAAATCAATTTAAACGTTATCTAAAAAAACAAATAGCAATCAGCAAAATGAAGACCAAATTTGAGAGATAAAAAAACTAAAAGGGATGAAATTAAAAAATAATTCTAATTTTATAAGTTATTCTAAATACAACAAATAGTAATAAAAAACAGGGACCAAATCCAAAATAATCACAAATTGGAGGCTAGTTTTGGATTTTTGAAGGGGTATACGTGAAGATCGAGAGCGAGAAAGAAAAGAAAGGAAAAAAATATTGTCAACGTAAAACTGGATTACCGTTGGCTATATACGCTACCTCATTATAGAGGGGATGCCAAAACTATTCAGACACCTTTGTTTGATCACCGAATGACGTTGTACGAGCCACGCACTAACATGTGCAACATACACATCAATCATTTTTTTAATAATATTTATATCTATTAAATTACAAAATAACTCTTAAAGCACCTTGACAAAACAAAAAAAACGAATGAAAATACAAAAGCAACTTTGGACGTGAGCTAAAGAAAACTGAACTTTTAAGGGTATTTAAGTTATTTTACTGTTTTTAAAACATTGAAAATACAAAAAAAAAACCTAGATGCAAGCTTTAAAAAATTATGAATCCAAGGGTAGAAAAGTCATTTTGATGTGCAATATAAAAGTGAGAAATGCTTGATTTCTCTTTTTAAATTTAACAATGATAAATGAACCTCTATGAAATTATCAAATTACCCTAAATAACAACTTTCTTGATTTTGTTTTGAAAGGTTAACATGAGATTTTTACTATGAATTACTATAATGAAAACTTCACGCATTTTATATTTTCTCTTAATATTGGTGGGTGATTGTTAAGTTTTATTTATTTAATCAACCATTTACCTATAGTATCTAAATAGACCAGTTAATAGATTTCTTAGATAATATTAGGGGGGGAACTTTATTTTTATTTTTCCTAATTCAATGTCTACTTGTAATTGATGTACCTTTAATATAATCAAATATGAGGAATTGAATTGGATTAATAGTACGTAGAAAGGTGAAGTATTTTTTTTATTTGACATTAATGATTATCCTTTGTTTAATTTACTTGCCAACCAAAATTACTTGCCAACCAAAATGTATGGTGGTTTATCTGTATTTTTTAGATTTTTTAATTTTTTTAAAATTATTTTTGTTTTTTTATTATTTTGATATGTTGATGTTAAAAATAAATTTTAAAAAATAAAAAATTATTATTTTATTATATTTACAGGCAAAGACTATATTTTAAAACATGCAAAAAACTGCTTCTTACTTTACATTTCTAGCTTTTATTGCTTTCGGTTTTGAAAGTGTAAAATAAGTAACTTAAGCTTTGTTGCTTAACTTCAGAAAGTGAAAGGTGATTCCACTTCTAAGACATATTAGGTTTCACTTAAATAGCACGTGAAAGAAATGGTTTTTAGATCAAATGCTACTTATTTTCTTAAAAAAGATAAAAATAGAATTAAAAAAATAGAGTACCCCTAAATAAAATACCCTGAATTTTCACCATTAACTATATGATTTTTTAAAGTGGTATTTTTGTTAGGGTTTTGTTGGAAATTGATGAAAAAGTCCCTAAAATCATCCTTATTCCACTCTATTTTTTGCAAATAATAAAAAACACAACAGGAAAAGAAATTTTCAAACCTTTATTCTCCTTTACTAGAACATCATCAATAACAAGCAATTAAGACCAAAATTCAAATGAATCAAAAACAATCAAATTGAGAAAAAGTACGTAATTGTATTATTGTTGATGTTCAATAACCCATTGTTTTTAATCCCAAAAAACCAAAATCACCATCCAAAACTACCTATATATTTTCATTTCTCTCTAATCAAAAACAAAAAAAATCAAGAAATTGTCAAACTTCAAAAATACAAATCATCATATGAAAATCCATGGCAAATAACCATAGTGGAGGTGGAGTTTAGTGTTGGTGATGATGGAGGTCCTAGGGGTGGTGACGATAATGATTCATGTAAGAGGTGAATGTGTTGCGATGGTGATGATGGAGATATCTTTGCATAGGTGGAGATTTACATATGTGGTGGCTAATATTGTTTAAGGCTCAGAGAGAAATAGAGTGAAATTTCATATGTGTTTTGCTTTTATTTTTGGAAAGATTTGTTTTTCTTTTTATCATTATTGTAGAGGAAGAGAGGAATACATAGGATTTTAGGGTTTTTCATCGAATGTCAAACGATACCTTAATAAAAGAACCGCGTTAAAAAAAATCTTATAGTTTAGGATGAAAAATGAAAAAAATATTTTTTTTGTTAAGAGGTGGTTGTTTTTTTTCCTCAAGTTTAAAGGATTTTATTTTATACAATCTAGTCATTTATCAATGGTAACCCTATAATATAAGTTGTTATTTGATTATGGACATATAATCAAATTTATAAAATCCGACCCGACCCAAGGCTTGGGTGTGGGTTAGGGGGTTGATCTAAACCAACCCAATATTTAACTTTATATATATATATATATATATATATATATATATATATCTCGAGTCCAAAGATCTAATAAAAAAATCTCGATCACCATGGTTAGAATGAAACATAGATGGAATGTCTGAATACAATATCTTAAACACCCTCCAACAAATGACCATGGCAGCCAATGCCTACAAAACCCAAACAGGAACCCCAGACAAAGCCATAGTCGAACTCCTTATTACAGGTTTCTCTATCCAGCTTTATATATATATATATATATATATATATATATACACACACACACACTCACTGATCTAAAATCTAGTTCGAGCTGGGTTAGTAAATTTATTTATTATCAAAACAATGTCATTTTAACAATGTTAGCTTATATATATATATATATATATATGAAAAAAGATGTCAACCCCTATTAACTTTTCAAACTCGTGACCCGAGTCATCAGATCACAACCATTATATATGAAAAAAAATCATGAAGTTCAATCCTTAGAAAATGAAACATTGAAAGATGAAATCGAAAAACAATTACACAAAAAATCAAAAATAACAATTAACAAGTAAAAGAATGAGGGTTAAAATCAAAGAGCTAAAACAAAATGAACAAAAACATTAAAAAAAAATGCAATACATGATAAAAAAAAAATAAACATATAGAATTTCTCAACTCGTTGTTTTACATAAAAATATCATAAATATAAATTGAAAAATTTATGCATGATACACAAAAACATAATTGAAAAAAATTAAAAGATAAATATAAATCAAAATATTTAATATTGCAATATGAGTCATTTATGTGATTGTGTTTAATGAATTTGTTTATTAAAAGCAATTTGTAATAAAAATTAACACACACATAAAATTTATTGAAAAAATAAAAGAAAAATATTATGTAAGGCTGCATAGATTAAAAATATTATAAAAATAAATATTTAATATATATAAAATTACAGATAAATCATACTATTCTCTTAAAAAATTAAACACACCCAATACAATGATATTAATTAAAACAAGTCAAAAAAATCATAGAGAAGTAGTATTAATGAAAACATAAATTTAAAAATTATTTTAAATAAAAAAGCTATTAAAAAATTAAAAAAAAGAGAAAAGAATGAGGCTAGGTTGAGTGCCTGACTCATAAAATAAGAACCCGCACGTGAACTTTTTTCTTAAGTTAATGGGGGTAGGCGACATGTCGTTTGCCCTAATTGTTTGAAGAAAAAAAAATTGACATGTTGTTTGGAGATCTTCGGAATCCAGCAATTGGTTTGCTAGAAAAACATGACTGCTGTTTTTTTCATCAAAAAATTCATTTTGACTCAAAACATATAGTAAACATCCTAGGAAGCTTGTTAAACCAATTCATGATATCAAAAAACACAAATTGGAACCCTAAAAATCCAAAAACAAAATTCTTCCCTAGCTTAGATATGTTGTTTTAGGCGTTTTCAAGGTAAATAAGCACCTAATCTTAACTTTCCTTATCATATAACCATTTGACATAAAAAATTATCATTTTGGTGGGCGAAATCGGTGCCAATAATAACTTTATCTTTCTAAACTAGAATCTAGTGACCCTCTCTCTCTCCTACATAAAAAAACTAAAAATAAAGTTTGGTATCAAATTATTTTTTTGAAAATTAGAGGGACTGATTACATAATAGCTAAAAAAGATGGGGAGACTAAAATAAACTTTTCAAATAAATTAAAAGGCCTCCACTTATTTTATTTTTTTTTTAATTTTAATCTTTTGTCTTTCTATTCATTCCTTCATCTAAAACCATATGCAATTGAATTCTAATTTGAGCTAAAAAAAAAAGGGTTCAATTACTAAAATAAAAGTTTAAGAATTAAATTATTATTTTTTAAAATACTATTGAAATTCGATATGCAAGATAATGAATATTAAACACATCTACAATAAAAAAACCTTTTCTTCTAGTTTATACTAGTTACATAACCCGCGCGATGCCGCGGGTTAATTTGTTTTGCATAAAAAATATGAAAAAAAAACTAAAATCTAAAAGTGTTAGGTCTTTCTGCAAAGCTATACCCAAGAGTCTTGGGTTTGACTGCAATATCTGGCCTAAGAGTAATATTTATAATATTAATAATAACATTAAACTTGCATGATCCAAGTTTAAGTGGGTTTGGCTGTAATACTAGACCCAATAACCTTGGAAAATTATATGTAGAAAAACTGTTGCAATCCACAATGTTTTCAAGGAAAAAGCTATAAAGTTAAATTCTCAACCAGATTAATATTTAAAAAATTAAATGAACAAAGAAAATTTTGAAAAAAATCATAAAAAAAAACCGAAAGGGAAAAAAAAACATGCATGGAAACATTGTAGCAATCTAGAGTGTTTCATGAGGAAATCTACAGTTGTAATTCTCAACTAGCTCAATATTAAAAATAATAAAATCGATAAAGACAATTTTGAAAAAAAATCATAACAAAAAAAAGTCATGTGGGGGAACACTGTAGCAATCCACAGTGTTTTTCAGAAAAAAAAACAACGAAACTAAATTCTCAACCAGCTCAATATAAAAAAAATAGAATCGACAAAGACTATTCTGGAAAGAAAAACAAAAAAAATCATAAAAAAAGAAAAAAAAAACCATGTGGGGAAACACTGTAGCAATCCATAGTGTTTTAAAGAAAAAACTACAAAGCTAAATTTTCAACCAGCTCGATATTAAAAAAATAAAATAAAAAAAACAATTCTAAAAAAACACAAAAAAAAAAGAAGAAGACAATTTTGGAAAAAAAAGTAATAAAAAAATGAAAAAAATATAGGAAAAAAACATGTGGGAAAAATTAAAGCTGAATTCTCAACCAGCTCAATATTAAAAAAATAATTCGATAAAGATAATTTTTTAAAAAAACATGCGAGGAAACACTGTAGTAAAACAAAAACAATGTGGGAAATATGTTAATAATTCACAGTGTTTTAAAGAAAAAAAACTATGAAGCAAAATCAACAAAGACTATTTTGAAAAAAAAAACAAGAAGAAAAAATTCATAAAAAAAGCCATGTAGGGAAACATTGTAGTAATCCATAAGTTTTTCTTTAAAAAACTAATGAAGAAAAATAACAAAAATCTGAATGAACTGGGTTAACCCTTCAAAGCAAGTTAACCCGTCAAACCTTGGATCCACGTCGTGAAAGTTTGATAACTAAATAGAAAAAAAATTTGATGGGTTACCCATAATTAATTGGGCTAACCCGTCAAATACGGAATCCGTGTCATGAAAGTTTGATAACTAAATAAAACAAAATTAAACATTAACAAACTAAATTAAATGAAAAAAATTAATTAAAAAGGAAAAAAACTGAAACAAACAAAAGGCATCAACTTTTTCACTGTGGACTGCACTGTGCAGTCCACAGTCAAAGACATAAAAACGACAAAAAAGAAAAAAAGAAATTTTTTTTTCTTTAATTAGCCAAACCTAAGATAACTAAATAAAAAAAAGGCATCAACCAATGACTAAATAGAAAAAAATTTCATATTAATGAACTAAATTAAATAAAAAAATATTAATTCAAAAGAAAAAAAAACAGAAAAAAAACTTATAAGAAGAAAAAGCTAATGAAGAAAAAGAAAAAAAATCTAAATTAACTAAGTAACCCGTTAAACCTAAGATTCGTGTCATAAAAGTTTGATAACTAACTAGAAAAACATTTAATATCAACAAACAAAATAAAAAAATTTAATTAAAAAGAAAAAAAGAAGGCATCAGCCTTTTCACCGTGGACTGCACTGTGCAATCCACAGTGAAAGGCATAAAAAGAAAAAAAAAACTAAAGGCATCAGCCTTTTCACTGTTGACTGCATGCAATATTAAAAGATGAAATTGGAAGAAAAAAACTAATGAGGAAAAAGAAAAAAAATCTGAATCAACTGGGTTAACCCGCCAAATCAGGTTAACCCGTAAAACCTGGAATTCGTGTCATGAAAGTGTGATAATTAAATAGAAAAAAGATTTAATATTAATGAACTAAATTAAAAAAAAAAGATTAATTAAAAAGGAAAAAGCAATGAGAAAAAAACCTACAGAAAGAAAAAAAAACTAATGAAGAAAAAGAAAAAAAAATTGAATCAACTGGGCTAAACTAATGAAGAAAAAATTTAATATTAAGAAACTATAGAAAAAAAATAAACTAAACGCATAAACTTTTTCACTGTGGACTGCACTATACAATCCATAGTAAAAGGCTTAAAAAGAAAAAGGAAAAGGAAAAAAAAAACCATAGGCATATGCCACGGGTTAATTTTTTTTTTCATGTATAAAAAATATCAAAAAAGGCTAAGATCTAAGAGTGTTAGGTCTTTCTGCAAAATATACCCAAAAACCTTGGGTCTAACTGCAACACTTGACCCAAGAGTAATATTTATAATATTAATAATAATATTAAACTTATATCACTTACGTTTAAGTGAGTGTGGCTGCAAAACCGGACCCAAGAGCATTGGATGTGGGTCTGGCTATAAGGTCGTGTCATAAAAGTGTGATAACTAAATAGATTAATTAAAAAGAAAAAAACAAAGAAAAAAAACCAATAGGAAGAAAAAAACTAATGAAGAAAAAGAAAAAAAAATCTGAATTAACTGGGTTAACCTTTCAAACCTGGGATCTGCGTCATGAAAGTTTGATAACTAAATAGAAAAAAAAATTGACAGGTTTACCCAGAATTAACTGGGTTAACCCGTCAAACCAAATTAACCCGTCAAGCCTGGAATACGTGTCATGAAAGTCTGATAATTAAATAGAAAGAAATTTAACATTAACAAACTAAACTAAATGAAAAAAATTAATTAAAAAGAAAAAATATTCTGGGTTACCTCGTCAAACTAGGTTAACCCATCAAACCCGGAAACCGTGTCATAAAAATCTGATAATTAAATAAAAAAAATTTGATATTAACAAACTAAATTAAACAAAAAAAATTTATTAAAACAAATAAAAAAACTACAGTACTTTTTAGGATATGTTATAATAGAATAGAATAATATAATAATTATAATAATTATAATATAATATAATAATTATAATAATATAATATATTAATAATGGGGAAAGTTAAAAGGCATGAGGAAAGCTACAGTGCTTACCCCATGTCTTTTAGAGTATTA
>Ga0307513_10010363_pt1 | contig 11690 bp, 11 predicted proteins | sample 15_EM_MG_FD_202174 | JGI IMG/M metagenome (GOLD analysis project Ga0307513, IMG submission 202174) | Populus trichocarpa ectomycorrhiza microbial communities from riparian zone in the Pacific Northwest, United States - 15_EM | ecosystem: Host-associated > Plants > Roots > Unclassified | place... | reverse complement strand
GATCGCGTGATCAATGCTAACATCGGAAACCCCCAACAAAAGGGCCTCGATCAGCCCCCGTTGACGTTTGGCCGGCAGGTGCGTCCCGGATCGAGGGAAAAATTTGGATGGATGATCGCGGGCTAACAGGCGGGGGGTCGTGCTTCTAGGTTGCGGCGTTGATGGAATATCCTCCGTTAATGGAATTGGGCAAGGATATCTTCCCAAAGGACGCCATCGCGCGCGCGAAGGAGTTGTACGACGAGATTGGATCGATCGGCGCGTATTCCCACTCGCAGGGCATCCCGTACATTCGCAAGCAAGTTACCAAGTTCATCGAAGGTATGCATGTCCTTTGGAGAGGTAGATTCGCGTGTCTGACGTTAGCGACAGAGCGAGATGGCTACCCTTCCGACTGGAACCATATCTTCCTTTCAGCCGGAGCGTCCGCTGGTGTTGATCTCCTCGTCGACGTCCTCATCTCATCACCTACCTCTGGAATTCTCATTCCCATCCCACAGTATCCCCTCTACACCGCGACCCTCGCCCGACACAACGGCATCCCGATCCCATACTATTTGGACGAGACGCCCAATGGGTGGACGACCAACATCGATGAGGTGGAGCGTTCTATCCAAAAGGCACTCTCAGAGAACATCGAGCCCAAGGCCTTGGTGATTATTAACCCGGGCAACCCCGTCGGTTCCGTTCTCGGCCTCGACGAGCAGAAGGCCCTCGTGAAGCTGTGCGAAAAGTACAATATCGTGCTTATCGCAGACGAGGTATACCAAGTCAACATCCACACCCGCGACACCCACACGTTTACCTCGTTCAAAAAGGTAGTGCGCATGCTCGACTCGCCCGTCCCTCTCGTCTCCTTCCACTCGATCTCCAAGGGCGTCACGGGCGAATGCGGGCGACGGGGGGGCTACTTTGAAGTGGCCAACGTGGCAGACGAGACGATCGCGCTCCTGTACAAGATGGTGAGCATCAGCCTGTGCATGCCCGTCGGGGGCCAAATCGGCGTCGACTGCATGGTGCGGCCGCCCAAGGTTGGGGACGAGAGCTACGCGCGCTGGAAGGAGGAGACGGACGCGATCCACAATGCGCTCGCTGCGCGCACGGTGGTGATGGCCACCCGGCTTAACGCGCTCCCTGGCATGTCCTGCTCCCCTTCCCCTGGTGCGCTGTACCTCTTCCCCCGGCTGCACCTGCCCCCCGCTGCGCTCAGGGCCGCGGACGAGGCAGGTCGCACCCCAGACGGGTTCTACGCGCACGCGCTGTTGGATGAGACGGGTATTTGTGCCATTTCTGGTGATGGGTTCAGACAGAAGGATGGACAGGCTCATTTTAGGCTCACCTGCTTGTGCGCGGGCGTCGATGAGTATGTCGGCAAGTTGGAAAAGTTCCACCGTGGCTTTATGGCCAAATATGGTGGTGGTGAACAGTAGGTGTCTTTCTTTTCTGCGTTGTAGTTCGTCCGGTCATTTTCTCCTCTGGAATATAGATAGAGTGGATTGCTTTGAATTGAAGTTCATCGTGCGTGTGATGGTGCCCGACTATTATATTCAAATAAGATTGAAGAATAGCCAAAAACGTATGATAGTTGTTGACTATATATAAACTTGGTTTTTAATTGCTTTAGTTTAGCGGAACGAGTCAGCCTTTCTTGTTGAGGGTCTCAAGTCCTCTAACGCATCAGAGGGAATCCTGGACAGGAATGTTAGACAGGAATGTTATTTGGTAACTTAATCGATCAGACACTGCTAGGAATCGAACCGCCTGGATCTTCCCTGTCTGACGAGAAGAGACAAGAATCTGCCACGCTGTAGTGCCTCATTGCCGCTCAATAACCAGGCAAGAGATCCGAGAAGCCGTGGCTCTTTCGCTCCTTGACGTTCCTCCGCCACACTCTCAAATCCAGACGTGGCAGGACGTCTTCGAGCCATCTTTGTCGAGTGAGAGCCATTTGCTCGTATTGGTTGTGGTTATGTGTCGACACAACTCCGCGAGGGAGCTCCGGGGAGGTGAGGAACGTCTCGACGTCGCGGGCAAATGGCTCGAGGTACGAGCGGGTGTGACTGCAGTCGATCTGTAACAACATAAAGCGAGTTGAGAGCAGGACGATAGGAGTAAAGAAGGTTCATGGGGAATGACGAACTGGGGGCGAGCACTCACACGATGAAGGCATAACGACGCCATCTGGCATTCACGGTCACAGTAATAGACAAGGCGACGACTCGGAACACGGTTGCAGCCAGAGCAGACCTATGAGAAGGAAAGGAATGTTAGGGAAGGACAGAGGACGAATGAGGGAGGATGTACGGACACCAAAGCGGGTCCTCTCCGGGGACTCAAATACGGCACCCTTGTGGCACGGGTTCTGACACGCGTGCGCAATCTAGGCAAGCCATCACCATCGCCAGCGTCAGCTCTCGAGATGGAACGGGGAAGAAATAGCGAGCGCACCTCTTCCTCCCTGAGGAGCACTTTGACCGCGACCTTGCCACGCGGCTCGTAGTGTACACGTTTGACGGGCTCTACGATCCCAAGGGACAGCAATTGGCCGAGGATGCTCTCGGGTCCTTCCTTCGTCCACTTATCGTCAACATTAAATGCCCGAAACGCGATTCTGTCCGTTGGTGAGTTGTTGAGAACCTCCATATTATAGCAGGCTTTCAACTCTGCACGCTCGTCAGGATCGACGGGGACGATGCCATACTCGACGGGCGCGGTAATGTGGGTAACGCATTCGACAAACATGACCTTTATTGGACGGCGGGTGTTCGGTATCGTAATTTCGAACGTCTTTGGCGGGGGTTTCGGACGACGAGTGTTTGCTACTGCTGCGGGGGATGGGGGAATGCTCGAAGCAGCCTGTGAGGTGCCGGAGCAGCTGTAGTCGGTACTTTCGTAATAGTTGTAAGGCGGGTAAGGCGGGATGATAAACGCGCCGGTGGGGGCACTGGCCAGATACGCAGGATTGTAAGGAGGGCAAACGGGCAAGGACCCCATCGTGGGTCTTCCGAGATACGCAGGAGCACCTGGAATGTAGCCCGTGGTTTGGAACGCCCACGCTGGGCGATGAGGTGAGTGGTAATATTGCTGCTGCTGCTGCTGCTGCTGATTCTTGGCGACGGTCGTGTTATTATTACCCATCATGATAACGAAATAGAAGTAGACGGTTTGTTAAAGGCGGCAAACGGTAATGGAGGGGAGACGAGGGGAGACGTGGAGAGACGTGGAGAAAGGGGCAAGAAAGGGGCACAGGAGTTTTCACGGGGTATTACACGCAGAAACGGTAGTTGCAATGTAGACTCTCATGCCTTCTATTCATCATGATCGTCGTCCATGGTGCCCCTCCTGCGTCCAAGAAGCAATAAGATCTAGATCTCCCGACTTCTGCTGAGACTACTAACCTCGATCGTGATTTATACGGTCCATCGCAACTAGCCAGCATGTGTATATGTAAGTTGTAAGAGACCAAGCTAGAACCGATCCACACGTGATGGGGTCCAGAGGTTGGCCAGTTGTGCGACATTCAGAAAATTGCGCAGATGATAGAATCTTCACCACCAATACAATCCCTCCATACGACAGTAGTACGATTCAGTACATACCGAGTAGATCAAGCTTCAATTCGTGTCGCCGCGGCCAACTATCAGGCTCACCTTATTGCATGCGCGCTGCAATAGCCTTCGATTGCAGATCCTGATTACATTCCTACCCTATGCCTAGCCGCGGGCGCTCTGTGGTCCCACCGGTGGTAAGGAAAAGTGGCGAGCGGAACGGCCACGTATAGATGGTCTCCTTTGACCCCCGTTGCTGTCCCACCCCCTTGCCAAAATGTTGTTAAATAATCACATTATTTCATCTCATAACCACTGGCGCATGAACCAAGCCCGTATTGAGACTTGGCGCAGCACCCTTGATCCGAATTGTCCACTGTCCATTAGTCTAGGGTTGCTTTCAAGGTTTCCCGTAGCCATTCGAAATCAAATACTTCATGTTGGATTTGGTCCGGTTCGTTTCCGACCATCACCGACACTTCACCTTCGTCACACTTTAATCGAGTTGTCGCCTACTCGAGATTCCTCCCAGTACTGCTGTTGAGTTAGGAACCATTGAACCTAAGAGTATACTCCGTCGACCTCTTTCGCTTTTTTCCTAATTCCATATATATTTGCAAGGGACATCTTGTCAGGGGAGATCATAGCTGGTGCTCTAGCTGTCTTACAATTCCTGCAAACAAGACGAGAACACGTGATGGATACAGCTCATGAGCTAGTTTTGAATTTCTCATCAAAGAAATCGCACCCGGAATGCTGGTTCTACCACCCATATGTTGCTAAAATCTGAACATTTATTGGATAATGAGTTTGAGCAGGTCACAACTGGATGTTCCCATCGTCGTTCACCGGCACACAGCGGTGCGTTTTCACCTCGCTCGTGGAGTAGAGGTCTTTAGAACTGTCGCAGCAGGAAGCGAGGTCAAGGAGTGCTCCTAACGGTCGTAAATGAGCAGTATGAAAACGCACCACACCCTGCATCGATCTGCCAGACCAAAATGGAACTTGCGGAAATGGCGGACTGCGTCCTTTTTGCGGACCCAGTGCGTCCTCTTGCCTTCCTCGCAAAGACCGCACTCGAAGTGATGATCGGCCTTTACCAGGAAGCCATCGTATGCTTGATGGAGTGTGAACCCATTACTACCACTGCGGTCTGCACTTTCGATCTCTGCAAGATCCAGAGTTCGAAGGAGCGCACCCAAAGAAACTCCATGCTGAAATACTACCATAATCCAGTCGACTGCAAAATCGCACCCTCCACGCTGCTTGCAATGCTTCTGCAGTTCGAGCGGGTCACGCCTATAGGGCGCAGCAGGTTTCCTGCCGGGCCTATCATAGGATCTTGGCCTCTTGATCTGATCAGGTTGAGCATAAGGTGGAGTAGATTCTCGTGACGACGCGTTAAGGAGGTGATCACCGTTGGACGAGTTTCGAGAATGCAGAAGATTGTAAGAAAGGAGATCAAGGTTGGACATGTGATTGGGTTGCGTCCCTCCCAGAGAGGTCATATTTGGAAGTGTATTAGCCTGGGGCTGGCAACAGGCGGAGTCCCGACGGCGCGCTAGTGACCAATCATAGAGAGAGAAAGGCATTTGTGTCGGAGTAGCTGCATTGGGGAACACAGTTTCATCAGAATTTATGTATTGCTAGTTAGTTTGGACAGTTGAAAGTACTCACGTTCGGCTGTGTCTTCCAGCTGCTGGAAGACCTCAAATGTGTCGGTGATCACTTGCGCCAAGCACCGTGCCGAACTACCCGCCGGTTGCATGTTTAATGGGTTGGATCTGCCCGTTGACAATCAAGCAACGAGAGTTTAAAGATTACGTTGGATACCCATCAGGCACAAACGTAATGCAGTTTAGGCCGAAATGAACTCACCCGACTTGTGTCAGACTAATGCGTAATCGATACCGGCCCGGCACTCGAATAATCACGTCGCTAAACAACAAGAAGTACCCTCGAAGTCCTTGCCGGTCCAGAGATACTTGGGGGCTAGTCACAGGTGAACCGCGTAGTAGCGGTTGTGCAATCGGCACGGCGTGCTCCGTCAACGGATGAAGCCGAGCAACAAGGGACGATAATTCCCCATCTCTAATGTGAATCCGCAGCGCACTCCGGTCAGCAACTGGTTGACGACACAGGCCGTAGACGGCAGGGATTTGAACTTACATAACGATCGGTGTCCCCTTGCAGTCGAAGACTGTGAGCTGCAGGAGGAGAGGGAGAGAGATTGGGAGGTGTGACTCCGTATAGTAGCCATGTTTTGCACCCGTCGTTGGCTGCTGCAGGATTTGCAGCAGGTACGTCCTGCCAGGTGTCGGTCAGAGCGGTGCGAACGAGAAAGTGGGGGTCGGAGTGCCCATTAATCCAAATACCTGTTGGTGAGTTGCTCTGAATAAGAAACGGAAGCAGAGCCCCCTGCAACACCTGGAGTGAGGTACCCGTTGAGGCGATTCACTCGTCAGACCTCGAGTTCAGAGCCACGAAAGAGCTTGGACCACCTACCACCGTTTGCTAGACTTCGCAAGGGCATGTTGAACACGAGGTCCATTATTGAGATACACCTTCGATTGCCGAACTTAGATATGAGACGAATGAGGAAGGAAAAGGTGGGGCAACTGGTAGGGTGTGTGGAGGAGCGTCTGCAGCGGGTAGAGCCCCTGTAGTTATCGCCTTTATACTGTGAGATCAGGAGAATGACACCTCTCGCTGACAGACATGGCGACTATTGGTGACAATGTCGATCCATGGAATCGAATGAGCAAGGGCGACAATGTGGAAGAGTCAGGCTAGGGATTTCCACACAGGATCAGGAGGTTCAGGGTAGAGGGAGTACCGGAACCGTATTCGTGCATCTTCCCGGGCCGAGAATCAGCCTCTGACATAGTCCAGGGTTGGGAGAACTTAATCGACGACATGTCAGGAGCACCAACAAAAAATACGGGCAGGTACAGTGATATAAGGAAAGGAAGGTACCATAAGGTTTGGAGTGCTTGCGAACAAGACAAGCTTACCTATAACCCCCAGCGGAATTCCGTCGGAGATGCATCCAAAGATGGCCTTCCGGGACAGCCCATCTATGGAGCGTTGGCCCCCGGGATTGCGGACAGTACAGGAATTGGAAAATGACGTGAGAGTGGTTTGGGAGCATTATTGCAACCCACACATTTCAATAAATTGTCAGATTGAGCATGACGCTGGCCTTGACTTGTGCATTACTGCTAACTGTATAACTGTATATCGTCAGATCATGTAGGCAGCATTTCAATTCTGCTTACTAGTGCATACGTTCTCCGTAGGCCTGCTTGAACCTTGAACCGCCGTCGGACGTGCAATGTTGAGATGGTGCTACTTGTCGGGATCGCTCGTGCACTCTCTAATACCCGTCATGTCGCTCTCGCAACAACATCATGTGATTGCAATCTTCTGACAGCAGGACAACGGCAGCCGCGGGGCAACGGGGCAACGGGGCAACGGGGCAACGGGGCAACGGACTCGAGCCGGCTCGCTTTCAGGCCAGGACGTGAAACGACGCCTAGACGTTGCTAGATTTTGCTTTGGAATGATTAGGCGCTCGTATATGTAAAAACATATATGCAAACATATATGCAAACATGCGGTATATGTAACCCAGCTATCACGAGACTCACCCGTCCTGCTGCTCCTCCACCGCCTTCCTCCGCCCTCTGCCCCGACCACCGCCCTGGGTTCCACAACGAGCACACGGGCAAGCATGGCCCAGTCACCTGCAGACAAGAGCCACCAACACAAGACGAAGACGTTCATCAACCAGGGAAAGCTCCCAAAGCTCCCGATCCCCGATTTGGAAGACACTTGCAGGCGCTACCTCCGCGCGCTCGAGGGCCTCCAGGATAAAGAGGAGCATGAGGCCACAAAATCCGCCGTGGCTGAGTTCCTCCATGGTGACGGGCCTCGCGTCCAAGAGCGCTTGAAGACCTGGGCGAGCACCAAGGATTCGTGAGTGGCAATCCCTAATGGATCTCCTGCGCCCTCTGATGTGTTATCTTCTAGGTACATTGAAGACTTCTGGTAAGCTCTAAACGTCCCTAAAGACTACCCGAGCGGTGTCTGACCTGCAACGCACGCAGGTACGAATCCTACCTCTCCCACTCGGACCCAGTCGTCCTCGCTCTCAACCCATTCTTCGTCCTCGAGTGAGCCCTTCCACCCCGACTAACCTCCTCGTTACTTACTGGAAACTAGGGATGATCCGACGCCCTCACGCGGGACCCAGCTTCCCCGCGCGGCATCACTCATTGTGTCGTCACTCGGATTCATCCATGATCTCCGCGAAGGCGTGCTCGAACCCGACCATGTACGGGGCATCCCACTAGACATGGACCAGTATACCCGCCTCTTTGGTACCGCGCGGATCCCTACCGACCGCGGCTGCCGAATGGACGTCAACGAAGAGTCCCGACACATCGTTGTCATCCGTCGCGGCCAGTTCTGTACGTACTTCCATCCTCACTTATCACCTTTCTCCGTGGCACTTGACCGATTAGCAAATAGACTATTTTGACGTGCTCGACTCGAAGAACCGGCCAGTATTAACCGAGCGGGATATTCTCCTCAATCTCAAGGCCATCTGTGCCGACGCGGATAAGGTCCCACAGCATGAGGTCGCCAGCTCCGCGATTGGTGTGCTCTCGACCGAGAACCGCAAAGTTTGGAGCGGCCTCCGCAAAGTGCTCACAGCGCACTCGGGAAATCGGCAATGTCTCCAGGCCGTAGACGATGCACTCTTTGTGGTATGCCTCGACGACTTCTCCCCGGACAACGAGGCCGAGCTGTGCTCGAATTATCTCTGCGGGACGTACAAGCTCAGCAACGGCATTCAAGTCGGCACTTGCACGAATCGGTGGTACGACAAGGTGGGGTACTTCTATGGATGAATCGTACCCAGACTCACTCCCCCGTAGCTCCAAATCATCGTTTGCGGAAACGGCATGGCGGGTATCAATTTTGAACACACTGGCGTTGACGGACACACCGTCCTTCGCTTCGCGGCAGATGTCTTCACCGAAGGTCTCATGTTGATGGCACGCTCTATCAACCCCGCCGCTCCGGCCCTCTTTAAAGCCAAGCTCTCGCCGCACGCCAAGTCCTACCAACCGCCAAAGCATCACAGCGGTCACAATCACAACCACCATGAACCTCCAGAAGTCTTCGATACCACGCCGAAGAAACTTGAGTGGCGCCTCACCCCCGAGCTGCGCGCGGGCATTCGGTTTGCCGAGACACGCATTTCGGACCTGATTTGCCAGAACGATTGTCAGGCGCTTGAGTTCAATGGATACGGTCGCAATTGGATGATCAAGTATGGGTTCTCCCCCGATGCGTTTGTCCAGATGGCGTTCCAAGCTGCTTATTATGGACTTTATGGACAGACGGAGTGTACCTATGAGCCAGCGATGACTAAGGCATTCCTCCATGGACGCACGGAGGCAATTCGAACAGTGCAGCTGGAGAGTGTCGAGTTTACCAAGGTCCGTTGTGAATTCGGTGTGATAAAGCGGGTACTGATAGCACTGTAGACATTCTTCTCGGAGCAGCAGGCTCAGGAGAATAAGATTAAGTCGCTGAGGAAGGCTTGCCAGGCTCATGTCAAATTAACCAAGGAGTGCAGTCAGGGGTTGGGACAGGATCGGTATGCTGGTTATAAGCACACTTGAGGCACTACTAACTTTTCGTTTCTATAGCCACCTCTTCGCACTATACAGCCTTATCCAGAGGGAGACCCACAGTCCACGATCCACTCCCGATCCCGCAAACGAAGGCGCAAAACCCAATGGGAATGGCACGATCTCCAAACCCCTACCAGGCATCTTCACCGACCATGGGTGGTCAGTCTTGAACACTTCGATCCTCTCCACATCCAATTGTGGCAACCCTGCCCTACGACTCTTCGGTTTTGGGCCTGTCGCAGCCGATGGGTACGGCATCGGGTACATCATCAAAGAAGAGGGTATCTCCGTTTGCGCGTCCTCGAAGCATCTTCAGACCCGCCGATTCCTCGATACGCTCCAGAACTACTTGGTCGAGGTCCAGAAGATGGTTACGCATCTCCACCGGGCAGCCAACGAACGGCCGAGGTTCCTTGACGAGGGTTCGGATGTCAGAGTCAGGCAGATTAATGGGCCAAAACGAGTGCCCAGCACCACGGTTGTTGTTTCTGGTACCAAGGACGAGGTAATGGAAGAGGCGGACGAGGATGAGGTTTTCTCTCACGGCTATTCATTTTTCGACTCGGTGAGCTCTCCTCGTGAGCCTATATGATGGCATGTTTGGCTGATCCATTCGGTGTAGGGCGACGTCGAGCATTTCAAGCCACAACGCAGGCGTCCTACTGTCGGTACGTATAATAAGCCATTCAACCTCTCTTTCGAACGCGTTTTCAATTACCATTGCAGGTCGTGTGTTGCGTATTGCTGAGTACTAACGAGATTCTTCCGAGTTACGAAGTTCATATAATCGCTCTTAGTATAGAGGGACTATGACTGGATGTATGAATCTTATCTATCCGTTGTAGTTCTTCGTAGAATCTATATTTCTCTCACTCAAATGGCTGATAGCTTGAACCCCAACCATGACTACCACGATTACGAGGATACCTGGCACGGCACCCATAAAGACCGAGTATGGACAGTTGGTACTTGATCGGGTTGAATTACTCACGTATTCTGGCTTCAAGATTCCTCGTTCCACCCACCGCCCCATCAACTAAAGAAATTGTGACAACGCGTGAATCGGCAAGTGTAACTGAAACAGCTCACGCCGGGACCATCCGTCGTCGCGAGGAAGATGCCGATGCACCACAAGAGGGAGAGCCACCGCCGAAAAAGTCGAAGCTCTCAGGTGCGCAACGTAAAAAGCTGGCCAAAGAAGCAAAGCAGAAGCAGCGTGGTCAAAACAAGGCTCGAAGGTTCTTGCGTGTCTCTGACGAAGTCGACGTGTGCTGGAAAGTGGCTTGTTCACTGCCGTGTGAGGGACTGTAAGAGTTTCAAAACTCCATTCACGAAACCAGGAAACGAATATTTAGTGTGTTGTATCTAGATGTCGCGCATCTCATGACCTTCCTGCCTACATTGCGGGCAAACCATCCGATCTCTACTGGACACCCACACCCGTCCTCTACAATACCCCTCCCTTTGTCGTCCCTCCATCATCGTCACCTCAAAGCCCCTACGAGGAATTCCCCAGCATTGGCGTGTCCACTATTTGCCCGTATTACCGCGAACATGGACGGTGCAAGTATGGTTTCAAGTGTCGATTTCTTGGTGGGCACCTCGCACGGGGGGAGGACGGGACTCTTGTGCTTCTGACAGACCCAGAGCGCGAGGCCACTGCTGCTATCACAGCCGTCGAGAAGAACAGCACCGAAATGTCCGCTCTCAAATCCTTGCGGAAGAAAGAGGTGCGAGTTCCCTCATGCCCCTGGGACTTGTCACCAACGACTTTTATTCTTTCAAGTACCCTCTGCCCCGAGCAAGAGAGTATGAAGAAAAGGTCCTCGGCAAGCCCGAGGTACACGAGAAGAATGGAGCTGAGGAAGACGACGATCCTGAGCCTATCATTATCATGCCCGAAAAGAAACGGCTGCATTGGGATGGTCTCACTTGTGAGTGCCTCAGGGACCGTAAAGCGGCGACTGAAAGGATACACAGATTTAGCACCTCTGACCACAGTTGGCAATCTAGTTAGTTTGATCGTGTAGCAGTTCTTTATGTACTGACGAGCATGCTCGGCAGCCATTCCGCCGTCTGTGTTCCTCACTTGGCTGTGATATCACCTGTGGAGAGATGGGATTGGCGGTACCATTCCTTCAGGGCTCAAAGGAAGAGTGGTCACTTGTTCGTCGACACCCTTCGGAGCGCATATTCGGTGTCCAAATTGCCGGCAGCACCCCTGCGGCCTTGGCGAACACTGCTGAAGCTATCGGAAGGCAGTGCGAAGGCAATATTGATTTTGTTGATCTCAACTGTGGCTGTCCCATAGACTTGGTATACCAGCAAGGGGCAGGGAGCGCTCGTACGTCAACCAAAACACCGACCGCACTAATTCTGATGATCACCGCAGTGCTGAGCATGGGTTCAAGGCTGGGGAAGATAGTCAAGGGCA
>Ga0307513_10010362_pt1 | contig 11690 bp, 6 predicted proteins | sample 15_EM_MG_FD_202174 | JGI IMG/M metagenome (GOLD analysis project Ga0307513, IMG submission 202174) | Populus trichocarpa ectomycorrhiza microbial communities from riparian zone in the Pacific Northwest, United States - 15_EM | ecosystem: Host-associated > Plants > Roots > Unclassified | place... | reverse complement strand
ATGGTGCAGGGGACCGGATGGTACAGTTCCAGCACCCTTGAAGCTGGGAGAAGCGCCTTGCGCGCCGGGGTTTTAGACAAGTCCATGGGCGTGAAGAATTTGGGTGACAGCTTGCATTGGGGGCTGAGTGAAAGGTGTTCCAGTGTAGGGAGGTGGGATAGCATTTCGAGGATCTGGGTTTCAGAAGCCCCTTCTATTACGGAACAGGCCGAGATATCGAGCTTCAATAGCTTCCATGAGGACCGCAATATTAATCGGATAAATTCAGGGATCCATGGTACATCTATGTTGTCCCCGACCACGATATTTAAGTCTTTCAATGCGGGCAAAGAAAGTCGGGATATGAGCCGCGCGGGATGAATACACCACTGTTGGAGTCGTATTCCCCGACGCAAATGGATAAGGTCGTAACACAAGGAAGGGAGATAATATTGTAGTTCAACCCGTGTATATTGCAATTCCAGCAATTTTGGAGCTCGATATTCCACTTTGTAATCGTTCGTGCGGACGAATTGAGATAGGAGAGGACTCGACGATATTAACCGTGATGTCCAATTCTTCGATGGTGTTCCAGTCAATGAGAATACCAGCGTGTTTCATTGAAATTCTGATTTTTCGAAATTGAGGACAGCATTTGAATGGCCATGGAGATGGGAACGGTACCCGGCGCGTCCTATTTCGCATCCAACATAACCGCCAGCAGCCAATTTACTCCATCGATTACGACTTTGTAGAAGCAAGGAGAAGATCAAGGGTGCTCAAGAATCAGAATGCCGGACGTGGACCTGGTTAGTTAGTCCGGCCTCTGGCCATGAAAAAAAAATGGAACCCCCAAAATTTAGACAAAATTTGACATCTGGCCCGGGTCCACCAGCGTTCGCTGGTTATAGATATTGTACAACCAGTTATATACCACCTTAAGTAGCACGTTTTCCGGTTTCTGAGGTTTTATAAGCTTTTCTAGGTTTCCATAGGTATTTTTTGAGTGATGTTTCCGTGACTTGAGTTTCCAGCTAACGTGGTTCTCCAGTTTTTTCGAGGTTTTTCGAGGTTTTCTGGGTTATAAAACTTCTGGAAACCTAAATGACAAACTACTGATGCAGTCCTGGCATGTGCTCTCGCATCATCAACTGCGTAGTTTTGAAGACAGGGCTGCAAATATCAAGCGATGGCATGCCAATCTTTTTCTCCTGCCAAAATGGTTTCTTGAATCTGGCATGGTATTGTTTGGGGTCAAATAGAATCATTATATTAAAATCAGGTCCTGTATCATGAGTTCTGAAAAGGGCGGATGAACTTTCGCGCTGGGCAATGTACTCAACGACCAGTTATAAACGGTTTAACGATATAAATTAAAACTGGGATACGCGACGAGGACGGCGTGGTCACGTGAAGATCCACGTGTACCGTGGGTTGGACGGCGGCAAGTTCCGCCGTTCTAGGCCTTTTCCAATTTCCGGACTAGTCACTAGTCCGGAAATTGGAAAAGGCCAGAACTTAGTAAGTTCTGGCGTCTGGAACTCTCGCAATCCATCTCATTTACACCACCCTTCGGGGTCTGGGCTCCGAATTAATGTTGATGCGTTCTTATACCCATCGAAAACTGCCAGGTTCAGATAAAGTTACAGCTGTCGATGTCAATGTATAAAAACATGAAGATCGTGTTGGCCGTGGAAACACCAATCCAGTCTCCTCCATGGCGATTACTTTCCCTCCTGTTGATAATCCTTCCAATGAGGTCCGCCCCGAAGCAGAGTCCTCCACTGATATCCCAGGAATAGGCCCTTCCAGTGGAAATCCTCAGCGCGACTTATCGGCTCAAGTCAACGATTGCACCACACAAGCCAAACGCTATCTCACCATGTGCTTATTGTTTCTTTTGTCGAATCTTCGGGTTTATCATTGAAAATTCTGATATAGAGCCGTGGAGGATGTAATCAAGCCGTCTATCAAGACCTTCTTGGAGACCTGCGATACGAACCCACGCGTTGCGGTATGCTTATTTGTTACTTCAACAAGCATTCAGGCTTCATGAAGGCTTCCCTTGTCTATAGGCTATTGTCGCGACTCCTGCGCTCCTCGCTTTCCTTCTTGTGTTGGCTTCCTTGTGAGTCAGGCGTGTTCACAATATAGGCCCTCGAATGGCAACTCACATTCGCGAATATCTAGCGTCTTATCGACACTCGTTCTAATTCTGTGGTCTCTCCTTACCATCACCGTTGAGGTGTTCTTTGTCATCGTTGGTGGCCTCATCAGCTGTAAGCACACCCTTTGCGACTAATTAATCCAAGTTGACATTCCAAAAGTGTTCTTCAAATTATTGGTGGTACTTCTGGCCACTATGCCAATGGTTGGAATTGCTGCAGCCTTACTTGTGGGCGCTAACGTCGCCTCGCAATTTATTGTACGTGTTATTCCATACTATACATGATGATGATGAGTCAGTTTCTCATTGCTTTATAGATCAAAAAAGCTGGCCAACTACCTCTCGGGAGAGCAGTAGCCAATACGGGTGTTCCCCGCGCAGTGAGAGAGACAGACTGGAAACAGATTGCTGAGAGAGTGGTGGCAGTAGCCGCTCAAGGTATTCGCGATGCTACCCCCGTACTGTTGATCGTCCGTAACACATTCGTGGGCATCGGCCTCGCTCTGCACTCTGCCCTCCAAACAGCCCTGTTTTCCTTGCACAAATACGAAGAAGATATCACGACTAGCACGGGTCCCGTTCCCCAAGAAGGGGGTCCGGCTGACCCCAAAAGGGTGGATGGCGAATATTCCCCAGTATTTATTCACAGGGAACTTGATGCTGGCGCCGTTTTGAGCAGCGCTGAATCATCTGCTGAAGGTCTGAAGCGAAGGGCGCCGTTCCCGAATGTCGGCGGAGATGAGACTCACTAACTCTTTGGAGAAGGTAGTTGACCGCCATGCTCAAGAAGTTTCTGTATCTCGTTCTCCACTTCCCGTTTCTATTTTATGCTTTTTTTTCGTCTGTAATGGCAGTACCGAATTCTTCTTGTAATGACAGTCAATAAGTTGTAAATAAAATCCGGGTCAGAAGAGCTGCCTGTAAATATTGCGTGCAGCAGGGTCCTACGAATCGTTGTGAACTTGCCCTTATTTATATTGGTAACGGGAAATGAGGTCTCCCATCATGGCGCAGTGGTATGACAACCCCGAGGTTACTCGATCGAAACGAGGAGTTGCTGCTAGATTTGTATTTTTTTTTGTGGTTTTCACAAACACTGTTACCATTTCGAAATGGCAGTGAAGATAATCCATAGTCTAGACATTTCAACAATGATAGGGAAAAAATCAGAGGGAATGCAGCCGGAAAGCTTGGGAGAATATTTCCCGAGCTTCCTGCCACTAATGAAATATAGGATCACTAGTACGAGCAGTTGATAACTAATTTAGTGCCTTTGGGTTCGAGAGATCAACGAGAGATAGTATTTTCGCTTTTAAGAACTGAGCCTCAGCACGGTAGCATTTGTCTTCCTCATCGTCTATGAAGGTTTCGATTGTGACAGAAACAATTTGCACCGTAGATAAGGTCGTTTGTGAGGGCGAGGGGGAGTTGTCGTCACTGTTGGACGGTACCCTCGATTCCAACATGCTTATCAAGGCCGCATAAATGGTGCAGGGGGGCGGATGGTACAATTCCAGCACCCTTAAAGCTGGGAGAAGCGCCTCGCGAGCCGGCGTTTTAGACAGGTCCATGGGCGTGAAAAATTTGGGTGAAAGCTGGCATTGGGGGCTGAGTGAAGGGTATTCCAGTGTAGGGAGGTGGGATAGCATTTCGAGGATCTGGGTTTCAGAAGCCCCCTCTATTACGGAACAGGCCGAGATATCGAGCTTCAATAGCTTCCATGAGGACCGCAATATTAATCGGATAAATTCAGGGATCCATGGTACATTTATGTTGTCCCCGACCACGATATTTAAATCTTTCAATGCGGGCAAAGAAAGTCGGGATATGAGCGGGATGAATACATCACTTCTGGACTCGATTTCCCCGACGCAAATGGATAAGGTCGTAACACAAGGAAGGGAGATAATATTGTAGTTCAGTCCGGGTATATTACAATTCCAGCAATTTTGGAGCTCAATATTGCAACTCTTAATTGTTGGCGCTGATGAATTCAGATAGGAGAGGCACTCGACGATAGTAACCGTAAGGTCCAATTCTTCGATGGTGTTCCAGTCAATGAAAATATCAGAGTGTTTCAGTGAAGTTGTGAGTTTTCGCAATTGAGGATAGCATTGGAATGGCAATGGAGATGGGAGCGGGGCCCGGGGCGTCCCCGTCACGGGAACAATGCGAAGCTCTCGCAGCGACGGAAAATCGTATTTCGCATCCGACATAACCACCAGCAGGTCCTTGAAGTCATGGGTTACCAAATTATTCCATCGATTACGACTTTGTAGAAGCAAGGTGAAGATTGGTCGGAAGTCTTTCATACAAGTCTGGGCTGAGGTCGTCGCCGAATATTTGGAGATGTAATGGACACCCGGCAGATCGCGCAATCCATTCTCGTATTAGTTCTTCGTACACATCGAGCCTTTTCGTCGGCAACACGATGCGAATGAATGTCCAAAGAAGTGGTGTCGAAAATGCAATTTGCCTCCAGGTTCTGCATATCCGCGCAAGTTGCATTGGAGGGGGTAATCCTCCATGACCAAAGAGGTCAGAGGACCATGATTTCACGACCAGAATAAATATTTCGGATAGGACCTCCACGGGAAGATGCTTTATCTGTTCCCATGCTGGTCCTGTGTGAATCATTGACTTTGGGCCATCCAACAACGCCAGAACCCTTGCCACCTCGTTGGCATCTCGCATGAAATTCATGGAAACTGAGAGTGAAAAAAGAAAGTACATAAAAAAAAATAGAAATAAAATCAGAACAATGCTTCAACCTCACTTACCCCGCACTCGTTGGATTTTGTATAGACTTGCGCAATGTGAGTCGACTTTTTTCAAGTTTTTTGAGAAAGACAAGAGAAAGACCGTTGTAGTTTGATGTTTGGCAACAGAAGGGAACCCAACCGACCAAAATTGGAAGTTTCGCAGTATACTTATTCAACTCTAAGTAATTTCAAATGGCCTGGTTGTAGACAACCTTTGTGGACACTTCTGCCAACTGTTGCAATGCCTTTCAAATCGAAGTTCGTTTCCTGGCCCATATTTGAATTCCTGAATGACACACTTTCCAGGCTTGCTGACTCAAGCTCCTAACAAACGCTGGAACCTGTTAATTTGGGCGACGACCGAGACTTCTTTACCAGCCCCCAATATAATCTCTGGGGTTCGGATGTTCTCACTCCCGAGTCGCTCTTTACTTTCACCCCCACCACATGTCCAATCTACCTCTGCACCTGGCTGAATTTGTGTTTACCGCTCGCGATCGGCTCTCGCTACAAGGTTACTGCCGCCTCCTAGCAGCTCTGTACGAAACCCATGATAGGGCCACAACCCCGAGGGTGGTTAGCACACCGCTCTGGAAAGACGACAGCTCTCTCAACCACGAATATATGACCCTCGAAGTTCGCGCTAGGGACGGGTCTTTTCTTGGCCATATCTGTATCGAACGTTTACGCGGGGGCGTCCGTAGCAATCCCACCGTCCCTTCTGAGCGTCCGCCACCGCCACCGCCTCCTGACTTGCCGTCTCAGGCTTCGCCAACACCTCCTGAGTTGCCGTCTCGGGCTTCGCCACTGCCACCGCCTCCATCTCGGGCTTCGCCACTGCCACCGCCTCCATCTCGGGCTTCGCCACTGCCACCGCCTCCATCTCGGGCTTCGCCACTGTCACCGCCTCCTGACTTGCCGTCTCAGGCTTCGCCAATGCCTTACCCCAGGCGCTACCCAACCCTGGTCATGCGGCTTGTCAATGAGCCTTCGCCCCTGCAATTGCAGCGTGTTCCTTCGCCATCGGATTTCCCCCCGCTCCCCTCTAGAAGTGGGCATGCCCATTCCCAACCTAAACAGCCACGGCCCCTGCCTATCCCCCCCGCCCTTAAAAACCCTTCACCAGAACGACAAGAGACTTTCCTCTCAGGGTTGTTTTCTACCTTTCGCACCCACAACGCCTTCGACACCGTCTCGATCCGGCAGACCCTCCCCCGAAACAAAGCCGACATCGCGATCGAGACCGTCACATTTGGCGACGAGACTCCAGTATATCTCTGCTATGTCTGCCTCCTTGCCCTCTCTCTGAGTTCGAATGAGAAGGCTTATAAGCTCCTGAGCACCAATTGTTACTGGTTCGCCGGTATGCTCATGAGTTTGCTCGAGGCCGAATATAGAGTCAGAGCCGAGCGTCTTACTACATCTGTTTCCGCGGGAACTTGGAAGTCGGCGATATGCACATATAATTCGGAAGACCCTCGCGTTTTAAGGGAGATACAAGAAGATTTCCGGCGACTGGCCATACAATTCGACCAATATGTATGTTCCCAGCGTTCCTCTTGCTTTTTCGTTCACTTGACAATGAACACATCAGATTGGATCCAAAAATCCACACCCATCGGAATTAGATGAACTGCGCCGGGAGAATGGGCGTTTGAAGGAAGCCGCAAGAGTTCGAGAAACTCAGCTCCAACCAGTTGCCTCGTCCGCCCCGCGAGAGTCTGGGGGCATTCGGTCCCACCTTGTGGCCCACATTCCCGTTCCATCCGTTTCCGCCTCGTCTCCCGCGTCCGCTCCGCATGGGTCGGAGCAGAGCGAGGAGGGGTGAGGAGGTCGCCTCGATTAGACCCCCACCTTCACGCTATTTACGAATGGTTCCTGAGATCCTTTATTCTTTTACGCGGACCTTGTAAAATTCTGTTAAAATTGTGAAAGATTCCTGACATTGATATAATTACGAATAACAAAACCATTCTCGAAAGGGTATAACAAACCGCATATATCAATGCTTCAAATACCAATAGCGCGTTGCACGCTTCCCTTGACCACACTCGGGAGCGTCAAGCGGAAAACGAGGAACTGGTTGTCCGCGTCCAGACCTCCGTTGAACGGCAGTCCGTCAGCAATGCCATGGGTGCTGAGGAAATCGTTGTCAGACTGTAAAGAGGTGTTCGAATTATGTCTTTGTAATAAAGAATCGATAGCGATACTGCGCGACTTACGACGGTGAAGAAGTAATCGTTAGGGAATGCGGGGTTGTTCACGGGTGCGAGTGCTAGTATTCCCACTTGCTGTTGATAAGGGTTTGGTCATTCGGTCTGCCTATTGAAGTCATGAGCTCAGGAAGCACCAAAGAAATAACAGATTCCCTACCGCTGTGAAGCCTGAGCCCAAATCTCGCAAGCTGGACTGGGTCAAGATAGTTAACGAAAGAAACGCATTTGACCGGAGTAATACTGCCATCCAGAACGCCCCCGACTGCAATAGGATTTGTGGGGTTATCGAACTTGCTCCCGTGAATATTCGTCGCACCCACAATCGAAAACAAATCGGCTTGTCTATTCGCGGACTTGAGCATGACGTTGGCATGACGTTTCAATAAAAGGGAAAGTGAAAAGCTCACTTGTAACTAGACTTATCAGCACTGCCGCCTCGCCCATTTCCATCCCTCGAGAACGCCAAAAAGACTCCAGGGTTTACAAAATGGATCTCGCTACATGCCAGAGTATTTCCTTTTGAGCTTTGCAGCTGCTCGGGATTCGATACGTCGTCGGTGCAATTGGAGGTGATGAATTGCCGCCTCTCCGGGCACAAGACTGTAATTGGTCGAATCAAGAGTCGGTCCTCTACGTATTAAGACTTTGTTCGCTCACCGAATGCTGGACTTTGAAACTTTGGCTGGGATGACGGGCTTTGCGCCCGCACCGCTGACCGCACCCTCAATACCGTGGATTGACACACTAGGGATCGCATGCGTCCCACCAGAACCGAGACTTTGTTAGTTGAAGATGCGATAGAAGCTCCGGCTGCCTCCTCGATATCAGTGATGTTGTAGTCGAAGCACTCATAGATTGCTCTGGGCATGTTGTCAGTTCATGCTAGATGTCTTGTGTCCGGACTCGCCTCTCGTCAGCTTCAGCTGCATCGACCATTTCGTCGACCCCCTTGGGCCAGAATGTCGCCTTGTGAAGTTGTGCCTTTGCCATCTACTGCCTTGGGAGTGCTGGGGCTCCACGATATTGATGTATTGACACTTGCACTTCCCAATGCTGGTCCCAACCTCGAGACAGCGATCACCTTCACAGCGTTCTGGATTCCTTGCCAACTTTGCCAGACATGACCTGACGTCTTCCTGTGATCACCCTTGTTGCGCCTGCTGTATCAATACTCGAGATGAGCACTTGCGCAGGCACCATCGACCGCCCACTAGTACGACATGTTGTCTTGCTGTGATCGTTGGGCACAATCTTGGTCCTCCGCAAGATGAATGATGGACATTGAGGACTAGGGATGGCCGTTCAAACGTTCAAGAGACACTCAGGTTTTATTAGAAGGTTTTCCGGGCTTGAATTTCAATAATCTTTGGCTGTTTCTCTCAACAATACCCGAGGTCTATTCAAGAAATAGGCTTGCTTTATCCAATCAGACGAAAAAAGATAATCCTTAACAAATAAATAAAATTCCCCATGTTATTTATCTGTACATGTGCATGAATCATTGAATTTCAGCGACCGACCACACTAATCATGCCTCCTCTCACATTACAATACACCAGCTGTCTTTCTTTTCTTCTCGTTTTCGCCTCTCCTTCTCTAACAGCCTCTCATATTCTGCCCTTCTTCGCTCTTCTTCCTGTCGTGAATACTCAAGCTTCCTTCGTTCTGCGAGTCTTCGTGCCTCCTCCGCCGCTCTCGCCTCCTCAGCAATTCTCCTCTGGTACGCTACCATTCTCTCCTGTTCAAGCCTCCTTCGTTCTGCAAGTCTTCGCGCCTCCTCTGCCACTCTCGCTTCCTCGGCCATTCTCCTCTGGTACGCTACCATTCTCTCCTGTTCAAGCCGCCTTCGTTCTGCAATTCTCCGGTCTTCCGCGAGCATAGCGTCTTCAGCCAGTTTACGCTGTCGCTCGAGTTGTTGTCTGTAATGCTCCATCTCCCAGTCATAACCAGGCGTTTCTTCATCCGAATCCGAATCTACCCAATTCGCGCTGTAGGATACCGAGGAGGACTGTCGAGCTCCATTACGCAGACGTTCTATCGTTGTCATTTCATCCGCTACGTTTCCGAGGTTGACTTCAGCTGAGGATTCGTCAAATCTATTTCCATGGACGTTTTCCATATGTTTGTGGATATTTTCTCGGTCGAACATGACCACACAGATCCAGCAAATGTGAGCCCCGCATCTACATTCCATATGGTCGCACCCTCCATTCTTTTCGATCCAAACTCTGCACTGGGGGCACTTCTTATACCCATGGGCGGTGGCAAGCTGTCCGTTCAAGCGCTCTTGCTCAGCGTCAGGGTTCTTGTGGAAACGATGCTGCTGACAGGTCATGCCCTCATGCCCATCCTCGCCGCACGCCGCACATATGCTCGAGAAACATGAGGGACATTGCAAGCTTGTTGGATCTGTTCGACGGCGATAGATTTGCTTGCAGTCTGGAGTCGTGCAGTGATTCAACTCTTGCGGATGCTGATCGAGGTAAAACAAGAAGGCGGCCTCAACAAGGCTTTCGAAAATTGGGCCGGGCAAAAATCGTTGAATGAATGGGATAGAAATCGGGACGTCACAAGTCGCGTCGCTGGCTATGCAAACAAGCGGAAAGTTCCTGGTCTCTGGTGCAGACATCAAAAAGTGTTTGAGACACCCAGCGCAATAGGTGTGACCACATCCAAGCTGCTCGGGATTCGACACGTCCTCGGTGCAAATTGGACACACCTCCCTCTCAGCCGAACCTGGAAGAAGAGCTCCAAGTGAATTCGTGTCGCGAGATTCATCGATGAGCCGTTGGAGGTGATGAATTGCTTCCTCTCCGCCCTTGATCGTAATCTTGCATGGTCTGGACGCCAAGTTTAAAGCCACGTTTCCTTCTCCCAGTAATTCCGTCAATTTTCCTATCCCTTCCCTCACGAAGAATCCTATGGATCTTTGGTCTAGAATCCGTGTCGTCTCGCTCTTAGAAAGGCCGTCAACTTCGCTCTTGATCATTTCACAGACCTCCAGGATCGGGTGCGGCTCTCCATAAACTTTAAGAGATCGCGTCTTGAAGTCGTTTCGGACGAAGACTTTCTTCTCCTTATAAATACGATCAAAGAAGCTCCTTCCGCTAGGTGACCCAAACGAAGAATGCCAGTACGTTGCGTCCAATTTGTCACCTGCGACCATGTTCTCGACTCTGACCTTCAAAGGCCCAGCCGCCTTCTTATCGTGTCCCAACACTCGAAGGAAGACAACGTCGCCACGTTCGCCTATCTTGGGTTGAACATGTGTGTCGCTCCCCGGCTTCTTCTCCGACAATGCATCCCATTGCTTTTTCTGCGCCTCATACTGAGCACGTGGGATCTGCATGGAGTACTGCAACGGGCTGGGCGGAAACCAGGACCTGAACTGTGCAGACTTTGCTGGAGATCGCATATTTCGAATCGCCGCGTATGCGTTTTTGGCATCCTCCCATTCATCAAATAGAACCTTGACCTTGGCCTCTCCGCTAACGTGTTGACCAGAATCCAGAATTTCGTAGGTATCCATGCGAACACCAGGGTAAGTGGCGAGAAGCTCGCGAATTATCTGAAAGGAACGTGGGAGGTCGAATATTATAGGTTTCCACATCCTGAGATTACGCGTTCCAATGAATTCAATAAGATCGGTGTCCATTGGTTGAACGCCTGAAGGCAAACCGGTGACTCTCACGGAAGATGCAACGTATTTCTGCACCGCATGTCCACTTCCAGGAGGATCGTTCATCGTAGCGCTGATCTTTCGGCCTCTCCAAATAGCCATATTGAGTTTCTGAACCTTGTCCCGCGCCTCCGCCATCGTTCCATAAGTTGCGGTGAGCGCCTCCGACGGAGCTCTCCAATAGATATGAACAAAGGGTGAGTTATGTGTTGCAGCATCCATCCCATTGCCACTTGCGCTGACGCTAAACCTGAGAATCTCACTGCGTAACGAAGTCCCCTCTAGGCCATATGCAATAGCTTGGCTATGTTCTGCCTTTGCCAGAACGACTGCTTCGTCGAATTTCAATTGGGAAATGAAGAACTCTGTTTGAGGGATCCCATGATGAAGGAAAATCCCCGCGATTTCTGCTCGTTGGGTGTCTCTTGGAAGGTTTTTGATTGTGACCTTGCATAGATCGAAGCCAGTGACGACATGCCAGATGTCCAGTCCGGCGCCGCAAGTAACTAGGCTGGAATCCAGGACGACATATTGCTCGACGAAGGCCGCTTCCCTCGCTCTCTGAGTTTGTATCTGGACCTGACGTCTCTTCGCAGCCTCTTCAGCCTCTTTCTCCCTGGCTAATCTCTCCCCTTCCTTCTTCTTCTCTGCCTCGGCCCTGCGAGCTCGCTCCTGTCTTTGCATCTCGGCTCTCGCTTGCTTCGCGGCCTTCTCTCTCGCCTTCCTTTGCCTTTCTTCTGCCTTCCGTTCTGCCTGTTCTCGTGCCAATCTTGCTGCATTCGCCTGCCTTTCCGATTCCATCCTTGCGAATTCTTCTATACGTCTCGCCTGTTCTTGGGCATCCCTTTCAGCTTGCTCTCTTGCCATTCTTTCCTCATTCTCGCGTA
>Ga0307513_10010361_pt1 | contig 11691 bp, 14 predicted proteins | sample 15_EM_MG_FD_202174 | JGI IMG/M metagenome (GOLD analysis project Ga0307513, IMG submission 202174) | Populus trichocarpa ectomycorrhiza microbial communities from riparian zone in the Pacific Northwest, United States - 15_EM | ecosystem: Host-associated > Plants > Roots > Unclassified | place... | reverse complement strand
TGGTCTACGTGGAGCCGCTGTTCCTCGAACGGGCCGGTGGCACCGCCACCTACGCGCAGCTGGCGAAGGTGCTCGTCTACTACAAGGGCAGAGTCGGGTTCAGTACGAGCCTGACCGAAGCGCTCGACTCCGCCATCGGCGGCAGCGGTCCGGCGCCGTCCACACCGGGCCAGCCGGCACCCAACCCGGGTGCTGCTCCTGCGCCGACCGGACCGTTGTCGACCGAGGCGGCCACCGCGGCCACCGACTTCGCACGGGCCTACGACCAGTTCAAGCAGGCCCAGAAGAACACCGACTACGTCGCGCAGAGCGCTGCCCTACAGGCCATGGACGCCGCCGTGGCGCGCTTCCAGAAGGCCACCGGCAGCACGGCTGCTCCGGCACCCGCCCCGCCACCAGGAGGAACAGGCGGCTGACCCCGCTACCCCACCCCCCCTGCGAGCACGTTTCCAGGACGTGTAGAGTTCTACATGCAACGCGGGGTGGAGCAGCTCGGTAGCTCGCTGGGCTCATAACCCAGAGGTCGTAGGTTCGAATCCTACCCCCGCTACCAGGGCAAAGGCCCCCAGGCGATCAGCCTGGGGGCCTTTGCTTTTGCCGTTTGTGACCCAGATCTGTGACCGCGCCTACCCGATCTGCTCGTCGGGGTGGGCGCCGGCCTGGTCCCCCAGCCGGTTGAGAACCGACGCGTGACGGAGTCGGCGTGGATGCGCCGGCCGTCGGGGTAGAGCATCAGCTCGTCGTGGGCGGTGTCGTAGCCGTCGCTGAAGGCCTCCCGCTCGTCGTCGAGCATGGCTACTGTTGCGGGCCGCAACAAGACGCGCCATGGAGAAGGAGCCCGTGACGTGCGCGAATCCGAACGGAGCGAGCGATCCCCGGAGACTGACGCGCGGACACGAAGGAGCGGATGGTGCCAGGCGCTGTACTGCGAGGGGTGACTCTGGACTGTGCCGACCCGCAAACGCTGGCGGCCTTCTACGGTGCACTGACCGGGATGCGCGAACTCTTCAGTTCGGACGAGTTCGTCGCTCTGACGGACGACTCCGGCTGTGACCTGGGATTCCAGAGGGTTGACGGATATCGGGCTCCGCAGTGGCCGGGCCAGGACGTGCCACAACAGTTCCACCTGGATTTCCGCGTTGACGACCTCGATGCGATGGAAGAACTGGCTCGGGGACTCGGCGCGGCCAAACCGGACCATCAGCCCGGCGACGGACGCTGGCGGGTACTCCTGGATCCGGCTGGCCACCCGTTCTGCCTGACGTCTTCCTGACATCACCGCTGTTGACAGGTTTCCCCGTCAGAGGCCGTTGCGGGTGTCGCGTGTGTCCAAGTTTGTGACCAGACCCCGCGCATGCCCTACGACGGTGTGCGAATGCTGAGACGGACCATCCGGGGCCGGGGTGGTGTCATCGATGTGCAAGAAACGCAACCGCTCGATCGTCACGCTGGGCTATTCGGCGATCTGGTCGTTGAACTCCATCGCGACGTCGATCCAGAAGCGGAGCCGGCCCTCGGTTGCGGTCCGCTCGGCGTCGACCTCGAGCCAGCTTGGTCCCATCGTCCGGCCAGCCATGTCGGCAATGCGTGCACCGTGGTCGGTCACCAGTTCCGGCGATCGGCCGGGGTCGACCCGGACGAGCAGCTCGCCACCGCGGCGGACGTTGACGATCATCTTGTTGTTCACCATGAACGACAGGCCGCCGAACATCGACACCTCGCGGGTCGATGGCTCTGCGGCGAGCATCGCGCGGATGCGCTGGACGGTCGGTTCGTGCGCACTCGGCATTGCACTGGCTCCTAGGGTTCCGGGCTGTGCCGGCGTCTTGACCGGATCGCAGCGCTCCGCCACCAGCTCGGCAGACCACCGCTGTTCGCACAGGTACGCGCCGAGTGCGACGCGGTGGGAGGTGATCGAGCTGCTCGTCGAGGATCGCAGCCACGGAGACCGGACACCACCACCACGCCAACTGATCTACGACGTGGCCTCCGAGCAGGGGTGATTTCTCGTTGCGCGCACGGATCGGGTGATCGATCCTGCGCAGCATGTCGCCGCGAGAGATCCTCGACGCCCGGTTCCCCGACGCGGTCGGTGGACTGGTCGCGGGCAGCACCGCGCGCGGGGAAGACACCCCTTCGTCAGACCTCGACCTGGTCGTCTTGCTTTCCGCTCGCCCAGCACCGATGCGCAGCACCGAACGCGTTCAAGGACAGCTGGTCGAGTTCTTCGTCCACACCGAGGACTCACTGGTCAGCTTCATCGACCGGGAACGCCGGCTGCGCCGATCCCCGCTGCTGCACATGTGTGCTCACGGGCTGATCATCAGAGACCACGATCAACGACTCGCCCGACTCCAAGACCTCGCACGCGACCGCTGGTCAGCCGGCCCGACCCCACTCACGGCCGACGAGCTCGCCGACCGCCGTTATCGGCTCACTTCCTTGCTCGACGATCTCGCCGACGAAGACGATCCGGCCGACCGCGCAGCACTCGCCGCCGCTGTGTTCACCGACGTCGCCGACCTCGCGCTGATCAGCCGGGGTCGATGGAGTGGCGCCGGGCGTTGGCTGACGCGCCGTCTCCGCGACACCGACGCCCCACTCGTCGACAACCTGGTTGCCGGCTTGTCCGCTGCCGTCCACGGCGACACACGACTCCTCACCCGCTGCGGCACGACCGAACTCGACCGCATCGGAGGCCGACTCGACGTCGGCTACGAGCGCCACGCTTGAGCCCCCAGCTCGCGGTATCTGGCTAGGAGCATCGGCGGCTGGTCGGCCAGGGCGACGTCGCAAGATCATGAACCGCGGCTGGCGGCGGTGATGAGCGTATGCATCCTCTGATCGGGGCTGGGCGGGCTTGTCCGTCGATGCTATTTCCGTCGATCATCTCGATCGACACGCAAGTGGCAAGCTCAAGCGATTCGTCCCTCTGCCGGCCCCGTAAAGCCCCGGGATCAGGACGGCGTTGCCGGCCGCTGGCGGCTGAGGTTGTCGACGATCAGGCCGAGGGTGAAGTCGAACCGCTCGTGCCCTGTGCCGGAGATCAACTCGGCTGCGTAGCGGCGGATCTGGGGGAACCGGTCGGCGGGCAGTGCGGCGAACCGGCTCAGCAGCTCGTCGTGGCCGACCACCCACTCGTCGTCCAATTGGCTCTGTCGCTGCGCGACCAGGGAGATCTCCAGCGTGTAGGCGTTGACGTAGAGGTAGAGGGCGTCGATCGCCCACGCCGCCGTCCGGGGTTCGATGCCGCCGGCGAGCAGGATGGCCAGCATCGATTCGTTGACGCGCAGCACGTCGAGGTTGGTGGCGACCATGGCCAGCGCCGCGCGGGAGATGCCGGGGTAGGTCAGGTACTGGTCGCGGATCTGGGCGCAGACGTCGCGGATCTGCTCGGGCCACGTCGCCGGGTCGGGTTCGGGCAGCACGAGTTGGGCGCAGAGCCGGCCGATGATCAGCTCGTCGATGTCGGCCTTGTTGACGACGTGGGCGTAGAGCGAGGCGGGGCCGGTGTCGAGCACGGCGGCGACGCTGCGCATCGTCAAGGCGTCGAACCCCTGGGTGGCGACGACCTCGAGCGCGGCGTCGGTGATCCGGTCGACGGTGATCGGCGGCTTCCGCTTCGGCTGCTGCCCCGGTGTGGCGGCCGGTTGCGCGTGGCGGGCGGCGCGGCGGCGTCGCGGATCAACGGGCATGCGGCCGAGCCTACTGGAGTGCGAACACTGTTCTGAGAAATAGAACTTAGTTCGCGGCATACTCCGGGTTGAGGATCCGCAGCACGTGCACCTTCCCGACCGGGGTGTCCCCGACGTAGGCGCGGTCGCCGGCACCGAACGCGATGGGTCGCAGGTTCTTGCCCTGCAACGGGATGGTGCCGATGACCTGGTTCGAGCCGGGATCCATGACGGCGATGCCGTTGCGCACGCCGAACCAGACCTGACCGGCGCTCGGCTGGGCCGCGATGCGCCGCCAGGAGAGGGTCGACGAGGTGGGGACGCGTGCCACTTCGGTGTTCTGCGCGGCGGCGAGCACGGAGATCTCGCTGATGCCGGCGACGTAGGCGTTGCCGTTGACGGGGTTCACCACCAGCCCGTCGGGGCCGTTGGGGGCGGGAACGGTGGCGGCGACCGTGTTCGTCGCGGCGTCGACGATCTTGGTGGCGGCCGGGGCGGCGGCGGTCTCGCCCTTGGTCACGTAGACCTTGTTGTTCGCCGGGTTCACCGCGACCACCCCGCCGGCAGGGCCACCGGCGCCCACCTCGATGACGGACTCGGTGGCGAGGGTGCGGGCGTCGACCACCCGCAGTTTCGTGTCGTCGTCGGCGATGTAGATCTTGTCGGTCCGCGGGTTCACGGCCAGCCCGCTCGGGTTCCGACCGATGGGCACGGTTTTCGTGATCGTGTTGGTGAGCGGGTCGATCGCCGAGAGGCTGCCCGGCCGGTCGTAGTGGTCCGACGCGAGGAACAGGGCGCCGGTAGCGGGATGCACGCCGAGCGACACGTTCCGGTTGTGGTCGGCGTTCACCGGGATGGTCGCAATGACGGTGTTCGTCGTGGGGCTGAGCACGTAGATCGGTTCGGTGCCGCCTTCGCTGGTCACGTAGATCCGGCCGGTCGGCGGCGACACCACGATCTGGTGCGGGGACGGCACCGCGACCGTCGCGACGATCTCCGCCTGCGGCATCCCGGCAGCAGACGCGGTGGGCGCGAACCCGAGGGTGACTCCGACGGCCAGCACGGCCGCCACCGGGCCCACCTGCCGGCAACGGGTGAACACGGACAACACAACCATCCCCCAACGACGTCCGAACGTGGGCGCCGCTGTGGAACCGCGCCGACGAGAACGATCACCGGGCGCCATCTCACGCGCGCTTCACACCCGTTCCGGGTTCCTCGGGAGTACGGTCATCGCCCGGCCCGCTACCACGCCGTCGCCGGCAGATCGGAGCACGGAGCGGGATGACGTCACACCTGATCGCACTCTGCATCGATGCGAACGACCCGCACCGTCTCGCGCAATTCTGGGGCGGCGTCCTTAGCTGGGAAGCGGCCGCGGATCCCGCTGACGGCGTCGGGCTCCTACCGACCGACGGCTCCGGGTTCCGGCTCCGGTTCCCGCCGACCCGTGAGCAGAAGGCCGGCCAGAACCGGATGCACCTCGATCTCACGAGCACGTCGTCGGCGGACCAGGAGCGGACGGTGGCAAGGGCGATCGAGCTCGGCGGCCGGCACGTCGACGTCGGCCAGCGTCCCGACGAGGGCCATGTGGTGCTCGCCGATCCCGAGGGCAACGAGTTCTGCGTGATCGAGCCGGGCAACAACTTCCTCGCCGACTGCGGCTTCGTCGGAGCACTGGCATGCGACGGGTCGCAGGAGGTCGGCTACTTCTGGAGCGCGGCCCTGGACTGGCCGCTGGTCTGGGACCAGGACGAGGAGACCGCGATCCGTGCACCGCAGGGCGGCCCGAAGATCACATGGGGTGGCCCGCCGCTGATGCCGAAGACCGGGCGGAACCGGCTGCACTTCGATGTCGCTCCGCTCGCGGTCGGCGACGGGGGGGCGGAGGTCGAGCGGCTGCTCTCCCTCGGCGCGACCAGGATCGACACGGGCGGGAACGGCGACGGCAGCGTGGCCCTGGCCGATCCCGACGGCAACGAGTTCAGCGTGCTGTCGCCCGGTATGGAGAGATCACTCCGCTTCGACGATCACGGCGCCGGCGGCGGCGAGGTCGCGTAGGGCGCCCGATCGCGGATCGGCGTCGGTGACGATGCCGGTGACGTCGGCGAGCCCCAGTACGGCGAACCGGGAGGCGGCGCCGACCTTCTCCGCGCTGGCCAGCACGTAGGTGTCGGCGGCCCGACGCGCGAGCGACCGCTTCATCGCGGCCTCCTCGGCGTCGCCGGTGGTGAGGCCGGCCTCGTGGTGAACGCCGGTGACACCGAGCAGGAACACGTCGGCCGTGATCGCCTGGGCGGCCTCGACGGCGGCGGCCCCGCAGGTGACCATCGAGTGCCGGTAGAGCCGCCCGCCCAGCAGGTGCACCTCGATGCCGTGGTGCTCGCCGAGTGCGACCGCGACCGCGGGGCTGTGCGTGATCACCGTGGCTGCGAGATCGCGGGGCAGGGCGGCGACGACGGCGAGCGCGGTGGTGCCGCCGTCGAGGATCGCGACCGTGCCCGGCCGGACGAAACGTGCAGCAGTCGCGGCCACTCGGCTCTTGCTCTCAACGGCGACCTCGCGCCGTGCGACGTGGTCGACGATGGCGGGTGATACGGGGAGGGCGCCGCCATACACCCGCTGGCAGAGGCCGGCCGCGGCAAGTTCGCGCAGGTCGCGGCGCACACTGTCCTCGGAGACCTCGAGTTCGACGGCGAGGTCACGGGCAACGAGTCGGCCGTCGGTGTGCAGCCGAGCAAGGAGCAGCTCTCGACGTTGCGCAGCCAGCATCTGCCTGATCTCCCTTGTTTCTGCCGATTCGTGCACGTTAGCGTATCTGCATGACGAAGCCCATGTTGATCCTCATCGCCGGCCCGTACCGCTCGGGCACCGGCGACGATCCCGGTCGCATGGCGGCGAACCTCACCCGGCTCGAGGAAGCGGCGTGGCCGATCTTCCGCAGCGGGCACGTGCCGATGATCGGCGAGTGGGTGGCGCTGCCGGTGCTGGCGTCGGTGGGCGCGTCCGGCGCTCTCGATCCGCTGGCCGAGCAGGTGATGTACCCGACCGCAGAGCGGCTCCTGCAACACTGCGACGCGGTGCTGCGGCTGCCCGGCGAGTCCCGCGGCGCCGATCAGGACGTGGCCATCGCGCTGGAGCGGGGCATCCCGGTGTACACCGAGGTGGAGCAGATTCCGGGCTACACGGCGGTGGCGTAGAGGAGAGCGCGTGGACTTCGAGCTGACCGAGGACCAGCAGACCATCCGCACGGCGGTCGCGGAGCTGGCCGGCAGGTTCGACGACCGGTACTGGCGCCAGCACGATCGCGACCACGCCTTTCCCGCCGAGTTCTTCGACGCGTTCGCGACGGGCGGCTGGCTGGGGATCACCACACCGGAGGAGTACGGCGGACACGGGTTCGGCATCACCGAGGCGTCGATCATGATCGAGGAGGTGGCGCGGTCCGGCGGCGGGATGAACGCGGCCAGCTCGATCCACCTCAACATCTTCGGCATGCATCCCGTGATCAAGCACGGGTCGGAGGAGCTGAAGCAGCGCACGCTGCCACGGATCGTCGACGGGTCGCTGCACGTCTGCTTCGGGGTCACCGAGCCCGGTGCCGGGCTGGACACGACCCGGATCACCACGTTCGCGACGCGCGAGGGCGATCACTACCGCGTGAACGGTCGCAAGGTGTGGATCTCCAAGGCGCAGGAGTCGGAGAAGATCCTGCTGCTCACGCGAACGTCGAAGATCGAGGACGTCGCCAAGAAGACGGACGGCATGACGCTGTTCCTCACCGACCTGGACCGCTCCGCGGTCGACATCCGCCCGATCCCGAAGATGGGCCGCAACGCCGTCTCGTCCAACGAGCTGTTCATCGACGATCTGATGGTGCCGGTGGCCGATCGCGTCGGCGAGGAGGGCAAGGGCTTCACCTACATCCTCGACGGCCTCAACCCCGAGCGGATGCTGATCGCCGCCGAGGCGCTCGGCATCGGACGGGTCGCGCTGGACCGCGCCGTGCGCTACGGCAACGAGCGCGAGGTGTTCGGCCGCCCGATCGGCATGAACCAGGGCCTGCAGTTCCCCCTGGCCGACTCGCTCGCGCACCTCGACGCCGCGGAGCTGGTGCTGCGCAAGGCCACGTGGCTCTACGACCGCGGGCTGCCGTGCGGGCGGGAGGCCAACACCGCGAAGTACCTGTGCGCCGACGCCGGGTTCACCGCCGCCGACCGCGCGCTGCAGACGCACGGCGGCATGGGCTACGCCGAGGAGTACGACGTCGCCCGGTATTTCCGGGAGGCCCGGCTGTTGCGGATCGCGCCGCTGCCGCAGGAGATGGTGCTCAACTACCTGGGCTCGCACGTGCTGGGTCTGCCGCGGAGCTACTGATCGTTCAGCGCCAGCCCAGTTCCGGTGCCAGGTGCGTGAGGACGCTCTCCAGCACATGCGCGTTGTAGTCGACGCCCAGCTGGTTGGGCACCGTCAGCAGCAGGGTGTCGGCGGCGGCGATCGCCTCGTCCTCGGCGAGCTCCGCGATCAGCTTGTCCGGTTCGCCGGCGTAGGTCTTGCCGAACCGTGCGTTGCCGCCGTCGAGGAACCCGACCTGGTCGGTGCTGCCGCGCTCGTGCCAGAAGAACTGCCGATCCAGGTCGTTGACGATCGGGAAGATGCTGCGGCTGACCGACACACGCGGTTCGCGGTCGTGCCCGGCTGCCTTCCACGCGTCGCGGTACCGCTGGATCTGCTCGGCCTGCAGCTGGTGGAACGGCACGCCGGTGTCCTCGCTGAGCAGGGTCGAGCTCATCAGGTTCATGCCCTGCTCGGCCGTCCACTCCGCGGTCGCGCGCGTGCCGGCGCCCCACCAGATCCGGTCGCGCAGCCCCGGCGAGTGCGGCTCGATCCGCAGCAGGCCGCCCGGGTTGGGGAACATCGGCCGCGGGTGCGGGCGCGCAAAGCCCTCGCCCTTGAGTACCTCGAGGAACACCTTGGTGTGCTCACGGGCCATGTCGGCGTCGCTCGTGCCCTCCGGCGGCGCGTACCCGAAGTAGCGGAAGCCGTCGATGACCTGCTCGGGCGATCCCCGGCTGATGCCGAGCTGGAGCCGGCCGGTGGAGATCAGGTCGGCGGCGCCGGCGTCCTCTGCCATGTAGAGGGGGTTCTCGTAGCGCATGTCGATCACCGCGGTGCCCAGCTCGATCCGGCTGGTGCGCGCCGCGGCCGCCGCCAGCAGCGGGAACGGGGAGGCGAGCTGCTGGGCGAAGTGATGCACCCGGTAGTACGCGCCGTCGGCGCCGACCTCCTCCGCGGCCACCGCCAGCTCGACGGACTGCAGGAGTGCGTCCGCCGCGGAGCGGACCTGCGAGTGCGGCGAGTCCGACCAGTGCCCGAAGGACAGGAACCCGATGTTCTTCACGTGTCAATCAACCGGGCGGCGTGAGGCTGCATTCCAGCCGAGCGCCTCGTAGGGTGCGACCGGCACCACTCCCTGCGCGGCGGCGGCCAGCTCGCCGTCCAGGGTGACGAACGCGTCGGCCTGCAGGCGGGTCAGCGCGAGGTACTCCGCGGTGTGGGTGTCGGGCCAGGAGAGTTGCTCGGCGATCTCCCAGGCGTTGCGTTGCAGCACGCGGTCGCCGAGCAGGCGCAGCCGCAACGAGCGGACGTGGTCGAGCCGGCGTTCGGCGTCCTTGCGGGCCAGGTCGCCACGGCGAACGGCGCCGTAGAGCTCCGTCAGCATCTGGGAGCGGATCAGGGTGGGCGCGAGGAGCTGGTGCGTGCCGCCGGTTCGGCGTTCGGCGGCGAGGCGCAGCGCCACGTCCGGTCCGATCACGAATCGCGTCATGACGGCGAGTCTTCCCGAGCCTCGACAGGTACGCAGAGTCAAATATCTTTGACATGGTGTCTGTGCTGCTTTACCTTCGGGAAGTGACGGCGGAGCAGGTTCGGGCATGGATCGCGGGCGTCGTCGCGGTGCTGTCCTACGGCGTGTACGTGGTCGTCGTGATCGGTCGGGCCGGCGACGGGCCGATCGCGGCCACGCCCTACGCCATGCCGCTGGTGTGGACCGTGGGCATCGCGATCGTCGCCACGATCGTCGGGAACATCGTGGCCGGGCTGCTGATCCCGGCCGAGGACGCGGTGGCCGACGTGCGCGACCAGGAGATCAGCCGGCTCGGCGAGCGGGTCGGGGGCGCGTTCGTCGTGATCGGCGGGGTCGCCGCGCTGCTGCTGGCGTTGGCCGAGGCGCCGCACTTCTGGATCGCCAACGCCGTCTACCTGGCGTTCGTGCTCTCCGCGGTGCTCGGCGCGATCGCCCGCCTGGCTGTGTACCACTGGGGGTTCTGATGGCCCCGAAACCGACTAAGGTGACTAATTCGATCCGGGCGCTGCGCTTCGCCCACGGCGAGATGACCCAGGCCGCGCTCGCCGCCCGCATCGGCGTCACCCGTCAGACCGTCATCGCCATCGAGCAGGGCCGCTACTCGCCGTCGCTCGAGCTGGCCTTCCAGATCGCCGCCGTGTTCGGCACGCGGATCGACGACGTCTTCGCCTACGAAGGAGCAACACCGTGAAGGCAATCGTGCAGGACGCGTACGGCGGCGCCGACGCGCTCCGCTTCACCGAGGTCGACGTGCCCGTGCCGGGCCCGGACGACGTGCTGATCAAGGTGTTCGCCGCCACCGTGCACGCCGGCGACGTCCACCTGACCACCGGCCTGCCGCTGGTCGCCCGGCCCGCGATCGGGATGCGCGGCCCGCGCAACCGCATCCGGGGCACCGACGTGGCCGGCGTCGTCGAGGCGGTGGGGGAGCGGGTCACCGCGTTCCGGCCGGGCGACGCCGTGTTCGGCGTGGCCCGCGGCGCCTTCGCCGAGCACGCGGTGGCGCAGGCGAAGCTGCTGGCCCGCAAACCGGCGAACACCTCGTTCGCCCAGGCCGCGGCCCTGCCCACCTCGGGCTCGACGGCGCTGGACGCCGTGCGCGGCCGGGTCGCACCGGGCACCCGGGTGGTCGTCACCGGCGCCGGCGGCGGGGTCGGCTCGTTCGTCGTGCGGCTGGCCAAGGCGGCCGGCGGGCACGTCACCGGCGTGTGCGGGCCGCGCAACACCGAGCTCGTCCTCGCCAACGGTGCGGACGAGGTGATCGACTACACCCGCGCCGGGCTGCCCGATGGCGGCGCCGACCTGCTGGTCGAGCTGGCCGGCAACCGTTCGATCGGCACGTTGCGCCGCGCGCTCGCCCCGCGCGGCACGCTCGTCGTGGCCGGCGGGGAGAGCGACAGTCGCTGGCTCGGCCCGGAGCGCCGCGCGCTGGTCGCCATGCTGCTCTCGCCCTTCGTCGGGCAGACGCTGCGCGGCCTGTTGTCGCTGGTCTCCGAGAAGTCGATGCGCGAGCTGGCCGGGCTGCTCGCCGACGGCACGTTGGTGCCGGTGCTCGACCGCGAGTTCGCGCTGGCCGACACCGCGCAGGCCATCGCGCACCTCATGGCCGGACAGGCCCGTGGCAAGGTGGTGATCACCGTCGTCGAGGAGGTCTGATGCCGGAGACGAAACGGCTCGTGCTCACGCCGATTGCCGCCGCCGACGCCACCGTGTTGCTGGCACTGCACCGCGACCCGGGCATCGCCCGGTGGTACGGCTGGACGCCCGAGGACGCGGAGGCCTTCGCGCGCGATCAGGAACGGGGATGGCGCGAGGACGGCATCGGCAAGTGGCTGGCCCACGACCGCGGCACCGGCGAGCTGATCGGCCGCGGCGGCTGCTCGATCGCCGACGTCGACGGCGAGCGGTGTGTCGAGGTCGGCTGGGCCGTCCGGGAGGCGCTGTGGGGCCGCGGCTACGCCACCGAGATCGGCCGGGCCGGCGTCGACTTCGCCCGTGCCGAGCTGGGCGCGGCCGAGGTGGTGGCGTTCACCGAGGTGCACAACGTGGCCTCGCGGGCGGTGATGGAGAAGCTCGGCATGACGTATCTGCGGGAGCTGCGGCGGCCGGGACTCGTCGCCGGATCGGATGTCGTGCAGGAGGACGCGCCGT
>Ga0307513_10010360_pt1 | contig 11691 bp, 4 predicted proteins | sample 15_EM_MG_FD_202174 | JGI IMG/M metagenome (GOLD analysis project Ga0307513, IMG submission 202174) | Populus trichocarpa ectomycorrhiza microbial communities from riparian zone in the Pacific Northwest, United States - 15_EM | ecosystem: Host-associated > Plants > Roots > Unclassified | place... | reverse complement strand
GAATTGCCAGTTCAAGCGTACTCAGCCATGATTAGAGGTTTTGGCTGGGACAAGAAAATGGAGCCTGCATTAATGGTCCAAAAATTTTACATGAAGTCTATTGAGTGCAGTGAGACGGTCTGAACAATATGAAGAAATGGAAAAAATCTTGGAACAAAGGATAGGGTTGCTCCAAATGTGGTACCTTGTAACATTTTGATGGTTATCTATGTCAAGCTAAAATGACCCTTGATGTTCTTGAAGAGATGCGTATGAAGGGTTTTTCCTCATTTGCTGCATCACATTATTCTGCTTTGTTGACTTATCGAAAAAAGGAAGGCGGGAATGGAGCTCTCAAGTTCTTTGTCGAATTAAAAGAGAAGCATTTGGAAAGGGAAATTGGAAAGGATGCTGACGAAGATTGGGAAAAGGAATATTTAAAATGTTAGAGAATAATATATATTATATTTTGAAATTTTATCTAATAATTTAAGCTATTGGGTTGAGATGGTTTTTTGACATGGTATCGGAGCCTTAATAACTAAGCGGTCACGAGTTCGAATCTCACCATCCCTATCTCTATTTATTTGATAAAAAATCAAACACAAAATAATGTGAGTATGTGTAAGTTTGAAGCTTAAAAAACTTTTACTTGAAGAGGTGTATTAGAGAATAATATATATCATATCTTGAAACTACTTAACAACTTAAACTATTAAGTTGGAATGATTGTTTTACATAAAACTTAAAAACTTTACGATTTGTGCTTGCTGCTAGGTTACGAGGCGGTGGTTTGCAAGGCATGAAAACTTGAACACAATGTGTTGAAGCTACTGACAGATATGGATAAAGGCCGGTCTTCAACCTGGTCAGGCAGATTATGAGCGCCTTGTATGGGCTTGTACCCGTGAAGAACATTATTTCGTAGCAAAAGAAATGTACATTAGTCATATGGATTAGAGAAAAGGTGCTCTGATATAAGCTTCCAGTCTGCAACCATGTGATTTTGTCAATGGGGAGGGCTAAGAAGTGGTAGGCATATATAGACACACACGTATACATTCAAGGGTTCGTGAGGCGAGGGTCCAAAGCCTATTGGAAACGAGATGTCCGGTTGCTATAAAAGATGGAAGAGAAAGGCCTACAGCCAGGAAGTAGGGAATGAAGAGCAGTTCTTCTCGCTTATTCCAAGGCTTCAGAAACTGCAGCTGTGTTCAGATATTTAGAAGATGGTTAAGCAAGGAGAAAAGCCTACAGTTATCTCCCCTCGTGCAAGTTTAAAAATACGATAATAATTATAATTTAAAATATTTTTATTTAAAAATATATTAAAATATTTTTTTTTTAATTTTTTTATGTTTTTAACATCAACCTATTAAAATAATTTGAAAACATAAAAAAATTAATTTAAAAAAAATTTAAATTTTTAGAAAACACGGTTTCAACCATATTCCCAAACATTGTCTTAGTGCCTTTGAAAAGGGTAAACTGAATGACGAGGTTGTCTTTATTGGTTATATGTGACATTGATTTTATTCATATAAATATATGTAATTTATTAATAAAAACTTATTTGTCTTTAATATTCATCAAATATTTTATAAATGAATATAATGTTTTTTTAATGAATCTAGAGTAAAGATAAAGTTCTTGAAACAAAAATACTTTGCAAAAAAAATTAAAAGTTGTTATAATTACAAGATTCATATAGCATCAAATAATTGTTCCTAATTATTCTTGGTCAATGCTTTATTAAGATTATACATTAATTAGAGTTGTTGAGATTGATATATAGTATGTTTTTTCCTTTATGAAAGAAATCAGTTATTCTTATAAGCTGATATATGAGGGATACCTAGAACTAATATGTAAGTGCTTGTCATAAGACATGTACACTGAATTAACTTGCATGAGAATTTCATATGGAGAGATCATTTATATTTAAGAAAAAGCTTACGTGACAGTTGTGTAATTGATAGTTATACTTCAAATCACTAAGTATTGATTGTCTAATCTTATATATATAAAATTATGTTTTGATCCTATTACACGTGGTCCTAATCAAGAGTAACAAATGGACATATATTGTATATAACATGAACTTTATAAAGATATTTAAGTAATCAGGAGAGCATTCATCATCTTAGGTGAATTAGAGAAAACATTTCATCTGTTTTTAAATAGTATTGATTGTAAATCCTTGTGTAAGGTGGAATGAGATTTGAAAAGAGTTTCAAATCATATTCAAAAAATAAATGACTATGGTGTTGAGAACAAACATGATTTGACACAGTAGACACACTCAATGCTACAGTATCTAAATCGAAACATTGTTAATAAAAGAATAATAATTATTTGAGAAGTCAAATCAAAACTGGTCATTAAAAGGTGAAGTCAAACCACTTATAAGTGGTCATTTTTCGTGATTGCTTCTGCGTTTGAAGCCAACCACGGAAAACAAATGTTTGGTAATGGCTGAAAACTTAATTCATGTGCGTGGGCCCCAACAATTCCTGTGTTAAAAACACAGGCTCACTGAAAGCAGCTCAATGCTTCTTTCAGTGTGGAGACATGTACCACTGTTCACGTGAACAGTGATACATGTCTCTACTGTTCCGGTCGGACCGGGTCTGGTCCAAAGCTAAATGCATTGAATCGGGTCCGACCCAGTAAAAAAATTAAATTAAATTTTTTTATTTTTAATTATGTTTTATTGATGACGTAGCATTTGTAGAATTTGATCGCAATCCCAATTTTGTTCCTGATTATATTTTACCTAATGTTGTTACGCGCTTAAGAAATTAAGAAAACTGTAGTCCTTGTTGAATGTATTTCATAGTGATGGAATTTTAGATAGTTTAATTGAACAATAAAAAATATTTTATATAAAGTATTATTTATTTCATAATGTAATAGCAATAGTTAAATCTACAATATTTAAATTAAAAACCATCAATATATATATATATATATAATTATTTTATAACCTCAATTTGAAAAGTAATTTTTTAACCAAACATATTAAATTACTTTTTGTTCAACCTCAAATTCAACCACAGTTTAACCAAACATATATAAATACCAAACCAACCTCAACTAAAAGTACTTTTTATAAAACAACTTTTTTCAAACCACAACCACAAAAGCTACCACAATACCAAACACTATATCTTGGGGATCATGACAGGTTGCTAGAAATTGTATTTAATCTTCAAATATAAATCAATCAATTATTGAATTGACAATAAATTAATTTGCTTAATTTATTTAATCCTATTTTATTTAGAACTATGATTTATATTTGGGTTAACTTATTAGGAAATCTAATGGTTCACACATATAAGAACCATTTGTTAGCAATTAAAATGTGATGATTAATCAAGTGTGACTTGACTATAGATAAATTTTAGAAATTAAGGACCAGAATGTAATTAATATAAGAAATTACAATTCTATACCTAAAAACAACGAAGTAAGGATTTGATTGAATAAATATCTAAAATTAACCTAAAATAATATGTGTGATATTATTTAAGAGGCAAATTGATATTTTATCATTTATAGGGTTTTTAGGTTTTTCTATAAATAGAAAGTTATGCCTCTTATTTTCTGTGAATGAAGTATAGTATAGAAATACCTAAAACATAAAAGAAAAGACTTAGCACACAAAGGTATAGCAATCCTTTTTTTTTAAGAGATTCAAAGATTTCTCACTAGCGGTTCGTGTGGATCATCATGAGAGGCTGGACACTTGGACGACTTATAGTTTACGATAACCCAACCTTAAAGCAATTATTCAAAACTTAAAAGAAAATTTGATCTTCAGATAATCTTCATATAAACGTTAAACAACCTTAGATCTGTCTAACAGGATCTTTGGGACTCCCAAAAAATTTTAAATTGTATAGTTTTCGCTACATGTATATGTTTCGGGAAACCCAACAGTGGTATCAGAGTCATCGTCAGACAATTAAATTTGTTGATTGCATGTTTTAATTATTATTGACATTAAATGACAATTAAATTTGTGTACAAAATTATTTTTTTTCTCGTGCCTTTTTTTTAAAAAAACAAATTCCTTTGGTTATTGTTCCTGTCAAATCTGGTCAGAATCCACCATTGAAATTAAAAAAAATTCATATATTGGTGGGAAAAAGCACCAGCGATGACCAAGTCGCCGTTATAGGAAGGACAACAACCAAGGGTTGCTTCCTTGCCATAGCAGCACCAACAAGCTGGCACTGCTCTGTAATGAGTTGTGACAACCTTAACTATCACTGCTAGCACTGCCAGCATCAGATGGAAGAGAGGAAGATGAGGGGTAGAATTATGATTCGGGCCCTCCATCTTTTATTATAATACTTTTAGGGTTTTAGGGGTTAAATTACAATTATACTCTTACACCTTATAACTTATTACATTACGGTTTTTAGGTGTAATCCAATGCGTTTACTCCTGCAACTTATTCCCTATTACAATATGGTGTATGAGATAGAATTATGATTATACCTCTTCTTATATAAAATGTTGATTTTATATCTTAAAATTAAAACCTAAATTAAATTAATTATGTAATTAATTTTTCTAATAGGATTATGATTGAATTAAAATGTTTAATTCAATTTTTTTTTGTTATCCTAACTAGATTAGGATTTAATTACATTGTTTACATAAAATAGTTTTTTTAAAAATAGTTTTTCTAAATAAAAGATTCTAAAAAAAACTAGAAAGTTTTATTTAAATGATCCTAAAATAGTTTAGGATGTTAATAAGAATTTCAATATGATTAATTTATTTATTAAAATTTGAAAAATATTTTTTCACAGAAAAATTGTATTAAATAAGATTTATTTTGTTTGAGAAATTATCAAATTGGATTTAATTTAGTATTTCTAAGTATTAGAAATATTATTTTAAAATTGCACATAAAACCAATAATTAGAATTGAAGCATGCAATGTATTTAATTATGCATATTAATATGTTCTTATGCATGATGGATAGTTATGAATATTTAAAGACCAATGTGATTTTGTTTTTATGACTGAGTGGTTGTAATATTAAATAGAGCATGCATGTCTTTCCTTTTCTCTATTTTTCTTATGAGTTGTAAAATTCTTTTCTCATTTAATTCATATCAAATATAACTTGAGGTTTATTATTCAATTATGTAAATGTTATGTAATTTAGAAGTATAGAAATTTAGATAAGAAAAACTATTTTGCAATCCAAGATGAAGAAAGAACTTATGAATCTTTGGAATAACTACCTATGTTTTAACCATCTAATTCCTTTTGATGACTTGAGGGAATTAGTTTATATGATTTGGATGAGTTCCTTATGATTATATAATATTAGAGGGAGTAGTTAGACCAAACATATATGATATGTTTAAACAATAGTTGTCACCTAATTGATTTAGGAGTCACATAAAAATATGATTGATAAACTATATTATCTACCTAATTTAATTTAATTTAATTTATTGAGTTACTTAAGGTCATATAAATTAAATGAGATCCTAATCCACTAGAAGATTTAAGTGAGATTTCTTGAATTAATAGCGAGAGCAAATTATAATTAAAGACATTATCTAAATTTGGTTATACATATTTATGTATGAAACCAAAACTATATATCTTTACATTAATAGGTTGATATATTACCATGAGTAAAATAAATATATCCCTGCGTAGCATACTTAATGCTAATAAGTTAATTGAGCCAAACTTTTTGAACTAGTACCAAAATGTGAGAATTGTTCTTAAACAAAAAAGAAGGTTGTATGTTTTTGAAAATCCAATTCCTCTTGTCCTTAATGAGAACATTGATAATGTAGTTAAGACTAAATATCAATATCATATTGATGACGATGAGCAAACTACTTATGTGATGTTATCCATCACATCACTTGAATTTCAAACATAGCATGAGAATATGGATGCCCATATAATAACAATGCATCTCAAAGAGTTGCTTAATATGACTAGTAGGATTAAGAGATATGAGACCTTTAAGGAATTGTTTCACTGCAAGATGATAGAGGGTTCCTCGATGAACACCCATGTGTTGAGGATGATTGGCTATTTTAAGAAATTAGGTCTATTAGGCTTTATCATGGACCATAAGTTAAAAGTTGACTGGTCTTGTAATCCAAACATAAAAGCCTACTTGGAGAATGAAGAATAACGTGGGAACTTATCATCATTGTGGCAAGGAAAGTCATTATAGGAGGAACTACAAAGATTGTCTTACAACCATGAAGGCTAAAAAGCTTATTAAAGCTTTTGCTTCATGTGAGTTTATGCTTGAATAAAAGTAAAGTGGACCTACATGTTGGTAATAAATCACAGGTTGTTACATTAACTTTGCCAAGTGGGTTGTCATTAGAACTTGATAATTGTTTTTTTGTTATAATACTGTCTAGAAACATTGTATCTATTTTTAATGGATTTAAAATTATTATTAAGGGAAAATATTTTTTCTTCTATAATAATGATGTTTAATATGAATCTGATACTTATACAAATGATTTGTATATATCTGATCTTAAAATGCTTAGGTTTAATATAAATTGCAAGAAGAACAAATTAGATAATCAATATCCATATTATTTATGGCATTATAGACTAGTTCATATCATTGAAACAAGAATATTAAGTTATATAAAGAAGGATATTAGATCCTCTTGATGATGAATCATATGAAATTTATAAAGCTTGTTTATTAGGTAAAATGACCAAAACACCCATTACTAAAAGAGTGAAAGATCTAGTAAGTTATTAGGTCTAATTCATATAGATGTATGTGGACTAATAATGATTCATGCCATAAGTGGATATACATGTTTCATCATTGATGATCATATTGGATATGGTTATGTGTATTTGATGAAAGTCTGAATCATTTAAAAGGTTCAAAGAATTCAAAATGAAAGTTAAAAAAAAAAAACTAGAAAGAGTGTTAGTATACTTCAACTAAGATTTTCAAGATTATCTATAATAGAATGAGATTCTCTTGTAATGGACACCTCCTGAAAGGATCAATTGCATTCTATTGGATATAATGTAGTCCATGATAAGTTATACAAACCTTTCACATTTATTATAGGGTTATGCCTTACAAACTACTATTTACTTTTTAAATAGGGTTCCATCAAAATATATTGATAAGAATTCATATGAGATATGAAATGGTAAGAGACCAATCTTATTATATTAAAAGATTTGAGATGTGATGTTTATGTGAAGCTTATTGTATCTAAAAAAGCTAAAAGCTAAGTCAAATAAATATAAGTTTGTGGGATATTAAAATAAATTATTGGATATTATTTATATCATTCCGTTGAGAAAAAAAGTTTGTCTTAAAATATGCTACTTTTCTATAAAAAAAAAGAATTTATTCTTGAAAGGAGTAGTCAGAGGAAAATAGAACTTGAAGAAGTTCAAGAATCACAAACTGACATCCAAATGGAACTTAAGCTTAAGGCTATAACATTGGATGTTGAGCCTGAATCTTAAGAAACATAAAACTCTGCAGATTTAGTAGAACATGTCATGCACCAATGAGATTTGAAATTTTCATGAAAGTTGAAAATAACAAGTTGCTCATACTTGATAAGCTTACCAATTACATAAAACCAATATTTGATATTGATTCTAAAAAAACAGCTTGAGGACATGAAATCTAAATTGGATTCCATGTACACCAATCAAGTATGGACCTTAGTTGATCCAATTTAAGGGATAAAACTCACTGGATATCAGTGAGTCTTTAAGATAAAGACTGACATGAATGAAAATGTACAAATGTACAAAGCTAGATTAGTAGACAAAGGATACAAACAAAGATAAATAGGTTGACTTTGATGAAACCTTCTTATCGGTAACTATGTTAAAATCGATAAGGATTTTGCTTGCTATAGTTGCATACCATGATTATGACATTTGATAAATGGATGACAAAATTGTATTTCTGAACGAGAATTTTCAAAAAAATGTATATGTGTCATAACTTGAAAGTTTTGAATCTAATGAATTTGTCAATAAAGTATGTGAGCTATAAAAATCCATTTATGAACTTAAGTAAGCTTTAAGAAGTTGAAATATTCATTTTAATGAGATAATTAAACAATTTGATTTTAGCAAAAATATGGATGAGACTTGTGTTTATAAAAAGGTTAATAGGAGTGGAGTTCTTTCTCTAATATTATATGTAGACAACATAATATTTATAGAAAATGACATTTCTTTACTATAGTTAGTAAAAATCTGGTTGTTTAGGAATTTCTCCATGAAAGATATACTAGGAATAAAGATCTATAAAGATAGATCTAAAAGGTTGCTTGGATTGTTCCAATTCATATACATAGATAAGATGTTGAAATGATTTAGCATGAAAAAATCCAAAAGATGATACTTATCTATTTCACATATGATACTCTCTCCAATGATGCATGCCCTAAAACAAAATTTGAGAGAGATAGGTTGGAAATGATTCCATATACTATGGATATAAGATCCATAATATATGTGATTCAATGTACAAGACCAAATGTATCTTATACTTTAAGCATAACAAGTAAATACCAATCTAATCTAGGTGAGAGTCACTAGAAAATAGTTAAAAATATTCTTAAATACTTACAAAGAATTAATAATGTTTTTTTGGTTTATGTAGGAGATGAATTAGTAGTTCATGGTTATTTGGATGGTAGTTTTTAATAAGATATTGAAAATAAAAAATCAAGTCTAGTTATATTTTACTTTAAATAATGGTGTTGTAAGTTGGAAGAGTCTCAAATACAATACTAAAATAGATTTTACAACTAAAGTTTAATACATATCTGTGTTTGAGGAGACAAAAGAGGTTGTTTGGATCAAGAATTCCATCATTAAATTAGGTGTGGTTTATAGCATTATTGATCTAATAGCCTGTTACGATGTGCCGCGGTTACATAAATTAAATAAACAAGATAGTATAGAGCAAGTAAGGAGTCGATCCCACGAGGAAGGTTTAGTTTAGATTTTTATGCTATACGATATCCAATTGGGGGGAATTATGAGGTTATCTAGGCTATAGCAGAATAAAACAATCAAGCTAAATTAAATAAATCAGAAAACTATCAAAAGAATAAACCTTGGTTTCAAGTAGACATCCACCTACAAAAATCAGAACCCATCATTGAAATAATACATCAATTTATATTTTGAATATTAACATTGGTTAGTTAACAAATCTGTCATATAACTAACCCTAATTATCAAACAACCACAGTGTCCGCACTAGTAATTTAATTCAATGACAACCTTATGAACTAGATAAGTTCATTAATCTAGACAACATAATTGTCTGCAATCCATGTTTGATTTGACAAAATGTTTTCCCTAAGATTAATAACCTAGATCCATCACAACTATTAATCTTAGTTGCTTCACAAGTTTAAATACCACAACTTCGGTTTTGATAGCAAACTTAGCAATAGATTATTTACAATAATAATTTAAAGTCCGCTCTAGCAATTAAAATAAACAATCATAGAAAATAAGCATAGGAAAACAAGCATGTTCATCATATAAATTGAAAAGAAAAGGTGAAATAAATCTCACAGTTCTTTAAATATGAAGGTTTCTATGTCCTTGCAACCAAGAAAAAAAGCTTAGTCTTGCATGTCTATTGAACAACTAATCAAAGGGAAAGAATAATGCATGATTTCGGGTTTTTAGAGGAAAGAGTGTGTTTTTCTTCTCTGTTCTGGCTACCTCTTTTCCTTTCTCTCTTTCTTTTTATTTGATAGGAAACCCTAATCCCCCTTTCCTACAAAATAGTCCTTTTCTAAGTAGACAATTTACATTTAAGTATTTCAATAACTATTTTCCTAAAAAAAAAGGAAATAACCTTGCATAAAATCTTCAAGCTTTCACTTTTTACTTAGAGGAGCTAAATTGCCAAAATAAAGACTTGAATGTCGGTTTGGATCCTTTGGGAAGTACTTTGGACTTATTTCTTCACTAAACTTGTCTGCTAACAAACTTTATGTGTCATCTTAGAAAACTCATATATCTCTCATATGAACTCCTTTTCTACTGACATTTGGTATTTTGATAGGTCTTCGAGTCAAGAATCCAACAAAATTGAGTTTGCATTAAATGGACTTCTCTAGTTCAAGATATTCAAGTCGGAATGGCCGAAAGTCAACATTGGCAGAATGAGAGATTTGTCTTTGAAGGCTGCAATTTCCATGCTCTTTCTCTTTTTATTTTTCTTGCCATATATTTATAGAAAATTATGGATGTTAGCTTTCTAATTCCACTAAAATCACTTCATTTCGACCTCTAGAGCTTAAGCTCTGCACAAAACATCAATTGGAGGTCAAATTTGTCGATTAACTCCAATTTACTTCTTTTTGAATCTTTCATTCAAAAGTGCCTTCAAAATATAAAACAAAGAATATCAAGGCATTTTATATATAAAACATAGGCAAAATACTAGGTAAATATGGGTAAAACTATCGAATAATATGGTTGTATCATAGCCCTATATTGTGAACAAAAACATAGAAGGTGTGAGAAAAGGGATGAAAGAGTCATTGGCCAACAACTATACCAACTTCCTCTATGCTTTTAGCTTTTTCTATCATATATATGTAGGAATAGCATTTTGGTTGGTAAGAGAAAATAGATTTTGGCTATTGTTTAAGCTATCTTGTTGGAGTCGCTAAAAGAGGAGAAAAAAGCTAAAATGATAGATATTTGGGTTTGGCTTTTTTTCTTTTTTACCTCTACATTGGAGATGCTCTAAAAGTCCAGGACATCTCACCAAATGAAATCACCTATGACATGCTGATTGAGGTTCTTGCAATGGATGGCAAACAATACTTGTATAAGATTTGTATTTGAGGGCTCAAAATGAGAGCCTTAAACTCTCTCTGAAAGCTTATGACACAGTTATGCATTCTTCTTATACTTATGAGGCTACTATTGACACAAGTGTTTTAAGACCTTGGCTACCAGACAAAAAAAAAAAAGAATTCAATTCAGGAAGACTTTGACTTAATTATGTAACTTGGTTGATGTTCTATGGAGATGCATGTCATTTAACAATATCACGAAACTTAATTATGCTTAGTTAAAGGGAAGTTTTTTTTAAAAAAAATGGTTCATGCTTTATTTGTAAAGTATTTGATAATTTGTTTATTTTCTTTATTTTCTCATTTTGTTTAGGCATTTTTTAATGGCTATAAAAGATAGTAATAAAGTTTTCATCTTTTTTTTTTTAGTTTAACGTGGGTGTCCGGGCCAGCTTGCGCGCAACTCGACTAATCTCACGGGCCCTGAAGTTAACGACCATGTAAGCTTCCAGTGGCCATCATATGAGCAAAAGTTTTCATCTTTGATGAAATAAAAACGGGAAATTTATGGCTCACAGCTGGAAGGAGATGTTGGGTGTGTACTACCATATGATAGGTTGATAATGTATTATTTCCAAACCTTTGTACATTTGGCTTCATAGATAACCGTGATAGTGATACCACAATGTTTTAGTTTCAGTTCTTAAAAATGTACTGATCTTTCTAATATAAAGAATTATGCAAACTTGAAAACTGGCTAAACTGCTAATTCAATAGGCAAAATGCGATATTGACTTGATAAGAAATAAAAATTTACTACGTTGGGTAGAGCCTAGCTTTGTTTTAAGGTTTCTTTTTTGTTAT
>Ga0307513_10010359_pt1 | contig 11692 bp, 5 predicted proteins | sample 15_EM_MG_FD_202174 | JGI IMG/M metagenome (GOLD analysis project Ga0307513, IMG submission 202174) | Populus trichocarpa ectomycorrhiza microbial communities from riparian zone in the Pacific Northwest, United States - 15_EM | ecosystem: Host-associated > Plants > Roots > Unclassified | place... | reverse complement strand
GAGCCTGGTGAAGTTGCCTGTGAATGTCATTCGATGGTTTATTGATCTGATTCCTTGTTGATTGATTTCAACAATAGCCCAGCAAGCTCGGGAGATTCAATCACTTAATTCTTTCTTTCTTTTTTGTAGGGTCCTGCCTGTGAGTGCAGGCCAGGAGTTTTAATCGAATAATTGATAGTAGTTATGGTTAGGAGAGCTTGCAGTGATTGATTTTTTCTATTTGTATGATTAATGTGCAGATTTTAGCTGCGTGCAGTCTGACGGTGTTGTTGGAAAATCCTTGTACTCGAAGTTAATTTCCTGGTGATTTTGTGCTATATTTGCATTAATATTCTTCACCACAGAAATCGTGTAAAGCTCATCATCATCTGGTAAAATCTTATATTCCATTCCCTTCCATTTTATTCTGCCTTCATTTATGGGGCTGGCATGCTTGTACAATTAGCTAGCTAAGGTCAATGCATTCTGGTAATAATTGATTAATAAATTATTCGATTCAGTTAATTCAGTTAATTAATAAATTATTCGATTCATTTATGGGACTGGCATGATTGTAGTTAAAAAATAATTAGTATAGATTGTTAGCTTATCAAAGACATGTTAAATAATTGATATCACGTTGTAATTAGCACTTATTTCATCGTATGAATAAGTAGAAAATAATAATTTTCTAGTGCTATTGAAAATGTTATATGACTTAATTTTTTATTTGAACATAGATCTTGTAATCTCCAATCAACTAGGTATTGTTACCATCATTGCACTCTTTTATCTTTTAAAAGTTTTAAGCATATTCTCCTCGATGAATTATACACAAGCTCTCTCGACAAACATTTGGTTAGCGGATCTGCAATAATTTTCTTTGACTTTACAAAGTCAGAAATAATTCTATTTAAGATCAAGTGTTTTATGGTATTATGTACATGACATATATATCTAGACTTACCATTATACATACTAGTTTATGTCATTCTAATTGCTAAATGACTATTGCAATGGATATAAATAGTTGACAGTGGTTTTATCCAACATGGAATATCCTCTAAGAAATTCCAAATCAATCTGGCTTTTTTTACAACTTTATCAAGAGTAATAAATTCCGATTCTATCATGGATTTAGTGATACATATTTGTCTAAAGAATTTCCATGAAATAGCTGATCTACTAAGTGTGAAGACATATCCACTTTTGGATATCAAATTCTTAATGTCAGATAATTATACCCTTCTAGTACTACTAAAATGGTATAATTATATAGTTTTAGATCATGTCTTAACCTTTTTAGGATCATGTATTTCTATCTTTGCAAGACACCCCTACACTTTAAGGTATTTGTAGGAAGATCTTCTACCTTTTCACAATTCATATTGTTTTATCTAATTTTTTATGCGATACTTCGTTAAGCATATGATTGACAGTTAAAATTGCCTCCCTCCACAAGTTCTAATGTGCTCCTGAACTTATCAATATGATCCTCATCATTTCTTTTAATAATTGGTTCTTATGTTCTACAATGTCATTTTATTATGGTGAATAAAAAACAGTAGTTTAAAGGATAATACTATATTGGAAACAAGATTCACCAAATAATCCTTTGTATTCTCCACCTTTATTCTTGTAATGTTTAAACATTTCAAGAGTTTCATCCTTACTCCTATGCAAATAGATGTAATAATACCTTGTTCAATTATCTATAAAAGTAATATGATATTTTTTTCCATCTCTAGTTTATACAAACTTTAAGTCATTTCTTTTCTTAGGCTATTTTGCAAATATAATATTGTGTGAATAATACTTTCACTAAGTAAATTCCCAAAAAATATTAAAGGGGTCACAAACAGTCCTACTTAAAACTCAATCTTCTTAGATAGAATTTACTAGATTGTATTTATTCACTGCATTAACTTTTTGTATATGTAAACAATAACATATATGTAAATAATATTGTCTACATGAACAAATCTGATCAGATAACTTTAATGTAATTCTTATATTTAAAAATTTGCCGCTTATGAACCTTTCTACAATGACAACTTCAACCTTGAGTTTTTTGTTAAAAGCTTTTTAAAGTGTTCCTGCACTCTTAATTGAACTATACATATCATATTGTGTGTTGTTTAATATATTCAAAATGTATTTTTTCAACGCACAAAATCACTATGATTCCATATGTCCAAAACTACCATAATATTGAAATTAAATTCATTATTCGACAACTTCAATATTTTTCCTACAAGAACTTAGCCAAGTTCAATGTGGGCACATAAATCAACATTTTATGTTATCACCATTTAAAGTTCAATCCACTAAATTTTTCAAGTTTCTCACTATGCACTATATAAAATGATGGTAAAATCTTCACCACCGAAATAGTACTTATTGAAGCAATATTAGTTGGAAAAATCAATTCTCGAGTTAAAAACATGATATAAATTATAAAAACAATAGCCAATGAAATTTATAAATAAATATTTTGGTTCCACAAAAAGCAAGTAAAATAATATAAAACTTGAAATAAATCAACTCGATAAACAAAAATATTTAAATTATATAAGATAAAAATAAATATTTTTTTATATTTTAGTTCAAATTAAACATGCATTATGTCAAAACATTATGTATGCATTATATCAAAACATTAACTTTAAACAAGAAAAACAAAATGCATAATTATACCAATAATTTTGCAAGGAACATGTATAAACTAAATAAAGATATAAACATGGTTTATAAAAGTTTAGTTCATAAAATATATATGATGCAATAACGCAAAGAGATTCAGATAAATTGTATGAATTATAATTTTAGAAGATAAATTATAACTTTAAAATAAAGATATATAACAAACTTTTAAAATTAAATAAAATAAAACATAAAGCTATAAGCAAACCCAATGGTTATAAATTAAAACATATAGTATTGAAATAAATCTATATGATTAATATTATTTTTTCCCACGCGATAGACTAAACAAACTCTAATATATAAAAATAAAGCCTTAAAATTGTAGAATCAAAGTTTATAAATATATTAGATTAGTGTACAAAAATGTGTAGTTTATCACAAAAAAATTAAAGTTCAAATTTTTTTAGCATGGATTGATAGTTTATCATTACAAAGAGACGTTAAATAAAAAAAATGTATGAGGAAAAACTAGTGTTTATATATGTTTAAATTTATAAAAGAATTTTGAAATAATATACAATATGTGATAAAAAAAAACTTGTTAAGAAAATCAATATTATGAATAAAAAAACAGATAAAAACAATAACTATTTTACATTTTAATTAATAGATTATTCCCAACAACAACGTAATTCATTAAATTTGTGTTGTTGTAAGCAATATAATGCTGTGCTATTTTTTTTTCACTTCTATAAAATTGTTTTTTTTATATTTGTTACATAAAAAAAAAAAAACTCAAATAGGAGTTTTCCATTTCGTGATTTCTCTCACCATTCACAGAAACCAAGTCTATTGTCGGCACCCTTATAAAAATCGAAGATTCCGAGTCATAAAGTGAGGTTTAACATGTTTTTTTTTTAATTTAAATTTTTGTTACATTTTAAATTAGCTTTTTTTAGTTTTTTTTTAAGTCATTTTAATATTAAAAATAAATTTTAAAAAATAAAAAATAATTATTTTAATATATTTTTTAAAAAAAAATTCACTTTAAAAAAATAACCTCTACCCGCCGTCAAAGCACCCCTGAATTCACAACCTGTTACGAGTCTTTATTTATTTATTAGAAATGTTTTTCATTACTATTATTTTATAATTTGGGGAGGGGCTGAGGCCATGTGGTATTCCCACGGACCGCCTTCCTGCCATGAGACAACCCACATGATTGCAGGCCTTCTAATTTGAGTAGGTAGCCCACGATAATGTTTTCTGATCAATATAAGTTTTACTTGCATCCCTTGCGAAGATTTTACAACTTTAATTGAGATTGTGGGGTAAAAAAAACCCAATCACTTAAGTTTTTGTTTAGCTGCTAGTTTTTATAATTATAATTCGAAAGAGTAGATTTAAAAAAATATATATATTATGATTTTTGTAATCAAGATGTTTTTAAAATAATTCAATAAAATCCATGCAAAACTATGTTATATATTAATTAGTTAAATACTCTCAAATATATAGTTGGGACAGAACAAGGGTTATACCACACCGCCCTAAAAAAACAAACAAAACCAATATTTATACAGCATAGATTAATAAATAATGAATTTTTTCTATGTTACTATATAATTAGTAAATTTTTCAACTCACTCGAACTAAATAAATAAATTAAAACTAATACCAAAGGATTGCGAATGAATATATTTTCAAAGATATAAATTAAATTATTTTATTTTTTTCTATAATTCAAATTAATGTTTTTTTGGTGATTTTAAACTGTTTTGATGTGTTGATATAAAAAATTATTTTGATGCATTTCATAGTAAAAAACACTTTGAAAAACAACTGGTACCACATTTTCAAACACTCCACGGTATGTTACATGCATGAAACACTTGAAAATATTTTGAATAGAAACAATAATAAAAAATTTTAATCATCCAATTTTGATTCATGCTTAATTATCTATATCTATGAATTTTCCGCAGCAATTTTATGGTTATTATAAGAAGTTATATTTATATTACGACTATTAAATATTTTTATTTATTACCTAAAATATCTTTAAAAAAATTGGGTTTTTAGATTGAGCTTCATTGTTCTAATGAAGTTCCTTATTCATTTTTTTTCTTCTCTTTTTAAACCTTTTTTTTTTTGTTCAATTCAATCCTTGTACAAGAGAAAGAGTGACTCACTGAAAAATAATAGCAGATTGAGAAAAAAAAAAATTGGTTATTGCGATTCTAGCAACTAATGATAAAGTTTGGTATCAAAAAGTTTTATTCAACAAGAAATGTTTGATAGTGGTTGTTTTTTGTCATCATCTTACCAAAAAATATAAATCAAAATTTGAAAATATTTATGGTTTTAGGTTTAATTTCTCAATTTTTAACTGATTTTTTTGCTAGTTTAAGGGCACGAGTGAGTTTATTTAGGTTTGTTGGGTATTCATATACTTTCAAGTGAGAAATCGATGGAAAAACTTATTGATTGGTAAAAAAAAAAATCAAAATCCTTTTGTTGTCCAGTTTCTAGCCACTTTGGCGGCTAGAAAATGGGCTACCGAACGATGCATTGTCTTCCTCCATGGATGATGTATTGGTTGCTTTAAGTTTTTCTAGAAAAAAGAGCCTGTTTGAAAAGGTGTCTGTATTTTTAAAAATTTTAATTTTTTAATTTTTATTAAAAATTAAATTTTTTATATATTTTGGATGCGCTGATCTCAAAAATAATTTTTAAAAAATAAAAAAATATTATTTTTTTAATTAAAAAAAAAAAATTACGGCAAAGCTAGACTGAATGTCTGACTTGCTATTGAGGGACCACGAGTTGGGCCTGACAATTTTTGTCTTTTTTTTTTTTTTGCCTTGTTTTTCATTAAGAAATAATATGCTTATTTACTTCTTCTTTAGTTTAACATATTCTTAAATAATATGATAAATTTTTATTTGAAATTTAATATTTTCTTTAATTATTATGTATTTGATATGAAAATAATAATACTAATAATAAATTATTCATGAAAAATTTTCTTTGTTTTTAAAATTTTTAAATATATTTTGAACATGATTTTATCACATTTATAATTCTTTTTAGCTTTCAATCACACAAAAATTATCAACATATTATTTTAATAATTTTTTAATTTACTTGAATAATCATAACAAAAATTTAACAAAAACAATTATTTCAGTTTGTGTTTAAAAACTTTGTGTTTGCTAACATAAACAAGAGATGTGTTAATAAGAAAATTGAATTTAATTTGAGAAATTTATGTTTTGTGCTTATTTAAAATGATTTATATTTTTTACAAAAAAAACTAGTCTTCTATAATTAAATAAGAAAATTTTAAAAGTTATACGAGATCAAATATCTTAATATGCATCATTATTTTAGCTTCTTGACTCAATATTTGATTTAGATCAACAAATTTGTTATAATTTATTAACACAATTAATTCTAGATTTATTTTATTTAATACACATATTAGCCTTTTTCTTTTGCAATGAAAATTTATCTCGATGGAAAAACAAATCTCAAAACAACTATATTTTCAAGTTTAATAATAATGTCAAAGAATGTTTTGGAACCTGAAAATTTTGTTTTAACATAAAAACAAATTTAGTTCTCCACAATAAAGTCAGACCCAAGGATATTGGGTCTGATTGGGCTGCCAGATCCAAGAAGATTGAGTTTGGATGGGCCATCAAACTCAATTGTCTTGCCCGTTAGATCAAGGATATTGGATCTAGCTGGGCAACCCTTCTCAATGTTATTGGGTCTGGTTGAACTGTCAAACTCAATTGTCTTGCTTGCCGGACCCAGTAGCATTTGGGTTTGGGTCTGACAATTCAATACACAGCTAGAGGCTCTTAAATTTAATGTTCTATACTTTTAATATTTATTTTACATTTAAAAAAACATTATTATAAACCTGCTGTATTTTTGCCAAAGACACCTCTGCCACCCCGGCCCACTGCCAGTGGTCATATGATTGAAGTAGAAAAGCAATAGCTTTTTAAAAGCGTTAAGGTTAAACCTTTGTTGGTTGTAGTTATCCATGGGAAATAAAATCAATTCAGTGATGATAACTAGAAAAGTCTCACTAGGCAAAAACTATACTGTAATTTATTTTGATCGTTTTCTATATCTCCCAATTTATTCTCTATATAAGAATTTTTTTCTACACACCGAAAGCTAGTCTACTTGCAAGTAATTGAATAGAAAATCATGAATCATTAACGCGAATAAGGTAAGGTGACCTCTTGATGTCTATAATCAAATATTATCGAAACTCGAATATTTGAAATCTATTTGTTTTTATGTTTTAAATTATTTTTAAAAAAAAATTAATTTAATTTTTTATTTTTTTATTTTAAATTAAATTTATTTTTAGTATTTTTATATCATTTTAATATACTGATATAAAAAAAAAAAATTTTAAAAAATAAAAAAATATTAAATAGGATCTCCAACCCTGGTTAGTATGTGTTCCAACAGAAGTGTTTTGAGTTGACCGCGTATGTATGTACGTATTAACATATCAAAGAAGGGTCCACGTATAACCCAATCCATAGCCGCATGCATCTCTTTGTCAAAGAAAAGGTTCGAAGTTCAAAGCTTCTCTCTTCCCATCTATGAAAACCCAGAAACTATTGTAAAAAAAAAAAAATTCGATCATCTTGACGAGCTGGTCTTATACAGTGTGAGATTGAAAGTTTTGTTGAAGGTGTTTTAGGTCGATTTAAGAAGAAATTGAGGACTAATTAAATATAATAATTGAGAGGATAGTAGCACCAAACATCAATCGATCGATGATGATACGTTCTAGAAAATTCAAAGAGTATGCTGTGCTGTATAAATTAATTAATCAAGGGAAGAAAGTAATTTACATATCCAAAGTTTTATTAAGAGTAATTGACCAAAGAATAAAAGCCATGAATTCGCATCAAATAATGCTCGAGTTTCATGGTAATCAATTCATACAAGCACACGTTCAAAAATAAGACGGGTCCAAATTTTTTCCTCTCAAAATTCCACTTCAAAGAAATAATAACTAATAAACAATCTTAACAGCTAGCTAGCTCGACCTTGAAACTTCTCTCTTGTATTTTTTTGCCCATTGTCTCTAATCGACTTATTCTCCCATAAGCTTATGCAAGAAATACTGACAAGAGTGGAACTGATCGTGTTGACTGCTTGTATCGTTCATGCATTTGGAAGGGGAAGAAGCCATCAAGGCTTTGAATGAGTCTTGTGTGATGTTAACTGATATATATTGTCACTAACCCTAGCTAGCTAGCTAGCTACTCTGTGGACAAGAAGCTAGGAAGGCCCGAGCAAGCAACAGCTTCAGAGGAGAATGAACAGAGGGTCTAAGCACCAAATCACCATGACGTGGGTGTGGGGAAAGGTGTGCCCTTCCAAACGCACAAATTCATTGATTTAACAACGCATGAAATAGAGTTTTTGAAAGGCATCCATTCGAGAATTAGTTCTAGCTTAAGAGACACAATTATTTTAGTGTATCTCTTCTGAGAGGCTTAATTATGCCCGGATTATGTGTAAACGGTGCCCTAAGTACATGCACTTAGTTTGCATGATATGACCCCTGACAAAAATATTATAAAGTTGCCGGATGGATGTGGTAGGAAGGGAAAAAACGACCAAAAATCATATGCTATGTGGGCATCTTTGTGTAATGGGGACAAAAGTGAACAGAAATATTTGTATTGTACTAATTAATGTTTTCTCGTATATAACTACGATCGATGAAGTTAGTGGTTCTCGCTAACTGCATTTCAGTTGTACTTATCTCGCTGATGCTGTCCAAGGCTCATATTTATTAAATCTAGTTTAGAATTCATTCAGATTAATCTAAAAAAATTTAAAAATATATTTTATATAAAAAAAATTAAAAAAACTTCATGTGAATATAAACTATACATATTATAAATAATAAATTATTTTATACTAATTTATTTTTTAAGTTAAAGTATTTAAACAAAATTTTTTTTTTATCTTACAATAAAAAAACATAATTTTTTCTTATGAGAATATAAAGTGTATATATATATATTAAAATGCTTTAAATTTCACATTGAAAAAATAAAATATTTTTCTAATATTTATATAATGAACTTTGAAATGGATTAGTAATCAACTAAAAAATATGAAAAAAATGGGTCTCTAACTAAGATAAAAAAACACATTTGAAAAAAAAATAAATCTCTACCGGGTTTTGCCGGGTCACCCAGGTTCCGGGTTGACCCGGCAGGTCGACCAGTTTTCTCCTAGCCAATTGCATACCCAGGTTTTCAATAAAACAGACTCGGCCACAGCCCTGGGTCACTCGGGTTCCAGGTTGACTTGTCGACCCGGGCCGGGTCTGATAACTATGCAAAGGCTAAGGATAGTCTTCCTTGTCTATTTCAGTCATGCTTGACATGATGTCTTTTAAAATATTTTTTACTTGAAAATATATTAAAATAATAATTTATTTTATAATAATTTATTTTTAATATTAATGCATCAAAATAATTTAATAACACAATTTCATCTTTCAATAGGACAGTTCATGCATTCTAATTCCTTGACCAAATTAGTTTCGCTTTCTGGGGCAAAATACTTATTCGAATCTATGACATTTAGTGCTTTAGTAAGGAGTGTCCCTTTGAAAACGGTCTAAATTAATAGCCACATGCAATATAAAAATACAACATATCATGAATAAGCAATTAAGTCTTCATTTTTCTACAAATTTAATAATTATTACTTATATGACCCTATCTGTATATTAAAAACTGAATCTAACACTTGGGTGGCGTTTGTTTTCTAGAAAGTGGTTTCTGGAAAACCACTTTCCAAACTTTCATGTGTTTGTTTGTCATTAGAAAAGTTAGTCAACGGAAAACACTTTCCAATCAAAGAAAAATTTGACTTGGTTTTCAGGAAAGTGTTTTCCTTTTATTTTGAGCGGAAAACACTTTTCGGAAGTTGTGAAAAATTTAGAAATGTCATATTATTTGCCGATTATATCAAATTTGGTCCTCAAACTTTTGATTGCTATATATATATATATATATATATATATATTTGAATATTTATTTTTCAATTTCATCCATTAGAATTTAATTTTTATATTAACTTTGGTCCTCATTTTTATTTTGCTTTTCTTTTATCATTTTTTAATTCAATTTTTTTATCTATCAAATTTGATCCTCATTCTTCTGATTGGTACTTATTTTATTTGAAATAATTTATGAAATGTTAATTATTATTATTTTAATTTCTTCATCTTTCAATTTTTTTTATTTTTTATTTGATCTCTATTATTTTGATTATTATTTATTTTATTTGAGATAATTTATGAAATTATGTTTTTTTTCAATTTCATTCTCATTCAACCTTAATTTATAAGATTTGTTCCTCATTATTTTAATAAACTTGAAAAAAATAAAATATTAATAAATTATTTTTCAGCTCATTTTTCATGACATAACCAAACACTGGAAAGTATTTTCCAACTTATTTTCTATTACATTACTAAACATTAGAAAATATTTTCCCAAAATTCACTTTTTCAAAATTCATTTTATAAAAAAAATACTTTCCATCATACCATCAATAACTTGATATGAATTGTGAACTTGATATGAATTGTGATGGATAGATTTGGTGAAAGGACAGATTTGGAAAAGCATGTAGATGATGTCCTCATTCTCTTTCATTATCCTTTAATTTAACTTTTTATGTTTCTAATAGCTTGATTAGGATTTTACTGTTTTTTATGACGCCGCAAAGCGTAAGGGAGTAAAAAAATAATAATTTGTTAATCAGTTTAAAATCCTTATTCAAATATAAATGAAGATGATATAACGCCTTAGCAAATGTATCATATTACAAAGAAATTAAGCCCTGGGGGATTTTTTATTTTTTTTTGCACTGTTTATTTTCTCATAAATTACTATTAAATTTGATCATCAAATTTTTTTTAACAATTGAGCTATTTTGAGCTCTATTTAGCACTGAAATGCTTATTTTTTTAGAAGAAATGGTTGGATTGAGAGATAGGAGATTAAAGTAAAAAGAGCAGGTAAAATAGGTGGTGGTTTTAAGTTTGATTTAAAAATTTTATTTTAATTCGCCCTCTTTTTTAGCTATTATGTTATTGGTTTCTTCAGTTGTCAGAAATTCAGTTTTAGTATCAAATTTCATCTCCTTTATTTTTCAGTTTCTATTTTGTGAGAGGAGATGTAGATAAAAAAGTTGTCATTGATAACGATTTCGGCCATAAAAATAGTCATATTAATGTCAATGTGCTCCATTTTATATGAAACAAATTCCAAGTAACTCCCAGCAACATATTGATCCATAGTTTGTTTTAGGGATTTTACTTTTGTATTAAATTTTGCAATGTAACAATTCATTAAGTCATTTTGTATGTAAACATGTCCTAAGATGTTATATTTTGGGCATATTTTAGAATGTTAAAAATTATTATGAATGGTATAACTTTAATTAGTTTAAAACTCGGATGATTTAAATTATGTTTTGCCATAAGTTTGCTTTAAATTTTAGATAGAATATGCCATGACCTATGCTTAAATAATATATAATATTAGTAATAATATTAATAAAAATATCCTTTGATAAGTGTCTATAATGGATGTTTTTGAATTGAACCATAAATTACGAGTGCTAAAAAATTTAATTGTATGATGATATTGAGAATGTGGGAGTTCTAGAAGATGGGATGCTAAATTGGTGAAAGCACTGGATGATGGGAAATGTTGAGATCTTTCTTTGCAGATTGCGAAAATTGGTTGAGTTGAAAGCTTGTGATGAAATAATTAAGGGAAAATCGGCTGAAAAAAATAAAAAACAATTATTGTACTTTTAATGATAATATATTAGGTGTACATGGAATATCATGTGAGGTCAATTCATAATTAAAATCATTTTTTAGGAGACATGTTACCAATACTTAAATACATTTTTTTGATACTAAAAAGGCTTTTGCTCTGACTCGCAGTGTAAAGCATTGGGGGGGGCCCCCCCCGCCCAGGGG
>Ga0307513_10010357_pt1 | contig 11695 bp, 10 predicted proteins | sample 15_EM_MG_FD_202174 | JGI IMG/M metagenome (GOLD analysis project Ga0307513, IMG submission 202174) | Populus trichocarpa ectomycorrhiza microbial communities from riparian zone in the Pacific Northwest, United States - 15_EM | ecosystem: Host-associated > Plants > Roots > Unclassified | place... | reverse complement strand
GCAAATTGCGGCGGCCGGCCCGCAGGCGGTTCTGATGGCGTGCTCGCCGAAGGCATGCGCCCAGTTCGTCAAGGAGATGCGAGGCAAGGGCCAGCATCCGCAGTTCGTCACTGTGTCGAATGTCAACACGCAGGACTTTTTCACTGCGCTGTCGAGCGACTGCGGTGGCGTGGCGATATCGCAGGTGGTTCCTCACCCCGGCAATGTGGGCGTGCCGGTGGTGCAAGAGTTCCATCTCGTCCGCAAGTCCATGGAGACGCCGCCCCCGCTCAACTACGCGGCACTGGAAGGCTTCATCGGCGCCAAGCTGTTGGTCGAAGGTTTGAAGAAGGCGAGCGACAACCCGACACCGGCGAAAGTGGCCGCCGCGCTCGACAGTTTCAAGGAGCTGGAACTGGGCGGCCTGACGATCAGCTACACCCGCCACGACCGGGTCGGCTCCCGCTTCGTGGAACTGACCGTGCTGGATCGAGACTGCATCATCAGGCGCTGATCGCCTCGTGGATGCCTCGTGAGCGGCGATCGGCTCGGAGTCGAGCCGGTTTCGGTTGACCCCCTCTCGGGCGGCGGCTGAAGTGCCCGCATCGGCGAGGTCCGCGTGCTGCCGCGGTGCCATCGATGGTGGTGTTGCCCCCGTACATACCCGGATTCGATTCAACCCGGCTTCGCTCAAGAATATCGTATACGAAAGACGATTCCTGACTCATGCTGCCCTGGCTGACCGCCTCTTCTTCCGAACTCATCGCCGGCGTGCGTGACACCTCGCTCGCCGCGATTGCGCGCGACGAGATGCTGGGCCTGATCCTGCGCGGCGAGCTCGCCCCCGGCCAGCGCATCAACGAGCCCGACGTTGCGGCGCGGCTGCGCGTATCGCGTGTTCCAGTGCGCGAAGCGCTGCGTGAGCTGGAGAGCACGGGCCTCGTTTTCACGCGCAAGCACTCGGGCGTGTTCGTGCGCACGCTGGAGCCCAAGGAAGTGGCCGATCTCTACGACTTGCGCAGCATGCTCGACGGGCATGCCGGCCGTCGGGTCGCCGGCTTGCCCGAGCGCGAGCGGCGTGCACTGGTCAAGCGCATTGCAGGCTTCCTGCGCGAGATGAAGGCTCATGCTCGCAAGCACGACGTGCAGGCCTATTACGCCAGCAACCTCGCCTTTCACTGGGCCATCGTCGAGGCGGCCGACAACGAGCCCATGGCGCGCACCTACCGCGGCATCGTCCAGCAGTTGCACCTGTCGCGGTTGAAGAACCTCTCGCGCGATATCGGCATGCAGGTGTCGCTCGTCGAGCACGCGCAGATCGTCGCGGCGCTCGACGATGGCGACGCCGACCGCTGTCAGGCACTGCTGTCCACGCATGTCACGGCTTCGCACGGCCGCCTCGTCGCGAAGCTGAACCAAGACCCTTCCTGAGGAGACACGCATGACAAAGAGACGCACGCTGCTGCTGTCCGCTTCCGCGCTGCTGCTGCCGGCCCGCCATGCCAGCGCGCAGGCTTATCCGAACAAGCCGGTGCGTTACATCGTGCCGGTGGCGGCCGGCGGCGGCAGCGACTTCGTCGGCCGCACGGTCTGCGAACGCTGGGGCAAGGTGCTGGGCCAGACCTTCGTGGTCGACAACCTCGGCGGCGGCGGCGGTGTGATCGCCGGCCAGACGACGGCGAAGGCGCCACCGGATGGCTACACGCTGATGCAAGGTTATGTCGCAACACACGGCACCAGCCCGGCGACGCGCAAGCTGCCCTATGACGCGGTGAAAGACTTCACGCCCATCGGCATGATCGGCGGCACGCCGAACGTCCTCGTCGTCAATTCGTCGCTGCCGGTCAACGACCTCAAGGGCTTCATCGACTACCTGAAGAAGAACCCGGGCAAGGCCAGCTACGGGTCGGCAGGCACCGGCTCGTTGACGCAGCTGGTGATGGAGCTGTTCAAGCAGCAGTCGGGCACCTTCATGCTGCACGTGCCGTACCGCGGCATCGCTCCCGCTTTCACCGACCTGATGGGCGAGCAGACGCAAGCCATGTTCCCGGGCCTGGCTGCAGCGCTGCCGCACATCCGCTCCGGCCGAGTGAAGGCGCTGGCCATCACCGGGGCCACGCGCTCGCCCACGATCAAGGACGTGCCGACGCTCATCGAGTCCGGCTTCAAGGGATTCGACGCGGTGCAGTGGTACGGCGTGGTCGGCCCCGCCGGCATGCCGGCGCCCATCGTGAAGCAGCTCAACGAGACGCTGAACACCGTGCTGAAGGCGCCCGACATGAAGGACAAGCTGGCGTCAGAGGCGGTGGACCCGACGCCGATGAGTCCTGACCAGTTCGGCAAGTACATCCGGGCCGAGGTCGCGCGCTGGACCGCGCTGGCCCATGAACGCAAAATCCTAGTAGAAGAGTGAACCCCCCATGGCACGCAATACCCAGGTCGCAGCCGACCACAACGCACCCCCGATCACGCAGATCCTCGCCCGATTCGTGGCCACGCACCCGTCGCGCGGCTGGAGCGATGCGGTCGACCGCGAAGCGTATCGCACCTTCCTGAATTGGGCCGGCTGCGCCGTTGGTGCGGCCACGCACGAGGCGATGCACGCCGCGCTCGCCGGCGTGCAGATGCTGCAGCCGGCGCCGCAAGCCACCGTGCTCGGCCGCACCGAGAAGGTCGACATGGCCGGTGCCGCGTTGCTCAACGGCATCAGCTCGCACACCTTCGACTTCGACGACACACACCTCAAGACCATCATCCACCCGGCCGGGCCGGTGGCGTCGGCGGCGCTTGCGCTCGCCGAGCACCTGGGCTCGAGTGGGCGTGCGCTGGTCGACGCGCTGGTGCTGGGCATCGACGTCTCGTGCCGCATGGGCAACCTGATGTACCCCGAGCACTACGACCGCGGCTGGCACATCACCGGCTCCACCGGCACGCTGGGCGCTGCCGCGGCCTGCGCGCGCCTGCTCGGGCTCGACGAACACCAGACCGCCATGGCGCTGGGCATTGCCGCCTCGCAGCCGGTGGGTTTGCGCGAGCAGTTCGGCACGATGACGAAGCCCTTCCACCCGGGCGCCGCCGCGCGTGCGGGGCTGATGTCGGCCTTGCTGGCCAAACACGGCTACACCGCGAGCCTGCGCGCGCTGGAGGCACCGCGGGGCTTCGCGCAGGTGGTGTCCACCAAGTGCGCGTGGAACGAGGCCACCGACGAATTGGGTGAACGCTTCGAGATCTCGTTCAACACCTACAAGCCCTTTGCCTGCGGCATCGTCATCCACCCGAGCATCGACGCCTGCGTGCAGCTGCGCGAACAGGGTGTGACGCCCGACGAGGTCGATCGCATCGAGCTCAAGGTGCATTCGCTGGTGCTCGAACTCACCGGCAAGAAGGAGCCGGCCGATGGCCTGCAAGGCAAGTTCAGCGTCTACCACGGCTGCGCTGCGGGTTTGATCTTCGGCCGCGCCGGCGAACCCGAGTACGCCGACGACATCGTGACGCGCGACGACGTCGTCGCGCTGCGCCGCAAGGTGGTGGCCACGGTCGACGACACCATCGACGAGGCCTCGGCTGACGTGACGGCGGTGCTGCGCGACGGTCGCCGCGTTCACGTGTTCGTCGAGCATGCGATCGGCTCTCTGCAGCGGCCGATGAGCGACACGGCGCTGGACGCCAAGTTCGCTGCGCAGTCCGATCTGATCCTGGGCGCGTCGCGCACCGCCGGGCTGATCGCAGCCTGCCGCAAGCTCGGCGAGCTGCCCGACGTGCGCGGCCTGTGCTCGCTCGCGCGGCCCTGAGCCAAGGTCCTCGCCGGCGGGCTTGGGTCCGCCGGCAGTTTCAATGTCGACCCTGAAGGAGAAGACCATGAAGAGATTCGGTTCCCTGGTCCTGGCCGCCGCTCTGCTCGTGGGCTGCGCCGTTGCACCCACCGGCCCCATGCCCCTGGTGCTGCAACCCACCGCGCCGGGCAGCATCGCCGCCGGCAAGGCCGAAGTGCTGTGGCTCGGGCAGGCCACCATCCGCATCACGACACCCGGCGGCAAGGTGATCGTGATCGACCCGTGGCTCACCACGAACCCGAAGACGCCGGCCGAATTCAAGCAGCTGAGCGCGCTGGGCAAGGTCGACATGATCCTCGTGACGCACGCCCACTACGACCATTTCAACGACGCGCCGGCACTCGCGAAGTTGAACGACGTGCCGGTCTACAACGCCGGCGGCATGGGCCCGAGCATCGTCAGCCTCGGCATCCTGCCCGCGGCGCTGGTGCAGCGTTTCGGCAAGAGCGGTACTGTCGCGCCCTTCGGCCCGACCGGCCCGAAGATCACCGCGGTGCATGCCGAACATTCCTCCGAACTGGTGTGGAAGAACCCCGCCACCGACAAGGACGAGACCCACTACGGCGGCGAGCCGGTGGGCTACCTCATCGAGCTGGAGAACGGCTTCAAGATCTGGCACATGGGCGACACCGGCCTGTTCGGCGACATGCGGCTCATCGGCGAGACCTACAAGCCCGACCTCGTGCTGATCCCGATCGGCGGCCACTTCACGATGGGGCCGCAGGACGCCGCGATCGCGGTGCGCGACTTGATCAAGCCCAGGTACGCGATCCCGTTCCACTACGGCACCTTCCCGCTGCTGCGCGGCACGCCGGCGGAGTTCATCTCCGCACTCGGGCCGGCCTCGAGCACCCGCGTGCTGGTGCCGGAGCCGGGCCAGAAGGTGGATTTCTGATTTGCGGTGCCGGCTTCAGTCCTTCGTCACACCCGCGTCCTTCACCAGCTTCGTCCAGAATTTGTTGTCCGTGGCCAGGAAGGTGGCGAAGTGCTCTTGCGATGGCGAGAGCGACACGTCGGTGCCGTCTTTCGCCAGCGCCTGCTTGACGGCCGGTTGGCGCATCGCGATCGTGGCGGCGTCGAACAGCTTGCGCGTTACCGCGGGCGGCGTGCCTGCAGGCACGAAGATGCCGTACCAGAACTCGATTGCGTAATCCGGCAGCCCGGCCTCGACCATGCCGGGCAGGTCGGGCACCAGCGGTGACCGCTCGCGCGAGCTGACGGCCAGGCCGCGCAGGCGGCCGCCTTGCACCAGCCCCAGCACCGAAGGCGGCGTAGCGAAGGTGACCTGCGTGTCGCCGGCGATCACCGACTGCACCGCCGGTGCGCCGCCCTTGAACGGGATGTGGACCATCTGCACGCCGGCCACCTGGGCGAACAGCGCGGCGCCGAGGTGTGGTGCCGAGCCATTGCCCGAGGTTGCGTAGTTGATGCTCCCCGGTGCTTTCTTGGCAGTGGCGATCAGGTCCTTGATGGATTTGATGCCGCTGTCCGGGTACGCGGCGATCACCAGAGGCGAGGTCGTGATCTTGAGCACCGGCTCCAGGTCGCTGAACTTGTAGCTCAGCTTGGGGTTGAGCGCGGGGTTCACCGAGATGCTGCTCGGGCTGGCGATCAGCACGTTGTAGCCGTCGGGTGGCGACTTGGCCACGAACTCCGCTGCGAGGCTGGAGCCGGCACCGGGCTTGTTGTCGACGATCACGTTCTGGCCGAGGTTCTTGCCCAAAGCGTCGCTCATCGCACGGGCCACCGTGTCGGCGGCGCCGCCGGGCGCGAAGCCGACGACCAGGTGGATCGGGCGTGAAGGGTAGTTCTGCGCGCAGACGCCTGCAGTGGCCAGGGCGAGTGCCAGGCCGCACAGCAACCGTGTCGGTGCTTGCATCGTGTTGTCTCCTTGGTGGTCCGGGCTCGCAGGCGCTGGCTGGCCTTTTGCGGAAATGGATGCTCAGGCGTCGGTGCTGCCGGCCAGCACGATCTTGCCGACGTGCTGTCCGGCTTCCATGCTGGCCTTGGCTTCGGCCAGCTGCTCGAACGGGAGCACGCGGTCGACCAGCGGCCGCAGCTTTCCGCTCGCGAACAGCGGCAGCCAGTCGGCCTTGAAACCAGGCACCGGCTCGGCACGCTGTTGCGCGCTGCGCAACTTGTTGGAGACGCCGAACAAGTGCAGCCGCTTGCTGTGCAGCGCCTCGAGGTCGAGCTCGGCACGCAGCACGCCGTCGACGTAGCCGACCATCGCGAGGCGGCCCTGGAAGGCCAGCGCACGCACGCATTCGGCGAACACCGTGCCGCCGACCGTGTCGATCACCAGGTCGGCGCCGCGCTGGTCGGTGGCTTGCATCACGGCGTCGAAGAAGTCGGGGCCACGCGTGTGGAGCCCGAGGTCCAGCCCTTCGAGCTGCAGGCGCACCAACTTGTCGGCACTGCCCGAGGTGCCGATGACCTTGGCACCCATGGCCTTCGCCGTCTGCAGCGCGGCCACGCCGACGCCCGAGCTCACGCCGGCCACCAGCAGCGTCTCGCCGGCACGCAAACGGCCCTGCAGCACGAGCATGTCGTAGACCACCATGAAGGTGAGCGGAATCGCCGCGGCGTGCTGCCAGTCGAGCGTGGGCGGTACCTCGAGCGCTTCGCGCAAGTCCATCAACGCGAAGTCGGCAAAGGCGCCGGGGCAGCGGCCCATCACGCGGTCGCCGGCCTTCCAGCCTTCGACGCCGGGACCGACCGCCACCACCTCGCCGGCAGCTTCGGTGCCGACCGGCTTGGCTGCACCGCCACGGCCGTGCAGGCCATGGCCTGAGATGAATTCACCGCGGTTCAGGCCGGCCGCGCGCACGCGCAGCAGCAACTGGCCGGGGCCGGGTTCGGGGCGCAGCGCGTCCTGCAGCTGCAACTGCTGGCGGCCATCGATTTCCTGCATGCGGTAAGCGCGCATCGTGAGTTCCTGGGGTGGGTCAGCGGCCCTTGAAGACGGGGCGGCGTTTTTCCATGAAGGCGCGGCGGCCCTCGGCGTAGTCCTCGCTGGCGAAGCAGCCTTGGATCAACGCCTGGCAGCGTGCGAGGTCGATGTCGGTCGACGGCTTGAGGATCTCGGCGGTGATCGCCTTGGCCGCCGCCACGGTGAGCGGCGCGTTGTCGGCCAGCGCGCCGGTGTATTCGGCGAGCAGCGCGTCGAGCTGCTCCGGCGCGGCCACGCGCGAGACGAGGCCCAACGCGCGCGCTTCGTCCGCGCCGATCTTCCGTGCGGTGAAGAAGAGATCCTTCGCGGCACCGGGGCCGATCAGGTCGACCAGGTTCTTCATCGCCGAATAGCGGTAACCCAGGCCCAGGCGCGCGGCCGGGATGGAGAACACCGCGTCGCTGGCGGCGATGCGGATGTCGCAGGCGATGGCCACGTTGACGCCGCCGCCGATGCACCAGCCGCGGATGCACGCGAGCGTGGGCTTGGGGCAGCGTTCGATGCTCGTGAGCGCGGCCTCGGCCATCGCTTCGTAGCGGGCCACGGCTTCGCGTGCGGCGCGCATGTCTTCGAACTGCGAGATGTCGGCTCCGGAGACGAAGGCCTTCTCGCCGGCACCGGAGAACACCACCAGCCGGATGCGCTCGTCGGCTTCGGCCTGCGCCAGCAGCGGCGGCACCGCCTCCCACATGTCGACCGACAGTGCGTTGTGGCGTGCCGGGTTGTTGAAGCGGATGTGCAGCGTGCTGGCGTCGCGCCATACCTGCACGCGCTCGGTGGGCGAGCGGTAGTCGCTGCCCTGGTCTGAGTCGGCGGTCATCAGAAGACTCCGTTGGTTTTCAAGCGGGCCTGCTCGTCGGCGGCCAGACCCAGTTCTGTGAGCACCTCGGCCGTGTGCTCGCCGCGGCGCGGTGCAGCCCGTGCAATGGTGCTCGGCGTGCGTTCGAGCTGCACGGGTTGGCCGACCAGGCGCTGCAGGCCGTGATGGCTCGACACCACTTCCTTCACCATGCCCAGGTGCTGCACCTGCGGCTCTTCGAACACTTCCTTCAGGTCGTTGATGTGGCCGCAGGCTACGCCGCCGGCATTGAGGCGCTCGATCCAATGTGCGCGGTCGTGCTCCGCCAATCGGCGGTTGATCTCGGCATTGAGCGTGTCGCGGTTCACCGAGCGCCCGGCCTTGTCTTTGTAGCGGGTGTCGCTGACCCACTCGGGCGCACCGAGGATGTCGCAGAAGCGCTCCCAGATCTTGGAGCCGAACACGGCAATGTTCATGTAGCCGTCGCGCGCCTTGTAGACGCCGGTCGGGATGCTGGTCGGGTGGTAGTTGCCGGCTTGCGTGGCGATCTCGCCGTCGATCAGCCAGCGCGAGGTCTGGAAGTCCATCATGTAGACCATCGATTCGAGCAGCGACGTGTGCAGCCATTGGCCGCGGCCCGAGCTCTCGCGTTCGAGCAGCGCGACGAGGATGCCCTGCGCCGCGAAGATGCCCGCGCACAGGTCGGCGATCGGGATGCCCACGCGCACGGGGCCCTGGTCGGGCAGGCCGGTGACCGACATCAGCCCGCCCATGCCCTGCGCGATCTGGTCGAAGCCCGGGCGCTGCGCCAGCGGGCCGGTCTGCCCGAAGCCCGAGATGCTGGCGTAGACGAGCCGCGGGTTGTCTGGCGCCAGCGTCTCGTAGTCGATGCCGAGCCGGCCCTTCACGTCGGGGCGGAAGTTCTCGACCACCACGTCGGCCGTGGCGATCAGGCGCTTGAGCAGCGCGATGCCGTCGGGCTGCTTGAGGTCGAGCGTGATCGAGCGCTTGTTGCGATGCGTGTACTGGTAGTCCGAGCCGTCCTGCCCGCCCAGCGTGTCGTCGCCGCGCATGTGCTCGGGCATCTGGACCTGGATCACGTCGGCACCCCAATCGGCCAGCTGGCGGCAGCAGGTGGGGCCGGCGCGCACCTGGGTCATGTCGATGACGCGGTATCGCGCAAGGGCTGGGGAGGCGGGCAGGTGCGGCATGCGGCGGAGAAGGGGTTGCGAAGGGATGAAGCAGGGCCTCAGTATCGAAGCCGCGGCCTCAAAGTGTCAACACTTTGGTGAATATCGTTAACACTAATCTGGCGCCTCGACCCACTTGCCCTATGCTCGCGGGCGTGAGCTCATCCGAAAAAATCCGCAGCCCCGAATTGCGCCTGGCACCGCGCATCGCCGACGAACTGAAGCAATTGATCTACGACGGCGAGTTCGCGCCCGGCGAGCGCCTCAACGAGGCCGCGCTGGCGCTTCGCATGGGCACCAGCCGCGGCCCCATTCGCGAGGCGGTGCGGGTGCTGACGGGTTGGGGCCTGGTGACGCCGGTGCCCAACCGCGGCGTGTTCGTGCGCGAGCTGTCGGTGCGCGAGATGCTGGAGGTCTACGACCTGCGTGCGCTGGTGTTCGGCTTTGCCGCTGAGCGCGCCGCCGAGCGCACCACCGAGGCCGACAAGCGCGATCTCGCGAAATTGCTCACTGCGATGGACAAGGCCAGCGCGGCCGAAGATGGCACCCGCTACTACGAACTGAACCTCGACTTCCACGCGAGGATCGTCGCGTTGTCAGGCAACCAACGGGCCTCTCAGGCCTACGGCGACTACATCAAGGAACTGCACCTGTTCCGCCGCCGCTATTTCAACGGGCCGGGCAACATGCGCCGTTCGAACGAGCAACACCGCCAGTTGTACGAGGCGATTGCCAAGGGCTCTGGCAGCCGCTCGCGCGCCATCGCCGAGCGCCACGTGCTCGAAGGCCGCCAGCGGCTGCTGGCGATGCTCGACACACCCCTGAGCTGACGGTTCGACCCGCCGTTGTGGCGGCGGCCTCAATCGTGCCGACCACCGCCGGCGCTCAGCTCCGCCCAATCGAGTTCTTGCACCAGCACGCGGTAGGCGTCGTCACCGATCACCTCGTCTTGCCGCAACCGGAACGCGCGCTCCCGTGCGACCCCGATGGCCCGGCGCCTGAGCGGGCCACCGGGCACCTCGTGGACCGGGGCGTCGTGCGCGTGGCTGGTGTTCAGCTCGACGACCGCGGCGTATTCCTTGCGCAGCAGTTTTCCCGATGGCGTGTCGTCGTCCTTGATCGCGTCGAGCAGTGCCTGATACGAGTGGGTGCGCCCGAGCCGGATCTCGCGGGCCACGGGGTCGTCGTCGGTCAGGCCCATGCGCTGGATCAGTGGCTTCATCGTCAGGCCCTGGAGCACCAGCGTGCCGAGCACGACCGCGAACGCGCAGAGCAGGATCAGGTCGCGGTACGGGAAGGGCGCTCCGCTCGGCAGCGTCTCGGGGATCGCGAACGCTGCCGCCAAGGTGACGATGCCCCGCATGCCGGCCCACGAGAGCACGATCGCGCTGCCGACCGTGGGCAGCCGGCGCAGGCTCTCGCGGGCTTGCCCATGGCGCCAGCGTTTCACGGCGTGGTAGCTCATCACCCAGACGAAGCGCGCCGCGATCGTGACGGCGAGGACGACCGCCGCGGTGATGACGGCCTCGGCACGGGCACCCCCGCCGTCGAGCCGTTCCCAGATTGGGCGCAGCTGCAGACCGATCAACACGAACGCGAACGCGTTCAGCACGAAGACGACGGTCTCCCACACGGCGAAGATCGGTACACGCATGCGGGCAGGCATCTGCGCGCCGCCGCGCCGCGCGACAGTCATCGCATAGGCGACCAGCGTCAGGATGCCGGACAACCCGATGGCCTCGGCTGCGATCCACACACCGAAGGTGCACGCGAACTGCACGATCAGCGCGATCGGCACCTCGTGCAGGCCGGTCGTCAACGGTCGCAACACGTACGCGCAAGCCACGCCCGCCGCGAGGCTGCCGAAGACGGTCAGCAAAAACACCGGCGCAACGCTGGTGAAGCCGAGGTGGCCGGCCATCGCGGTCATGATCGCGAGCCGGTAGACGAGCAGGGCGCTCGCGTCGTTCAACAGGCTTTCGCCTTCGATGATCTTCAGAAGCCTGTGCGGCAGCTTCACCTGCCGCATCACTGCCGTCGCTGCGGCGGCGTCCGGCGGGGCGACGATGGCTCCGAGCGCAATGGCCACCGGCCATGGCATCCCGGGCACGAGCCAGTGAGCGGCGAACGCGACCGCCAGCACGGTGGTGCCCACTGCCGCGATCACCAGGCCGGTGACCGGCCGCCAGTTCGCCCGCAGGTCGCGCAGCGAGGTGTCGTACGCGGCATCCAGCAGCACCGGCGCGACGAAGAGCGTCAGCGCAAGTTCCGGGTCGAGTGTCCAGTGCGGGCTCGCGGGCACGAACGCCAGCAGTGCACCGCCGAGCGCGAGAAAGGTCGGATAGGGCGCGCCGAGCCGGCGCGCCAGCGCGGCCAGCAGCGCGGCTCCGAGCAACAGCACGATGATCCATTCAAAGGTGGCCATGTCGGTTTGTGTCCTCGTCCGGCCTTGCGGCCTGCAGCATCATGATGCAACGGCGAGGCGGCGTGAACTGCCAAGAGGCGGGATGGACGGATGGGTCGCGTGTGCGTCGGTGCCGGGAGCCAAGGCGACGCGCGAAGCGAGCCGGTTCTCGCTAGGGAGCCGATGGGCGCTTCAGGGCCAGGTAATCGTCCAGCGACATCTCGTGAAGCTGCCGTGGGTATTTTTCGATGGCGGCATGCCAGTCGCGCAAACGGAAGTTGAGTTGCTCGGACGGTGGAGCCGAGCGCGACTTGATCGTCGATTCGATCGCGAGAAAGTAGCGCATCGCGTTTCTCTCGGCGACACCTTGCATGCCGCCGACGAGCACGGGTGCGCCCTTGCCGTTGTCGCTCCGGGCTGAGAATCCGACCTTGTCTTTGCCCGAGCCGGCCAGGTACGCGTTGGTGGCCATGCGTGCGGCCCAGCCGTTGGCATAGGCATACGACACGTGCACGAAGCTGCGCGTGTCGTCCACGG
>Ga0307513_10010356_pt1 | contig 11695 bp, 9 predicted proteins | sample 15_EM_MG_FD_202174 | JGI IMG/M metagenome (GOLD analysis project Ga0307513, IMG submission 202174) | Populus trichocarpa ectomycorrhiza microbial communities from riparian zone in the Pacific Northwest, United States - 15_EM | ecosystem: Host-associated > Plants > Roots > Unclassified | place... | reverse complement strand
GCTGATTCGTTGTTTTCAGACATTCTTTGAATCTGCAAAATTTGGTTAGTAGCACAAAATATATCCTCACACCTCTCGTGTATCACACAAAAAAATCAAGGCTTTTCACTCTAATAAGCTCACAATGTCTTTTACCTCACAACTTGCTTTCTTTTAGTTCTTTAGGAACTGAAATCAACAAATCAAAGTCAGTAGACTTCGCAGCGCACTCTAATTATAATTTTCAGACTCAAGAATCAATAAATATACTGAAAACAAAGTAAAAAAAAACTACGATTACGATTTTGCGAGTAGCAATGCAAATTCGTACGAATTGTAGGCGAAACGAAGACACGAAATAAAACAGAAGCGAATATTAGCAAAAACAGTTGCTTGACTCCTAGATAACCCAAATATAATAGAAACAAAAAGATTTGGACAAAACTAAACAGTAAGGATCACATTTTAAAACTTGACGCAAATCTAACCTGTTATGCAATTTTTACGTAACAGAATTGAAACCCAGACCAGAGGATCTCGAAATGACCTAAACTTAAATATTTAGTATTATAATACTAAAAAAACAACAAAAATCAATTTATAGGTCATTCTTTTATGTCTAGGTACCCAAACCCCTTGTATGATCAGTTTGCGGCAGAATTGAACCCCAATTAAAACCTCCAGAATCCGATATCAAAATAAGCCCAAATTTAATATATGGTGAGATATCATCCACAATACACAGAATATGAAGTTTCAATTTATTCTAAGGTATTTTGCTTATGGTTCACAAAGAGTAGTGTTTCTGCGGCAGAATTGACCTCGAATTAAAACCTCAAGCAAACAATATCAGAATAAGCCAAACTTTGACATATGATGCGATCTCACTCCCAATAGACTGAATATGAAGTTTCAATTGATTCCGAGGTGGTTCGCTTATGGTTCAACAAGAGTTGTGTTTCTGCGACAAAAATTGAATGATCCTTAAAATTTCAACTAATCCCTATCTCTCTTTCTTTTTAATATACTGATATGATTAGAGACAGTAACAAGATGAAATATAACCTTTTTTTTTTTTTGCTTAGATGACGCAGACACGAAGAACAAGAAGATGGACGCAAACACTGAAAAACTTAAAGGAACACAAAAAAAAACGAAAATAACATAGGAGTGTGACACAATGGAAACCTGCCCCAAGGCACCAACACTATTGGATTGAGTAGAATGACGCCATGAAGCCAGTTAATCTTCGATAAGTCAGATTCAGTTCGTTCAAGAACTGAAGAATGCAAGAATCACTCACACGTTAAAACTGAAAAATTCAGAAGTAATTATCATCAAAGTTGCCGAAATTTTGGCCCAAATAAGGTTATGTTGGACCCCTCTTGCACATGGATATGATGTACTATGGTCTCCTCTTGCTACTCTAATGGACCTTTCAATTCTGACTTGGTTGAAACATTCAAAACCAATGCATTCAATGCCTTTGTCTTGGACCGAGTCATTGGACCATTTGGAACATGTAACAGGTCCTTGCTGGTGTTTCTGGGCTGGTCCACATCAGGTTGAGATTTAGATTTACCTTTCCCATCCGTATGAGTATCCTTTTTGGCCTTAGGTGGTTTGGCCATCGCATAAGGCTTTGGTTGGACAGCCCCCTCTCTCTTCAAATTCGGCCTCCATGTTGAGGATGATGAAGCCGAATTGGTCTCAAAACGTGTACTGCCCCTTCTCTTTATTTGCCTCTCCACCTTCCTTGTCATATAGACCATGTCCTCCAATTCCACACAATGTTGTAATTCTCCTCTGGCCGAATTGGCCCCTAGTTCTATTCCCATAATCCTTTCGGTTTCTAGGCTACCGAAAACCTTCCCAATGGCCTATGGCCTCATCCTCAAAACCACCATCACCAATATCATCAACGGCCTCCTCAAAATCCTCATAATCAGCCCACCTTGGCCTTTCGGCCCTACTGCCACCTTTTGCTTTCGGTTCAGCCCCAAGCTTCCTCCCATTTTAGGTGCTTGTACCAGCCTTGTTACCACGTTTCTCCACCCTATCAAGTCTGTCACACTGATTTCCCATCACAAAATTCATCCTTTCCATCATCTGCATCATGGCTTGCATTTGGAACGTAAGTTGTTCCTCGGGAAGGGGTGGTGTGTTGTTTTGATCTGACATGAACTAACCTGCAAAAATTGGTTAGTGGTAAGAAAATATCCTCACGTCGCACGTGTTTCGCTCAAACACTCTTAATATCCTCACACACTCGCACCTCTCGTCTCACCTTCTTGCGGAACTGAAACCAACACCAAATAGAACCAACTTAGCAGCCCAATCTAAATATGTATATATAACTCAAGAAGCAATAAATACAAAAACACAAGCAAAAAAAAATTGCGATGATAGTCTCGCGAGTAGCAAGCGAATCTATTCGAAATATAAACTGATGCGAACCTCGTGATCACATGGTCACGCAACCCACACGCAAAGACACCAATTCCCGGAAAGCCAAGTAAATCAGGTTTCATAGGAGTGTGACACAAAGATAACTTGTACCTAGGCACCAGCTGATACGATCTAGGAAAGGTCAAATTCGGATTTCAACGTAAAAAGTGCATCTATCCAGGTTTACGGAAACAGTCATAATTCTCAATTTGACTGTTGGATCGGGCTAAAAGTTTATAGGGTGGAGAAATGTGGTAACAAGGCTAGTACAAGCACCCAAGACGTGAGGAAGGTTGGGGCTGAACCAAAAGCAAATTGTGGCAATAGGGCCAAAACGCTAAGGTGGGCTGATTATGAGGATTTTGAGGAGGACGTTGATGATATTGGTGATGGTGGTTTTGAGGATGAGACCATAGGATATCGGGAAGGATTCGGCAGCTAAGACACTGAAGGGATTTTGGGAATAGAACTAGGGGCCAATTCAGCCGAAGGGGAAATTTCTGTAGTGTTGGGGGACATGATGATATAGATGGTGATTTGGATGCTATCAAACTAAAAATACCTTCTTTTCAAGGTAAAAACAATATTGAGACGTATTTGGAGTGGAAAAAAAGGTGGATTGAATTTTTTATTGCCATAACTATTCGGAGACGAAGAAGGTAAAATTGGCAGTCATTGAGTTCACAGATTACACATTGATTTGGTGGGATCAGAATATGATTAGTAGGAGAAGGAGTGGAGAGAGGCCGGTAGCGTCGTGGGAGGAGATGGAAGTGTTGATGAGAAGGCGATTTGTGCCTAACCACTACTCTAGAAATTTGTATTTGAAATTGCAGGCAAGGTTGTCAAAAATGTATTTTTGACACAACACGGAAAATACAAAATAAACTCCAATCGTAAAAACAGATCGTAAAATCATAAGAAATTTTTTTTCATATATTTAGCTCAAGAAACCCATAAATACATTAGGTGACCGTCATTATAAAGGACTTCAACATCATAGAGTAATTTTTGCCTACAACTTTCTAAACAAGTTCAAAATCAAAGCCCACTCAATCTTCCTATTCATTTTCCCAAACTAAAGAACTACTCTTAATCTCTTTCCTATGCATAAAGCCATCAAGAAAAAGCTTATAATTCTCAATCAAAAGCCTACATACATCACTCCTATAGCTTACAGATATATATAATTATACAAACCTCGTGATCACGTGGTCACGCAACTCACAATCAAGATTAACTTACCCAAAACACTAAACTGAAAAGCGCATAACTTGATCCAAACAAGCCTTGGATCCTAGCTCCAGAAACACCAGCAAAGATCCAATTACATGTTCCAAATGGTCCAATGACTCGGTCCAAAACAAAGGCATTGAAAGAGGCATTGAATGCATTGGTTTTGAAGGTTTCAACCAAGTCAGAATTAAAAGGTCCATTGGAGTATCAAGAGGAGGCCCTAGTACATCTTATCCATATTCAAGAGGGGCCCAATTCAATCTTATTTGGGCCATAAGGTGAGGAAAACAAAGGAAACAAGAGAATCCTACTACAACTTGGAAACAACATGGGTGGCTACCTTTTCCTTTTGTTTTTAATTAAGGGGTTGCATGGAAGGCGTTTTTTTAGTGTTCCTTTAAGTTTTTCAGTGTTTGCTTTCATCATCTTGTTCTTTGTGTCTGCGTCATGTAAGCAAAAAAAAAAGGTTATATTTCATCTTATTACTGGCTCTAATTATATTAGTATATTAAAAAGAAAACAAGAAAGAGAGAGAGAGGGATTAGTTAAAAATTGAAGGATGATTCATTTTTTGCCGAGAAACACAACTATTGGTGAACTATATAAGCAAACCATCTCAGAATCAATTGAAACTTCATATTCAATCTATTGGGGGTAAGATCGCATTATATGTCAAATTTGGGCTTACACAATTTTTACGTAACATAATTGAAACTCAGACCAAACGATCTCAAAATGATGTCAAATTCAATATTTAGTATTTTAATACTAAAAAAACAACAAAACTCAATTTATAGGTAGTTCTCTTATGTTTACGTACCCAAACTCCTTGTATGATCAGTTTGCGGCAGAATTGAACCTCCAATTAAAACCTCCAGAAACTGATATCAAAATAAACCCAAATTTAATATATGGTGTTATCTCATCCCCAATACACAGAATATGAAGTTTTAATTGATTCTAAGATGGTTTGTTTATTTTTTTGTTTTTATCAAAATGTAAGTATATTTAAAGATCAAAATAAAAGAAGCTGGGGGACCAGCAAGTTCATGTACAGAGATATACAAAAGGGAACAGGCTCCTTGACAAAATAATTACATCAAGCTCATCTAAAAAGGAGCTACAAACCAAAAGAGGATGGTGGTTTGTTTATTGTTCACTAAGAGTAGTGTTTCTGCGGCAGAATTAACCTCTAATGATTGTATTGGGCCCCTCCTGCACATGGAAAAGATGTACTAGGGCCTCCTCTAGATACTCTAATGGACCTTTCAATTCTAACTTGGTTGAAATCTTCAAAACCAATGCATTCAATGCCTTTATCTTGGACCAAGTCATTGGACCATTTGGAACATGTAATGGGTCCTTGCTCGTGTTTATGGGCTGGTCCACATCATATAATCAGTGTAGTGTTCACATGCAAGAATATACATAAAAATTGCAACACAACATAACAACATGACTTGGCAACGAAAATATATGATTGTGAACAAAGGGAGAGGGATCTGCTTCAAACTTGCAGCGCAACTCAGATAATCTCAAATTTATTAGTTATAAAAAAATACTAATCCTGGAGTTATAATTCAAAAGCTCCATAAGTCCATATAAAAAAAAAAAACCCTCAAAGTTGCTGATTGCAGATCACTCACCGGTAGGTTGCAATTTGCATATATAATTCTTTTCCACCCAAATTGATTGATTTGATTCCAGGAGTACAAGTAAGTGGAAATTTGGATTTTGAAGAATAGTTAAAAAAAGAGAAAGTGCTGAAGGTGGAGAGTTGTTTTGAATTTGGAAGTTTAGAACACTAGAAGTGGAAGCACTTGGAGTAAAAGAGGCTAGGATGCTAGGTTTTTGTCATTTTGGTACAATTGCTACAGTATATAATATATTCCTTGTCAACTCGTGAAACTAGATTTAAAATCATGATTTCACCGATTTCAACCGATTTTAATACGATTTTACCATTTTCGAGTTTTAAAGCCGATTTAACATGATAACATATATTGACCCATAAAATCGTACGATTACGAGTCAACTCGTGTTTTAATAACCTTGATTGTAGGATTTGAATCAGGGTTCTAGGTCTGTGGATGAGTATTTCAAGAAGATGGAGATCGCAATGATTCAGGCCAATATGATTGAGGATAGGGAAGCTATTACGACTAGATTTCTAAATTGGATGAACAGGGACATTGCGAATGTTCTAGAATTACAACATTGTGTGGAATTGGAGGACATGGTCCATATGGCAACGAAGGTGGAGAGGCAAATAACGAGAAAGGGTAGTACACGTTTTTAGACCAATTTGACTTCATTTTCCTCAACATGGAGGCCGGATCTAAAGAGCGAGGTGGTTGTCCAACCAAAGTCTTATGCAAAGGCCGAACCACCTAAGGCCAAAAAGGATGTTCATACGAATGGGAAAGGTAAATCTGAATCTCAACCTCCTTGTGATGGAGATATTAAATGTTTTAAGTGTTTAAGAAAGGGGTACTTTGCATCTTAGTGTCCAAAGCAAAGAATCACGCTTACAAGAGACAATAGGGAGGTTGAGTCTAAAAATGACAAATCTAAAAGTGAAGAGATGCCACCTTTGGTGCATTACAGTGATGAGGAGATTGCATATCCTGTTGAGGGGGAAGCCTTGGTTATAAGGCGTGCACTGATCATGCAAATCAAAGAAGATGATGTAAATCAGCAAAGGTAAAACATATTTCACACTAGATGTCACATCCAAAACAAGGTATGTAGTATGATAATCGATGCAGGTAGTTATTCTAATGTAGATACTCTTGTGAAGAAATTGATCCTGGCTGAAAAACAAAGTATTAATTGAGACAAAACAAGAAAGAAAATAAAAAAAATAACTAGTCTTGCATTAAATACCATTAGCCCTTCTTTCCTTGTGTAGTTAGGATGAATATGGAGTCCTTATAAGAAAAGGATTTTGGATCGTTAATGAATCCTTCCATACTTGGAGATTATATTACAGCTCATTAAAGATCCTTGTGTAACTAGAAAATTCCCAAAACAAGCTGCCACATCCTTGTAGGAAAAGGATCCGTGCCAAATAAAAAGTCCATAAGTAATATTCCTCAATAGCTGCCTAAAATTTGATTACATTAGTTTAAATAGTTCTTGAAAAATTAACCCTAAGGGACCCTATATGTGGACTTATATGATGTCCACTCAAAACTAACCCAAAAACCCTAAACTGAAAAGCCCATAACCTGATCTAAACATGTCTTGGATCCTCGCTGAAAAACAAAGTATTAATTAAGACCAAACATGAAAGAAAATAATAAAAATAACTAATCTTTCATTAAATACCATTAGTCCTTCTTTCCTTGTGTAGTTAGGATGAATATGGAATCCTTATAACAAAAGGATTCTGGATCATTAATGAATCCTTCCGTACTTGGAGATTATATTGCAGCTCATTAAAGATCCTTGTGTAACTAGGAAATTCCCAAAACAAGCTGCCACATCCTTGTAGGAAAATGATCGTTGCCAAATAGAAAGTCCACAAGTAATATTCCTCAATAGCTGCCGAGATCGCATTGGTTTAAATAGTTCTTCAAAAATTAACCCTAACGGACCCTATATGTGGACTTATATGAGGTCCACTCAAAAGTAGAACAAAAACCCTAAACTGAAAAGCCCATAACCTGATCTAAACAAGTCTTGGATCCTAGCTGAAAAACAACGTATTAATTAAGACCAAACAAGAAAGAAAATAATAAAAATAACTAATGTTGCATTAAATACCATTAGTCCTTCTTTCCTTGTGTAGTTAGGATGACTATGGAATCCTAATAAGAAATGGATTCTGGAACATTAATGAATCCTTCCATACTTGGAGATTATATTGCACCTCATTAAAGATCATTGTGGAAATAGGAAATTCCCAAAACAAGCTGCCGCATCGTTGAAGGAAAAGGATCCTTGCCAAATAGAAAGTCCACAAGTAATATTCCTCAGTAGCTACCGAAATTTTGATTACATTAGTTTAAATAGTTCTTGAAAAATTAACCCTAATGGACCCTATCTGTGGACTTATATGATGTGCACTCAAAACTAGCCCAAAAACCCTAAACTGAAAAGCGTATAACATGATCTAAACAAGTCTTGGATCCTACCTGAAAAACAAAGTATTAATTAAGACCAAACATGAAAGAAAAAAAGAAAAATAACTAATCTTGCATTAAATACCATTAGTCCTTCTTGCCTTGTGTAGTTAGGATGATTATGGAATCCTTATAACAAAAGGATTCTGGATCATTAATGAATCCTTCCATACTTGGAGATTATATTGCAGCTCATTAAAGATCCTTGTGTAACTAGGAAATTTCCAAAACAAGCTGCCACATCCTTGTAGGAAAAGGATCCGTGCCAAATAAAAAGTCCAGAAGTAATATTCCTCAATAGCTGCCTAAAATTTCATCGCATTGGTTTAAATAGTTCTTAAAAAAATTAACCCTAATGGACCCTATATGTGGACTTATATGATGTCCACTCAAAACTAGCCTAAAAACCCTAAACTGAAAAGCCCATAACCTGATCTAAACAAGTCTTGGATCCTAACTGAAAAACAAAGTATTAATTAAGACCAAACAAGAAAGAAAATAATAATAATAACTAATCTTGCATTAAATACCATTAGTCCTTCTTTCCTTGTTAGTTAGGATGAATATGGAATCCTTATAAGAAAAGGATTCTGGAACATTAATGAATCCTTCCGTACTTAGACATTATATTGCAGCTCATTACAGATCCTTGTGGAAATAGGAAATTCCCAAAAGAAGTTGTCACATCCTTGTAGGAAAAGGATCGTTGCCAAATAGAAAGTCCACAAGTAATTTTCCTCAATAGCTGCCGAAAATTTGATCGCATTGGTTTAAATAGTTCTTGAAAAATTAACCCTAATGGACCCTATATGTGGACTTATATGAGGTCCACTCAAAACTAGCCCAAACACCCTAAACTGAAATGCCCTTAACCTGATCTAAACAAGTCTTGGATCCTGGCTGAAAAACAAAGTATTAATTAAAACCAAACAAGAAAGAAAATAATAAAAATAACTAATCTTGCATTAAATACCATAGGCCTTCTTTCCTTGTGTAGTTAGGATGAATATGGAATGCTTATAAGAAAAGGATTCTGGAACATTAATGAATCCTTCCGTACTTGGAGATTATATTGCAGCTCATTAAAGATCCTTGTGGAAATAGGAAATTCCCAAAACAAGCTGCCACATCCTTGTAGGAAAAGGATCCTTGCCAAATAGAAAGTCCACAAGTAATATTCCTCAATAGCTGCCGAAAATTTGATCGCATTGGTTTAAATAGTTCTTGAAAAATTAACCCTAATGGACCATATATGTGGACTTATATGAGCTCCACTCAAAAGTAGAACAAAAACCCTAAACTGAAAAGCCCATAACCTGATCTAAACAAGTCTTGGATCCTCGCTGAAAAACAAAGTATTAATTAAGACCAAACAAGAAAGAAAATAATAAAAATAACTAATCTTGCATTAAATACCATTAGTCCTTCTTTCCTTGTGTAGTTAGGATGACTATGGAATCCTTATAAGAAATGGATTCTGGAACATTAATGAATCCTTCCATACTTAGACATTATATTGCAGCTCATTACAGATCCTTGTGGAAATAGAAAATTCCCAAAAGAAGTTGTCACATCCTTGTAGGAAAAGGATCGTTGCCAAATAGAAAGTCCACAAGTAATTTTCCTCAATAGCTGCCGAAAATTTGATCGCATTGGTTTAAATAGTTCTTGAAAAATTAACCCTAATGGACCCTATATGTGGACTTATATGAGGTCCACTCAAAACTAGCCCAAACACCCTAAACTGAAATGCCCTTAACCTGATCTAAACAAGTCTTGGATCCTGGCTGAAAAACAAAGTATTAATTAAAACCAAACAAGAAAGAAAATAATAAAAATAACTAATCTTGCATTAAATACCATAGGCCTTCTTTCCTTGTGTAGTTAGGATGAATATGGAATGCTTATAAGAAAAGGATTCTGGAACATTAATGAATCCTTCCGTACTTGGAGATTATATTGCAGCTCATTAAAGATCCTTGTGGAAATAGGAAATTCCCAAAACAAGCTGCCACATCCTTGTAGGAAAAGGATCCTTGCCAAATAGAAAGTCCACAAGTAATATTCCTCAATAGCTGCCGAAAATTTGATCGCATTGGTTTAAATAGTTCTTGAAAAATTAACCCTAATGGACCATATATGTGGACTTATATGAGCTCCACTCAAAAGTAGAACAAAAACCCTAAACTGAAAAGCCCATAACCTGATCTAAACAAGTCTTGGATCCTCGCTGAAAAACAAAGTATTAATTAAGACCAAACAAGAAAGAAAATAATAAAAATAACTAATCTTGCATTAAATACCATTAGTCCTTCTTTCCTTGTGTAGTTAGGATGACTATCGAATCCTTATAAGAAATGGATTCTGGAACATTAATGAATCCTTCCATACTTGGAGATTATATTGCACCTCATTAAAGATCCTTGTGGAAATAGGAAATTCCCAAAACAAGCTGCCACATCGTTGTAGGAAAAGGATCGTTGCCAAATAGAAAGTCCACAAGTAATATTCCTCAATAGCTGCCGAAACTTTGATCGCACTGGTTTAAATAGTTCTTGAAAAATTAACCCTAATGGACCATATATGTGGACTTATATGAGGTCCACTCAAAACTAACCCAAACACCCTAAACTGAAATGCCCATAACCTGATCTAAACAAGTCTTGGATCCTGGCTGAAAAACAAAGTATTAATTAAGACCAAACAAGAAAGAAAATAATAAAAATAACTAATCTTGCATTAAATACCATTAGCCCTTCTTTCCTTGTGTAGTTAGGATGAATATGGAATCCTTATAAGAAAAGGATTGTGGAACATTAATGAATCCTTCCATACTTGGAAATTATATTGCAGCTCATTAAAGATCCTTGTGGAACTAGAAAATTCCCAAAACAAGCTGCCACATCATTGTAGGAAAAGGATCGTTGCCAAATAGAAAGTCCACAAGTAATATTCCTCAATAGCTGCCGAAACTTTGATCGCACTGGTTTAAATAGTTCTTGAAAAATTAACCCTAATGGACCATAGATGTCGACTTATATGATGTCCTCTCAAAACTAGCCCAAAAACCCGAAACTGAAAAGCCCAGAACCTGATCTAAACAAGTCTTGGATCCTGGCTGAAAAACAAGGTATTAATTAAGACAAAACATGAAAGAAAATAAAAAAAATAACTAATCTTGCATTAAATACCATTAGTCCTTCTTTCCTTGTCTAGTTAGGATGACTATGGAATCCTTATAAGAAATGGAATATGGAACATTAATGAATCCTTCCGTACTTGGAGATTCTATTGCAACTCATTAAAGATCCTTGTGGAAATAAGAAATTCCCAAAACAAGCTGCCGCATCGTTGTAGGAAAAGGATCGTTGCCAAATAGAAAGTCCACAAGTAATATTCCTCAGTAGCTGCCGAAATTTTGATTACATTAGTTTGAATAGTTCTTGAAAAATTAACCCTAATGGACCCTATCTGTGGACTTATATGATGTCCACTCAAAACTAGCCCAAAAACCCTAAACTGAAAAGCCCATAACCTGATCTAAACATGTCTTGGATCCTTGCTGAAAAACAAAGTATTAATTAAGACCAAACATGAAAGAAAATAATAAAAATAACTAATCTTGCATTAAATACCATTAGTCCTTCTTTCCTTGTGTAGTTAGGAAGACTATGGAATCTTTATAAGAAATGGAATCTGGAACATTAATGAATCCTTTCTTTGGTCAGGTTCAGATATGAGAACTACTGGGGCTAAAGTGGCTTGGGATCAGGTATGTCTTCCAAAAAAGGAGGGGGGGCTAAGAATAAAAAGGATAACAGAATGGAACAAGATTGCTTTGTTGAAACACATTTGGAACCTGTGCAATGACTCAGATGGCTCAATATGGTCTACTTGGATCAGAT
>Ga0307513_10010355_pt1 | contig 11695 bp, 10 predicted proteins | sample 15_EM_MG_FD_202174 | JGI IMG/M metagenome (GOLD analysis project Ga0307513, IMG submission 202174) | Populus trichocarpa ectomycorrhiza microbial communities from riparian zone in the Pacific Northwest, United States - 15_EM | ecosystem: Host-associated > Plants > Roots > Unclassified | place... | reverse complement strand
TTGACAAATTGTATTTTAAGATCACCTGTTTTATGAAATCTGACGTTGAGCTGTATCTGACGTTGAGCTGTCGGGCACGTAGGAGACGTGCTGCAAAGATTTTGGAATTGCTCGCAATTACATAATCGGCAGGAACCTTGGCACGGTTATAGATGAGAAAAATTGACTAGTAAAAAAGTCACAATCAACTCAACTCTCCTAAGCTAATTGACAAACTCTTCACAGAAGACAAAATGAGAGGAAAGAAAAAATCAAAGCGAAAAGAAAACTCAACCTTGTCAGGTGGCGATTCTCGTTTCTGTCTACACTATCAAATTCCCATCCACCCTTTTGTGGCATAGGGCAGATGGGTTTGGATGGGTTGAAGTTGAGATTTACGGCCAATCAGCTTCAACCACAAATTTCTATCATGAATCAATCCAAAACAAATCCAAGGTTTGAGGACCCCAAATCTTTCCCTAAGTTCCGAGCACACGGAAAAGCCAGGACGTGGCTACAGAGTCCTGTATCGCTGGAGGGCTGTGTGATTCTTGAGTTGCAAGAGTAGGAGCCTCCTTGGCCTCAAATCCATAGGATTGTGAACCATGTTTTTAAATTTCTGCCATACTTTTCTTGATTGCTAAGGTCTCTCTGTCGGGCTAAGCCTTGTCTGAAGTGCAGGCATGTTCCAACTCTCGCAACTCTATAATTCCGCTACCCTACAGGAGGCTTTACAGTCTCCAGTAGGGTCGCGAGGTTCTCGAGTCGCAAGAGTGGCGGCGCTCTTGGCCACTTAGCATGGATTTTCCCATGGTCAACCCTGTTTTTAAATTTTCTTTGATTCTTCCCCTGTTTGCTCTTGAAGTTTCTCTTTTGGGCTAAGCCCCTTATCTAAGTGCAAGCATGTACCCGTTTTTATGCTACGACTCTCGCAACTCAAGAATCTCGTAACTCTTCGGGAGACTGTATACATCTTTATCAGAAAAAAACACTGGCAAACTTTACTAGAACAAATCGGGGATGTAGATCCCCGACATGGTATGACCTGGGAGGTTGGTTAACAAATATCAATTGAGGGACTGGCATTGTCTCATAACTGACATGGCTCTCACAATATACTTCTTAGTGCTCGGGTTGATGGAAAAAAGATTGTATCCTAAATTGACCTGAAAGCTCTTTGATATTATTAATAGCAGCAGAAATCAGATTTGATTGCTTGTTCGCTTTGATATTCTCTCGCTTTTTCGTCTATACATAATATAGCTCAACACCAATTTTAGCCACCTCCCACTTAGGAACGCTCTGTACAAGTATTCGTCGTCGCTAATATCTGCTGTCTGTGACCACCACAGGCAGTCTTTCCCTACGACCTGAAACCCCTTCCTTCACCCCACCGTCTTTTGATACCCTTATGAGATACCCCTATGGGATACGAGATGTGTGATATGGAAAATAGGAAACACGATTACTGCGAAACCAAAACCCAAGGTCTATTCAATGATATTATAACTTGCCAAAGTGACTTAGATAATGCTGGAGTGAAGTCCACAATAATCAAGCATCCTAAATCATACTCAAGCAATGGTCACGATCGATCACTCGACCACGGCCTACCCCTTTGATTGATAGTTCAATGATGGGTTCATTCTGATCAGATTATAGTGGAGCAAGACCCCGGTGATCTGCTTGATTATGCGGGTGTCTATCATATTAAAACCTGCCGCTTCCCGAATCCGGAAACATGCAGATTCATATTTGTGTGTACTTGGGTGTAAGGGTTATTTGGGGACCGGTAGCACAAACACACTCTCCCAGCGCATTGCCCGCCGACGCCGGTTAGTGTTGCGAATTGCATCTCAAGAAGTGGTCGTTATATTATTAAGAGAAATAAAAGAGAAGAAACGAACAAGAGCAACGAGCTATGCTGAGAAGCAAACCCCGGGAATGCATAGGCAGCACCCGGGAATTTCTGGGAACAAGAGGGGACAACATCGCAGAGCACAAGGTTCAAGGGTATACATAGAACAATGTAAGAAATAAGGAGTAAGGAGAGCACCTCCGGAGGTCTATTGTAACAGCTAGGTTTAACTAGGATAAATTTATTGAATTAAGCGTAAACGCTGCTTAGCACACATTACCCAATCCTACATATCATTCTAGGGAAAGCAACAGGGTTGAGGCGATAGAATCTTTGTGCAAGAATTCTACAGCAACATTTCTCTCACACAATTTTCCTGGCACAAGGCCTTTTTTATTCTGTTTTTACCTAGAGTCTGACACAGATAGGCTGGGAGACTAAAAACTCTCTCCACAGTATGGTTTTAGGAAGTAGGGACTCTGAGCGATGTTGAGATCATAAGTCTCCGTTGAGCCCGAGTTATTGCTGGAGCGTCGTCACAGGTATCGTGAATATCAGATGGGTGGACAAACGGGAAGTGGGACAAACGGGAAGTGGGACTTAGTAAGAGGGGAAAAAAAAGATCGGGGGTGTACAGAGCTCAATTATCCAGAAAACAAGATCTAAGCACATTACCCTTCTCGTGGGTGCTCTCAAGGCATTCTAACCCGGATACTATGAAGCAAAAAAATGATGACACAAACCAGGGGAGACAGGTACTTTTTTATTTTTTACCTACGGTAGCAAAGGGGCAATCAGCGGGCTTGAGGGGAGTCAATTCCCAAACAGGAAAAAGAGGAAAACGCAGGCGAACAAAAAGAAGGGGGGGGTGGGGGAAACTGGGTGTAAAGAGTACAGTATCTCAAAAACCAGCGGGAAGCGATTTGGTGGGATACGGGGATAAAGGTTTTAAGCTCATTTGGAAGGCATGGATTGTGAGTTCCAGCAATGGAGTTCATGAGGAAACTCGTAAGAAAATTCAAGGAAGGAATTTGATTCAAACAATTAAGGGTTAAGTTGGTGCTGAAAAAATCTAAGACAGTGCAAACCAGCTAGGGTCACTAACAACCTTCGGATTTGATAGGGTCGAGAATTGGCGGTAGTTACGAGACTTGAATATCTTTTTAACAGCCATGCATTCCTGTTCCCCAAAGCCGAAGCCAACTTTGAACCCCTCTTTATCCTTCTTCCCAGGAGATCTTCTAATTCAAGAGCTTAAGGACGGTAGGCTCGGCGTAGGTGACCCGATCTCATTTACGTGGTAGGAAGAGCGGCGTGTGACAATATTTTTCCCAGAAGAATCAGATGTAGGGATGCCGGTACTCGGCCTTCGAGCCTCCGGATGAAGTTTCTTGATACTTTGTTCTCTACCAGCCCTGGCGGGTGGGGGCTCAGTGGATTGAGTTTCGCTCCGCGCAGGTTGAGCCTGGAGCGTGCCTTAGTGCCTTGATTTGGTACGGTCATGGGAGATAGACTCCTGTTCTCTAATTGTGGAATTTAGGGCGCATATTCCCTCGTCAGTGTAATAGGTGTCGCTCTCAGCCTATGTCATCTTCCATGACCTCTGCTGCAGGGGTCGCTACTAGTTGGGCGGTGTTCTCATCTAAAATTAATTATCCATCAGTAAAAGAAGCGCCATGCCAGTCGCTCGACCAAAGCAAGCAGACAAAAGCTACATCAATGCCTGAAACAATACATCGCATACCTCTGTTTTCGCCGACTTCTCAAGGCTCGGTATGGCGAACATCACAAATTTCCCCCGGAAGCTTGTGCTTGAGCTTCTCATAGGTATTTGCAATGGAGTCGTTGAGGATATGAAGACCAAAGTACTCCTTAAAATGGACATATGTGCCCCCCGGCTACATCCAAGGTCGTTCCCACAGAAACATATAAACCTGTGCTCCTCGTTAGAGAATCGACGAAGTGTACGTTTGTCGGTTCCATCGTTGCGCTTGGAGGAGGTCGTCCTAGGGATAGCTCCAGCAGGCTATACTTAGAGACAGTCCTAACATAGTTCTCGGTATTGCCTTTGTGGAGAGATGGCTGATTACGAGGGCGTCTGCGAGGAGCCTCGGGGGGTTCATCACGGGTCTCAGCCCCCCAGCTTCATCCGCGCTGTCATTGCCGTCAGTTCCAGCATGCCTTCGTTTCCGTTGTACCTTGGCTAGGTTCTGTGTAAGCTTGGGATGAACCGGTGGCGTTCTACACCACAAACGCTGGCTATAATCAACGCTGGCTAGTTCATCAGCCTCGTTCGGTTTCATTTGGGGCTCGCGAAAGTCCTGGTCAACATAGTGAGGTTTGGGAGGTATGCCCACGGATAAACTACCTCAATGGACAATTCCTCGAATTGGCTCTCGAGCGGAAAACTAGGAACTGTCAAATCCCCTAGCATGAAAATTAAGAGGATTGGTTCTTTCGCAGTGCAATAGCTTGTGGACAAGCTCTGTGGGTCTTTCGTATCTCGGAGTCTATTCCACTCAGGACTTCTCTCTGCTACGCCATTAGCTAGCCAATTTCCTCTCAATGTCTCCGGAGCTGCGGGGGCAGAATTAGTAGGGGCTGTCTCTCCACTGGCATCTGCTGCGAACTGGCAGCAATATTTGCCGATCTTCGCAAGAAGGTAGCAAAGCATCCCTTAGCCTTAGTCGGACCAGGTGAGACGGGACGCTTGCTCTCGAGAATCGAATTTGTGGGCAGAGTAAGGCTGTAGGTTGGCGCGGGAAATCTCTTCAGTGATATCCTAGGTGTGCTAGCCAAGTGGGCTCTGTAAAGTGAGAGGTGAACATAGTCAACAACGATCTGGGCAGCTTGGCCAACCTCCGGGAATAGGTCGGCGGAGGGCATGAGCGACGCTTGCCATATTACTGAGATGGCACCAAGAGTGTCCTTTTCAGCCGAACCGTTTGCACCCTCAGCCCCTAGCACTCCAGGTCCAGAGGATACTTTGTAGTGATACCTTTCAGATGGCTGAGTATTCGGCCTCATCCCTTCGGTCGTCTGCTTCCGCTCAACACCAATGAGATTGTCCAGCTCTTGGACCATCTGCTCGAATGCCGCAACCAAGAACTTTCGTTCATTCCTCTTAACAAACATGGCTGAAAAATATTACCAACTCCTTCCTAACAATATCCCCGACCGGCGGTCATTATCAAGAGTGATCCCGCAACCTCCCTCTCAATTTTTGAAGCCTCCTCGCTCATCTCGGGGATCCCAAGGAAACTCGTGAGTGCGTGCAATACTGCCGCCCTAACCTCCGGAACGTTATCCGTAGCAAGTTCACAAAGCCTCAAGTGTGCACCCCCTCTGATTCCTTGCCACTTGCCCTCGGAAAAATCATGCCAAAATTGTTACAAACAGAGACACGCCCACTTCCGCCGCAATGGATTCTCGTCTCCAAGGTAGGCTAGACAGGCGCCCATAATATTCGGAGGGCTGCAGATCACCTGACCCCGGTGAAATCCTCTGCAGAACATGGCGAGCATAAAAGCACACATAGCACGGTGTTCGCTCGCGTTTCCAACGGGGATTCCAGAGGGTGGGATGAGAATATGTATCGGATAGCTATAACTATTATCCCTCAATAAATCCGCCAGGAAGGAAATATCGACGGCAAATATTTTCCCAGAGATAAACACCATCACTGTGTTCAATTCCCACGCCGCCTACTGGAAAAGCTTAACCACGTACGTACGGGAAAATATCAATGCTCGACGCCACATTTGCAGCCCAAGGACCTAAGTCGAGGAAGTTACTGAGCAAAACACGCGCTCTAAGACGATTCTCCTGACTCAATAAGAATTGAGGCACAATCGGAAGCCGATCCGGAGGCTTTCTATCAATCACCGCCCTGAGAGAGACAAACCTCAGAGGCAGCGTGCTTCTCGGTGAAGAATCGGGGATGTTGACATTCGTCTGCAGGGCCACCATCAGCAGCCCTATTCAACGCTGACAACTGTTCCAGCACCACCTCCACCACCAAATCTTACGACTTCCATAAGGGGTGATGGAGTGTCTTGGGCAGTGGGAGTGAGGAGATCGGATGGCATTGATGAACTCTGATAATCCTTTGACTCAGCAGAAAATTCCTAAATAGCGCTGCTACTAAGTCCTGTCAAAAGAGGTTCTTAAACAAGGATCGAGGAAGGGTGTTCCAGGCAATGGTATTAGTGATAACAGTGAAGATCCAGCTGAGCTCGCCAAGCGGTGTTGTGCACTCCTGAAGGCGCCTAGGAAACTTTATGGCCCGTTCGGCAGTCAAATCTGGAGGCAGCAGGTTATGAAGCACGAAAAGACAAATCGCTATCTCAATTAGGGTAGTTAAGCAGCAAGCGAACAGGTTGGCCGGCAAATCCGGATTCATAGGCAGGAGTTTTCTTACTTCCACAAGCACGCAATTCTTTCTAATCGCTGTAGAATGCGGTAACTAGAGCATTCCGGTCCTTGGTCCGTAGCTCCATGTTTTCCTGCTCATGCTTCTCAATAAACAGATTGAAATTGGAGACTATATTTCTAGCCTCACTCGGCGCGCCGAGCCAGCTCTGCAGGTTGTACGGCGAATAGGAATGTACACAGTGAAATTCTGGTTAAACACCCAAATTTCCTGGCTAGACTTTGGCCCCGGTACCCCATGACTGTTATAGTTGAAAAGGATTCATTCATCGCCAGTGTAACGCCGTAACGGGCAGCAAAACTTCTTCGTGTCCTCGATCGAAGGGTCAAGGTACTGCTTAAACCCTGTTCGAATGCTATGCATATCGTATCGTTGCTGTGAATTCTTCCCAATCTACCCCAGCGCCTTCGCGGCAGGGTGAGCGGTGGTACCCACCCAAAATGCTGACTTTTGGTACGGATTTGTCTTCAAGACATCTACTTGAACATTAATAGAGGCAGCGCGCAGCAAAAATCAGGAGAATGTGCCTGGAGGATCCACATGGATGTTTTAGCACAACACCAGCGCAGCGGAAGCAGTTTTCTGTTGATTCCTCATTCCCCACCCCTCCAGTGGAAAGGCTTCCGTATCTTCTATCTTGCTCCCCTTCGTATCGTGAAGTTTGTCAGTATAGTACATGTGAAAACCCTAGCTTCCACTACTTTAGGAGAACCGAAGGTGTGGGAATAAAGGATGAAAGGAAAGAAAGAATTCAAAAGGGAATCAAACCTGCTCTAATGCAACCAAGAATATGCCCGTGTGCCGGGCGACTACAATCCAATTCATGTTTCGCAGACCTTCTCTAGCTACTAACCTTGCCGGAGCTATCACTCATGGAATGTTGAAACTTGGACTAAGGGGATCAACATTGCCGTGTTAGGTCTTTTAGGGTAACTGTGTCGGTATGGTACCGAATGACAGTACTGAGACTAAGTTATATCGTGCCGGTATGCTGAGCGGTAGAAAGATTATCAAAGTTGAGGCCACCAACAAGGAAATCCAAGCAAATCCAACTTCCCAGTGGGAGAGGCAGAGGTAGAAACAACAGGTATCTGCCTATATATTTATAGACTGAAGAAATCATGAGCAAGGTATGGAGATAGGTCTATATAACTCCTCACTTATAGCGAGGGAGGTTTAGGACGGAGGTTGTACAGCGGCAGTTTTCCCTACTCTAGACTAACCCCTATTAGTGATGCCATGGTACGCATATGCACTTGCGGGGGATACGAAGGCCCTAAAGGCCCATCCTTTATCTGTTTGCTTTTACAGTACTTCCATTTTCATCGCGTATTCGGAATCAGGTAATATTAAAGATTTATGTCTTAATACCATGACCAAACATGGCTAGTAGTAATTTCTACTCCTTACTAGTACATCATTTATTCTCATACCAGGCCAAACTTGTTCACAGGTCATCACCGCACCAAAATTAGCCCCCCATTTTAGAAGAGCCATCATGAACCCATAGAAAGTATAGTGTTCATGCTCCTTGAAAGATTGCGGTGAACGGTGCCAGTATCTGGTGAAGCCTATGTATGAGAATGGACTAATACTTTAGAATTTATTGCACTATGCTTGAAAAGCGGCATCAAGGCTGCCCTCAATGGTGAATGAATACCTTCCCTCATCCTACCGTCACAGTTGCCGTCACTATTTTCATAATGATCATCATTTTCACTTACCATCGGCTACATTATCCTCTTTGTATTAAAGACATCAAATCTTCGATATTTCAAATAATTCTAACACATCTTCGAGTACTTTTATAGCAACCGTATTCCGAATACACGATGAGAAAAGAAGTAGTCTTTTACCAGCTCTCGCTCTCTCTTTCCTACTCTTTCCTACTCTTTCCTCTTACAGTCTTCGCCGCACCCGTGATGAAACTGGGGTCGTGACGAACAGGGGTATTTGATGGGCAAAAAAGAAATCGTCAAGGTTAGGGTTATAGAAATTACACGTCATTAATCCCTGTTGGGTGATAACTGTACGAGTGCGCTCCCTCCCTATCTCCTATCGTGACACCCTCCACTTTCTCTTCCACACATCTTCTGCCTTCCCTTCCACACATCTTCCGCTTCCCCTTCTACACCCTCTCACTTCCCTTTCTACACCCTTCCACTTTCCTTTCTACTCGTACACACCTTCCGCTCTCCCACCACACACCCCACCCGCCTCCCACGTAGTCACATCCCAACACAACATTTGACTCTCCCACTAACAGTACCAAATCCTAACTATGGAAAATACATCAACCTGCCTTTTCGATATTGTTCATGATAAAGCTACGAAAGAGTATCGCAATATTCTTGTCCATGGATTCCCTCATTTTACCTTCATTCTCCAGCAGGAGCTTATGGCTCCTCCCCCTCTTGATGTTCATGAACGCAACCATATTGTTGACCAATGGTTGACAAATTTAAATATTATTAGACGTGCATTACTAAACTTTCCTAAACTAACAACTAAATCGGGAACACTTAGTACTAGTCATTCCCCCTCCCTTCATGGCTCTGCCTCTATCTGTGGTTCCCCCTCCCTTCATGGCTCCCCTTCTCTTTATGGCTCCCCTTCTCTTTGTGGCTCCCCTTCTCTTTGTGGCTCCCCTTCTCTTTGTGGCTCACCTTCTCTTTGTGGCTCCCTCTCCCTTTGTGGCTCCCCTTCTCTTCACGGCTCCCCCTCCCTTTGTGGTTCCCCCTCTCTTCATGGTTCCCTCTCTCAGTATTTTACTTCTCTTAATATCTCCGGTGAACAGCAAACTCCCTTCACCTCAACTGTAGAACTTCTGCCACCTAGTGACAACCCAGCTCTACTTGCACCTTCTGTTAATATCCCAGTTCCTTCTGCTCATTTGCTCCCAACTCCTACCAGTACATCAGCAAAAAAACTCGATTTTGCATCCACACGCATCTGAACGCACCCTGTAGTGGAGTTTGCATCTGGTCAGCATCCTGTGCATCCCATGAATCCAGTTTTAAACTTTAGAAGCCAAAATGGACATGTAAATGTTGTCAGTTAGGGCTGAAAATTCATGATTGTCTACGTAATTGTTAAATTAATCTTAAAATGAAACGGGTTTTTTGATTACATAACTTCAAAAAAATTGTCCCACAGAACGCAGCCAGAAGATGCAGGGTGCGCTGAAATGCAAATAACGCAAACTGATTTTTTTACTGATGTACTATGCAACCTATTGTCACACATTTTGACTTAGCTAATTTGTTTTCACATGACTAATCAATATTAGTAATCCCCTGTTTGTGTTTCATGCTATGAAGTCAGTTAACTCATAGTATCTCACAAGACTGGGTAATAGCCAGTTATTGTTCAAGTTATGTTATGATTGGTTGATTGTTTAATGACTCACAATTGTGAGTCAGATGATGCAATGACTTTCACACATGACTCACAATATGAGTCATGGGTTTCACGCATATGACTCACTCGAGCACATGATTTGTTTTATGGGTTTTGATTGATTAAACAGTATATTGTGCAGAGACTCATATGAGTCATCTGATGGATCTTACACTATGACTCACTTATGAATCATAGAAGTTATGTAATACAAGGTGACGAGTCACCAGGGTTAGGGCCGTGAAGATGTCTATATAAGGTAGGCCTGAGAGATAGGGTCTTCACACAACCATCTAAGTAATACAACACTTGGACATTGGAGCATGGACCAAGTCCTTTGACAGTGACCCTCTCATGGTTCAAGATATATGATCCTTTTACTCTGGTTCTTACATGAATTCTTAAGGCTTGAACGCAAACTCCTAGTCCTTTAACGATAGGACTTTGTACTTCCCGGTCGCATGACGATAAGACTTTTCTTCTACGAGACTATGATCATAGTCAACGATATCAACATGCACTACAATTACTTATTCCCTGTTAAATGAAACACCTACAAGAATGTGTTTATTACACCTATGAACATTACACCAACTAGTACCACTAAAGATAAACCTACCAAAAGGAGTCATTCAGCAACACAAAGCTGACTTAAGAGGGACGGTTTCCAATGCTGTCTTACTAGCCTTCAACGAATTGATGAGTTTGCGATTGAGGGAGCCCATAACATGCCATATGCTCTGGCCAATGAAGCTACCTGTCATAATCTCGACTTTTGACAAATGTTGGACATCTTTTATAGTAATGAAGTAACCAACATGCTGTTTGCTAATTTTGCTGGTAAACAGATTAATAGCCTGGCAAACCTAATATCTCTCAACAACTCTATACATTCTATATTCGACAATCACACTCTGAGATTAGCCCCCCTTACCCCCCCTGTATGAGCCAATCCCTGTTTTCAATAATCATATTCGAAGCTGCCTATTAAAGGTAGACTACAAAAAGACACTCAGCACACCGGAGTTGATTCAGTCTACAAGAATTCGCAGAACTGACTGGGTAACAGTTGGCCAATTATATTCAGAAAGTATGATACCTATAACATACAAAGCCAACGTAGATGAGTATATAAGAACTATCCCATATGGGGGGTTTTCGCACTGCGGCTATTGATCTGTGAGTTGACAGACCTTTGCCCCCCCAGTGTCCCAACTAAATAATCAAAATGTTTGCCTGATATAAATTGTCAAATCTTTCTTTTAAATCCAAAAGCTTCATAAGTTGAAGGCAGTAGCTGTAAGTACTAGTTGCTAAAGCTTATTATTATTATTTTTAAAAAAACTCTCTTCTTATATTACAATAGTGGCTGCATGAGTGGGAGGGTAGTGTTGAATACTACTATACGTCACAATAGCACTTTAGGGCAGGAACATGTGTTACTAGCTGTTTGATTGTTTTCAGTAGATGTATAGCTTTAGTTGGACCCAGGGAGGGGGATATCTGGGCATATCAGTGTAGCTGTGTAGCTAAATGGGATACTGTAAGTTGTCATGGGAGCTATAGATTGGATACAGGTATATAAGACCTGCAGATAGTTTGCTATGGAGACAATAATAACTTCTACAACAACCTCCACAAGTGAGGATTTTCTGGTATCCTGAACCTTTTATTTTCCTTTCTTCTACTCTGACTTCCCAGGCTATCGATTCTATCAGGACATTTAAGAAGTCCGGTAGTTTGAGCTTTGATTGCCTATCCCCTGGTTACATGAGACGTTGTAAAATCTCTGTCATGCATTAGCGTCGGGGTTTTAACCCATTGTAGCTAGTGATTCATGTGACTTCGAACCAAGCCTCTTTATGGCGGTGGCAACCATATCAAGCTGACCACTCACAACAGCAACATTCTTGCCATGACTGAGCCTCCTGTGTTGTGTAGTTTTGAGTACACAGGCATCAGATTAGATTCAGATATCGCCAATGCCAAGAGACGCTAATGCATGAGAGAGATTTTACAATGTCTCA
>Ga0307513_10010354_pt1 | contig 11696 bp, 10 predicted proteins | sample 15_EM_MG_FD_202174 | JGI IMG/M metagenome (GOLD analysis project Ga0307513, IMG submission 202174) | Populus trichocarpa ectomycorrhiza microbial communities from riparian zone in the Pacific Northwest, United States - 15_EM | ecosystem: Host-associated > Plants > Roots > Unclassified | place... | reverse complement strand
GAGCCCTTCCAACCTCACCACCGCGGTCGGCAACATGGAAACGGCGTACACCGATGCCGCCGGTCGGTCCTTGCCCGACTTCACGGAGCTCGGCAGCGGCAGTATCGGCGGGCTGGTTCTCGTGCCCGGTCTCTACAAATGGGGTACCGGCGTGTTGATCGCCACGGATGTCACGCTCACGGGTGGCCCGAACGACGTATGGATCTTCCAGATCTCCGGCGGCATCACCCAGGCTGCCGGAACCCGCGTGACGCTCGCCGGTGGCGCACTCGCCAAGAACATCTTCTGGCAGGTCGCAGGGACGGTCGCGCTCGATACGACTGCGCATCTCGAAGGTGTCGTGCTCTCGCAAACGGCGATCACTCTGGCGACTGGTGCCACCGTGAACGGACGTTTGTTGTCACAGACTGCCGTCACGCTGGACGCCAGCACGGTGACGCAGCCATCGCCGTGATCTAGGGCTGATTCGATGCGGGGCGCATGCGTGCGGTAACGTCCATGCCAACCCCGCGATAGCCGGTGTAGCAGCCCGAGAGGTCGAAGATCGGCTCGCCACTCACCTGAAAATATTGTTGTGAGCCATCGGCGTTCGTCCTGCTATAGACGAAATCGAGGAACGGTCGCCTGGCCGCAATGTTCTCCTCGAGTACGGCGCGCTCACTCTCGATCCAGCGGGCACCTTGCGCGCCGGTCGAGTCGGCCGAATCATCGCCGCGAATGCCGAGCATCTCGAGGGCGGGCCCGGAAACCTGAGTGAAGCGTCCATTCGCGTCCTGTTCCCAGTACCAGTCTGACGATAGTTCGGTCAGGCGGTGAAAGCGCTCTTCGCTCGCACGCAGGTCGGCAGTCCGTTCCAGCACCGTCTGCTCCAACACCTTGTTGTGAATTTCGAGTTGCTGGTACAGCAGCCGTACTTCCAGCATGTTGTGGATGCGGGTCTTGACCTCGATCAGGTCAATCGGCTTGCTGACGAAATCCTTGGCGCCGGCCTGCAGGGCCCGCAACTTGTGATCTGGCTGGGCGGTGATCACCAGGACCGGCAGATAGCCGCCGGTTTCGATGCCTTTGAGTTCCTCCATCACCTGGAACCCATCCATGCCGGGCATCATCAAGTCGAGCAGGATCAGGTCGTGGCGGTTTTCACGGTACAGCGCGCCGACTTCCTTGGGGTCCATCGTGGACGAGATGCGGGCATAACCGGCCCCTCTCAGCATTTGCTCGAGCAGGCGGACATTGGCTTCCAGATCGTCGACGATCAGAATTTTCGCGTTGAGGATGTCGGTGGTGCTGATCATGCTGCTGACCTCGTCCTCGAGAATTCCAGCGCCACATCCACAGCATCCATGAATTCGGTGACCTTGATGGGCTTGGGTAGATAGCGGAAGAATCCGGCTTCCAGGCCCTTGTGAATGTCATGGAGCATTGCATTGGCGCTGATGGCAATGACGGGAATGTGACGCGTCAGGGGATCGTCGCGCAGGATCTTCAATGCTCCGATACCGCTGATTCCCGGCAGATTGATATCCATCAGGATCACTTCCGGCTGATGCTTGCGCGCAAGCTCGATGCCGAGCGTCGCGTGCCCGGCGCTCAGCAGGCGCATGTTCGGCCGGCGGGCGATCAGCTGCTCGACCAGCTTCAGATTGGCCGGGTTGTCTTCGACATAGAGCAGGGTGCGCATTGAGGTGTCGTTCTGCACGTTTGCTGGTTGGAGCGTGGCGGCTGCTGTCTCGCCGACGGCAAGCTGTGGTTCGGCGGCGCCGATCAATTCGACCCAGAACTCACTGCCAACTCCGAGGATGCTGGTCACGCCAATGACACCTCCCATCAGTTCGACCAGGCGTTTGGTCATCACCAATCCGATACCGGTGCCCTCCTGGCCACGGGATTCCTGCCCGAGACGATTGAAAGACTGGAACAGCTGCGCCAGGTTTTCCGGGGACATTCCGGGGCCGGTGTCCTTGATGCTGATGCGGATGCGTTCCGGCGATTTCACCGTGCACTCCACGATGACCGCGCCGCCTGCATGGTTGTATTTGATTGCGTTGGAAAGCAGGTTGATCAGGATCTGCTTCACGCGCGTGCGGTCGGCGAGCACGAAGCAGGGCTTTTCCAGCTGGGAAAAACGCATGGCAACGCCGAATTTCTGCGCCTGCGGCTCGATCATGGCCTGGCAATCGAGCATGGCATCGCCGAGCGACATGGGTTCCAGCGACAGCTGCAGTTTGCCGGACTCGACCATGGCGAGATCGAGGATCTCGTTGATCAGGTTCAGCAGATACCACCCTGCCTGGAGAATCTGGCCGGTGCTTTCCTTCTGAATGAGCGTTTGCGGCGTGGCGTCGGATTCCATCAGCTGTGCGAATCCGAGGATCGCATTCAGCGGCGAGCGCAGCTCATGGCTCATGTTGGAAAGGAAATCCGTTTTCGCCCGGTTGGCCTTTTCCGCAATGGCCCTGGCGTTGTGCAGTTCCACTTCGACCTGCTTGCGCGCGGAATTGTCGGTGCCGATCAATAGATAGCCGATGATGGCGTCGTGGGCATCGCGCAGCGCAGTGACAGACACCACTGCCGGGAAGCGGGTTCCATCCTTGCGAACATAGGTCAGCTCGTAAATGTCTTCGATGCCGCGTGAGGCCTTGAATACCAGGGCCTCGAAGCCCGGCGTGATGGGCGTGCCGAGTTCGACGCTCAGTTCCCTGGCACGCACGATCACTTCCTGCGGATCGTGGATGTCACTGGGATTGATCCTGTTGACGACCTCCGAAGCCGAATAGCCCAGCATCCGCTCAGCGCCGACGTTGAAGATCTGGATGATGCCTTTGGCGTCGGTGGCGATGATCGAGAAATTGGCGCTGGTGAGAATCGCGTTCTGCAAGGCCCCGGCTTTGAGCAGCGCCTCTTCCGCATGTTTGCGCGCGGTATTGTCGGTTCCGATCAGTAGATAGCCAATGATGGCATCCTGCGCGTCGCGCAGCGCCGTGACGGATACTACGGCCGGGAACCGGCTGCCATCCTTGCGGAAGTAGGTCAGTTCGTAGATGTCCTCGATACCGCGCGAGGCTTTGAAGACCAGCGCCTCGAAGCCGGGCGTGATCGGCGTACCGAGTTCGAGGCTCAGTGCCTTGGCGCGCGCGATCACTTCCTGCGGATCGGAAATGTCGGCCGGTGTGATCTTGTTCATCACCTCGGCGGCCGTGTAGCCCAGCATTCGCTCGGCGCCAACGTTGAAGATCTGGATGACGCCCTTGGCGTCTGTGGCGATGCTCGAAAAATTGGCGCTGTTGAAGATCGCGTTCTGCAGGGCGCCCGCGGCCAGCAGCGCTTCTTCCGCCTGCTTGTGCGCGCCGTCGTCGGTGACGACCGGAGGCGTGCGCTTGCCCGTTTTGAGCGCTGTCGCGGAAATTGCTTTTCTCGCCATAGTCCTTAGCGCTCTCCTGGCTTTCCCTGGCGGTACTGCACGTCGCACAGCAGGCGGTCACATTCGCGCTTGACGACCTCGTAGCACTCGCAAACGTTGACATTCAGCAGCGAGCGGTCGAGCACCGTGATGTGGCCACGGCGATAACTGATCGCGCCCAGGTCCTTCAGTTTTCCCGCCGCTTCAGTGATGCCAACGCGGCGCACACCCAGCATGCTCGCAATCAACTCCTGCGTGATGATCAAATCACTGGACGGCATCCGATCGAGCGTACACAGCAGCCAGCGGCAGAGTTGCTGCAACACCGAATGGTGGCGATTGCAGGCGGCTGTCTGCGCCATCTGGGTGATCAGGGTCTGCGTGTACCTCAGCAAGAGGCGAAGCAGCAGCTCGAAGCGATTGAACTCCTCCATGAGCAACCGCGACCGCAGCTGATAGCCATGACCCGCCGTCTGCACGATTGCCCTGCTGGGCGTGGTCAGCCCACCCATGAACAGGGAGATGCCGAGCATGCCTTCGCTGCCGATCCCGGCGATTTCGGCCGATGCGCCGTCTTCCATCAGGGTATGCAATGAGACGATGGCGGTTGTCGGGAAATAGGCGTGTTGCAACGGGTCGCCGGATCCGCAGAGGACCTCGCCGAGCCGCATCGGCACCAGTTCCAACTGGGGCAACAGCCGTTCGAACTCGGCCGTGGGTAATGCGGCGAGCAGGTGATTCTGGTTGGGACTTTGCGGACTGGCCATGATCGGCAGTTCACGCATGCCGGAGGAGGGTTGGCCGGAACGTGGACAGGGGTGGAGTGTAACCCCGCGGATCAAGGTTGCGCGTAATCGGGCAGGCAGCCATGCACACCGGGTGAATTGGTGCAAATGGACATAGGCCCTTGGGCCAACATCGCAAACCCTAAATTCACGTACGCTCGCGTCAGTACCCGTGGGGAGAATTTCGATGTCCAGCGACGCGCTCTTGCCTCAATCGGTGCAACCACCCACGAACAGGCAGCGTCTGTTCATCCGCTATTTCCTCGCGATCCTCATCGACCTGGTGGTGCTCAACCTGTTCGTGGAGTACTCGGGGAAAGTGTTCGTCGACACGTTCACCACGTCTTTGCTGGCTGCAGTACTGCTGCAGGTGCTGTTGAGGTTAACGATCTTCTTCGAGCACAAGGTCATGGACTGGTTCAAGGCGCGCGGCGGCGGCGGCTGGATGACGTTCCTGAAATACTTCGTCGCCTGGTTGATCCTGTTCGGGTCGAAGTTCGTCATCCTCGAGGCGCTTGCTCAGGCGTTCGGGGAAAAGCTCCGCTTCGATGGCATGTGGCACGGCATCGTCACTCTCATTGTCGTGATCGTTGCGATGCTCGTCGCGGAAGAAGTCACCACCCGGATCTATCGAAAGCTGGGCGACAAGGACGACAAGGCGACTGAGACCGAATAGCCCGCGGCGCTCGCATTCTGCACTGGCCGGGGCGCCGGGCGCGCGTTACCGTGCGCCATTGTCAGGAGCACCTCATGGACACTACCCGCCGCGATTTCGTCATCGGCACCGGCGCCGCTCTGGCGGTGAGCAATCTGCCCGCAGGGAGTGCTTCCACTAACAACGACGCCGCGGCCACGGCGCTGGTCGCGGCCATCACCGAAGAGCTGCTGGTCGATTACCCCGAGAGCGCGACGCAGCTCGGCATCGACAATGGCGCACGCGCTGCCCTGAAGTCGAAGCTGGGCGACCGCTCGGCTGCGGGTCAAAAGGTCATCGCGAAACGCGTGGCGCAGCGGCTCGATCGCCTGAAGTCCATCGATATGTCCGCGCTGGGCAAGGCGGCACGCATCGATGTCGACGTCGTGCGCACCGCGCATGAGTTCGCGCTCGAGGGTTTTGCCTTTCCCTACGGCGATGTGGCGCTGCTGAATTCCCAATGGTCGTGGCGAAATGCGCCGTACGTGGTGGCCCAGAACACCGGTGCATTCCTGGAGATTCCCAGCGTGCTGGACGAGCAGCACACGGTAGAATATGCCGCAGACGCGGATGCCTACCTGGCGCGCCTGGAGGCCTATGCGGGCCAGCTCGATGGCGAGACGGGGCGCCTGAAGAGCGCTGCGGCGCAGAACGTGATCGCGCCTGACTTCCTGCTCGACAAGACGCTGAACCAGATCAAGCTCGCGCGCAGCGGCAACGTGGCCGAATGGTCGCTGGTCACCTCGCTGGCGAAGCGCATGAAAGCAATGTCGCGCACCTACTCGGTTCGCGCCGCGAAGCTGGCGGCAGAAAAGGTCGCACCGGCGCTCGACCGCCAGATCGCCGAGCTCGAAGCGCATCGCAAGCGAGCCAATAACGATGCCGGTGTCTGGAAACTGCCGCGCGGTGATGAGTACTACGCCTGGGCTCTCCGCGCCGGCACCACGACGCGCATGACTCCGGACGAAATCCATGCGCGCGGCCAGGAAGAATTGCGCGAGCTGCAGTCCGAGATGGACGGCATCCTCAAGAAGCAGGGCTTCGCCCAGGGAACCGTCGGCGAACGCATGACCGCGCTCGGCAAGCAGGAGCGCTTCCGCTTCGAGGAAAGTGATGCCGGCCGCGCAAAACTCATGAGCTTTCTCAATGCGCGCGTCGCCGACATGCGAACGAGGTTGCCGCGCGCGTTCTCGACGCTGGTGCCGGGAAACTTCGAGATCAAGCGTATGGCGCCGGAGGTGGAGCCGGGTGCGCCCGGCGCATACGGCGGACCGGGCACCATCGACGGCAAAGTGCCCGGCAAGTTCTGGATCAACATGCACACCATGAGCCAGTTCACGACTTACAACACGCCGACGCTCACCTATCACGAATCGATTCCCGGCCACGTATGGCAGGGGGAATACACGTTCAAACTACCGCTGGCGCGCTCGTTGCTCGCGTTCAACGCGTATTCAGAGGGCTGGGCGCTCTACGCCGAACAGCTTGCCAACGAGCTCGGCGTCTACGACGACGACCCGTTCGGACGTTTGGGCTATTTACAGTCAATCGCCTTTCGCGCCTGCCGTCTCGTGGTCGACACCGGCCTGCATGCCAAACGCTGGACCCGCCAGCAGGCCATCGACTGGTTCGCGAGCACCAATGGATCGAGCGTGGAAGAGGTCACCAGTGAGGTGGATAGGTATTGCGCGTGGCCGGGCCAGGCCTGCGGGTACAAGGTCGGTCACAGCGAGATCAACCGGCTGCGGTCGAAAGCCCAGGCGGCCCTGGGCGTGCGTTTCAACCTGCGGAAGTTCAACGACGCGGTGGTCACGGGCGGCGGCGTGCCCATGCTCACGCTGGCGCGCTCAATCGACACGTTTATCGCCTCAAACTGAGGCGCACCATCTTTTTCTGCCTGACAATGCAACCCAAGCACCTCGAGATGCGTCTGCATTGGCTAATGCGTCAAAAAACATGATCAAACTGCACGACGTTCATAAGTACTACCGCACGGGGGATCAATCCCTGCACGTGCTCAAGGGTGTTGACCTGCACATCCGTGAGGGGGAGCTGGTCTCCATCATGGGCTCGTCGGGGTCGGGCAAATCCACGCTGCTGAACATCCTGGGCGTCCTCGACGGATACGACCGGGGCAGCTACGTGCTGGCTGGTCACCCGGTCAACAAGCTGAAAGAGACTGATGCGGCGCGGCTGCGCAACAAACTGCTGGGGTTCGTGTTCCAGTCCTTCAACCTGCTGCCATTCAAGAACGCCGCGGAAAACGTCGCGCTGCCGCTCTACTACCAGGGCGTGGGCCGCAAGGAGCGCAACTATCGCGCTGAGAAGTTCCTGGACATGGTCGGCCTGTCTGACCGCACGACCTTCATGCCCAACCAGTTGTCAGGTGGGCAGAAGCAGCGCGTGGCCATCGCACGCGCGCTGGTCGCCAACCCCAAAGTGATCCTGGCCGATGAGCCTACCGGCCAGCTCGACAGCCACTCCACGGAGGAAATCGTCTCGCTCCTCAAGGACATCCATCGTCGCGGCAACACCATGATCATCGTGACGCACGAGCAGGACATCGCCGATCAGACTGAACGGCAGATCATCCTGAAGGATGGCGTGGCCGCCACCACTCGCCAGCTCGCGGAACCGCAAGCCGCGGCCAACTAGCCATGCTGGACGGCCTGCAGGAAATCCTGTTTACGCTGCGGCAGAACAAGCTGCGCACGGTCCTGACCGCCTTCGGAGTGTTCTGGGGCATTTTCATGCTGGTGCTGTTGCTAGGCGCGGGCCGCGGCATGCAGAACGGCATTTATGACGATTTCGGTTCCGACGTGCTGGACTTCGTCATCATCTGGACGGGCGAAACCAGCCTGGCGCATCACGGCATGGGGCCGGGGCGCCGCATCCAGCTCGATCTCGCTGACATCAAGGCCGTCACCCAACAGGTGTCCGGTATCGGGGTCATCTCCGCGGAACGATTCGTGGAGAACAACACCATCACTTACGAGCGCAAGAACAGCAACTCGCAAATCCTTGGTATCCCCGATGAATACTTCCGGGTCAAGGAAGACGTGCCGTTCAACATCGGCCGCAAGGTCAATCCACTCGATCTCGACGAGACCCGGAAAGTCGTCTTCATCGGCACCGCCGTGGCGGAGCGACTGTTCGACAAGGGCGTGGATCCGGTGGGCAAGGATATTCGCGTCAATAACGTGGTGATGAAGGTCGCCGGCGTCTTCCACGACAAGGGTGGCCGCGGCCAGAACTCCGAACGCGTACTCATGCCGCTGACGACCATGCAGAGAATCTACGGCGGCGGTGAGATCACCTCAAACATCTGGCTACGGCCAGCGAAGGGTGTCGACGGCTTCGAGCTCGAGAAGAAGGTGCTCGAAGTGCTCAAGCGGCGGCACGATGTGTCGCCGCAGGATATGCGCGGCATCAATTCCTTCAACATGGCCATGCCCGCAAAGAACGTCAGCGGGTTGTTCATTGGGATCAATTTATTCGTCTGGTTCGTGGGCCTCGGCACGTTGACGGCCGGCATCGTCGGCATCAGCAACATCATGATCATCACGGTGAAAGAGCGGACCAAGGAAATTGGAATCCGCAAGGCCCTCGGCGCGACGCCCTTCCAGATCGTCAGCACCTTGCTGCTGGAGTCCACGCTGGTAACCGGTTTCGCGGGATACCTCGGCCTGATCTTTGGCGTGGGCCTGCTCGAGGGGGTGGCGTTCTGGTTGCGCAGTACGGGCGCGAAAATGTCGTACTTCATGAATCCCAGTGTCGATTTCCAGCTCGCGATCACCGCCATCCTGCTGCTCATCGGTGTCGGCTTGCTCGCGGGACTCATGCCCGCGTTGCGCGCCGCGAAGATCACGCCCACCGAAGCGATGCGCGCCGAATAACCCACCATGTTCATAGACATCGAGAAATGGCAGGAGATTTTCAACACGTTGCGCCGGCACAAGCTGCGCACGGCGCTCACCGCCTTCGGAGTTTTCTGGGGCATCTTCATGCTCACCGTGTTGTTAGGCGCGGGCAGGGGACTGGAGAAGGGCGTGGACGAGGGCTTTCCGCGCGTCACCAACACCGTCTACATCTGGTCACAAGGCCCGACGCAGATTCCTTACCAGGGCATGCCGATTGGCCGCCAGATCGCGCTCGAGCCCGGCGATGTCGATGCCATCGAGAAGAACGTCGGAAGCGTGGGCTTCATCAAGGGCCAGAATTCCGTCGGCCTCTGGGGTGGCAGCGCGCCGTACACCGTGCGCAAATCGAAGAACGGCGCCTTCAGCATTCAGGGCGGCTTCTCGGGGATAGAAAGCTTCAACGCGTTGCGCGTCGTGGCGGGGCGCCCCTTCAACGGGCTGGATGAAAGGGAGCGCCGCAAGGTCGTGCTCATCGGTGAGCGCGTCAGGGACCAGTTGTTCGCCAAAGACGAAAATCCGCTGGGCGAAGAGATCACCATCAATGGCATCACGTTTCAGGTGATCGGCGTATTCCAGTCCCTGCAGGAAGGCAACCAGCAGCAGGAAGACGAGCGAATCTATCTACCGAACGACACGCTGCGATATTCCTTCAACCAGACCGGCGTGATCGGCAGCTTTGTGTTTGCGCCGAAGCCGGGGCTGCACGCCAAGGTGGCGGAAAACGACGTCAAGGCCTACCTCGCCCAGTTGAACAAGGTGTCTCCGGACGACAGAGGTGTCTTTGGCAGCTTCAACCTTCAGGAGCAGTACGACAAGGTGCAGGGCCTGTTCACCAATATCAAGGTTTTCAGCTGGCTGGTTGCCATCGGCACCATCTTTGCCGGCGCCGTGGGCGTCGGCAACATCATGTTGATCGTCGTGAAGGAAAGAACCCGCGAGATCGGGCTGCGCAAGGCGCTCGGTGCGACACCTGCATCCATCGTCGCGATGATCATGCAGGAGTCGCTGTTCATCACCGCGGTCGCCGGATACAGCGGCCTGGTGGTTGGCGCGCTGTTGATAGGTTCGATAGCGAAGATGATGGAAGCGAACGGCGGCAAAGCCGGCTTTTTCGGTACGCCAGAGGTGGAGTTCCAGACGGCAATCATTGCGCTGGCGGTCCTGGTCGTTTCGGGCGTGCTCGCGTCACTGATGCCCGCGGCCAAGGCCGCCGCGGTGAATCCGATAGTTGCACTACAAGATGAGTAAACAATGAAGCGAATCCTCAAGTTTGTCGTACTGGGCGTGATCGCGCTGGTCTTCGTCGGCACCCTGGTCTTCCTGTACAGGAAATCGCAGGTCGTGCCCGTCGTCTATCAACTCGACAGCCCGGCAAAGATGGCCATCATCAAGAAGACCGTGGCCACCGGCAAAGTGATTCCGCGCCGTGAGATCGAAGTAAAAGCGCAAGTCTCGGGCGTGGTTGAAAAGCTTTATGTGGCTGCAGGCCAGACCGTCAAGAAGGGCGCCATCATCGCGCGCATCTCGCTGCGCCCGAGCATGCTCAACGTCAGCGCCGCGGAAGCCCAGGTGCAGTCGGCAAGAATCAATCTGCGCAACCAGACGCTGGAGCTCGAGCGCAACAAGAAGCTGCTGGCGCAGAAACTGATCTCCGATTCGGACTTCAACCAGGTTGCCACCAACTACGACCTGCAGAAGGAAGCGGTGTCGTCAGCCGAGGACACGTTGCTGTTGCTGAGGACCGGTTCGTCAAAGAACTCGGGAAATGTATCCAACATGATTCCCGCCACCATCGATGGCACCGTGCTCGATCTGCCATTCAAGGAAGGCGCGTTCATCCTGGAATCCAGCACCTTTCAATCGGGCACGACGCTCGCCACGCTGGCCGACATGAACGACATGATCTTCGAAGGCCTGGTCGATGAATCGGAAGTGGGCAAACTGAAGCAGGGCATGGAGTTGATCCTCAATATCGGCGCGCTCGAAGGTAAACCGTTCAAGGCGACACTGGAATACATTTCACCCAAGGGCGTGACGGACCAGGGCGCGATCAAATTCACCATCCGCGCGGCGGTGCTGCTCGACAAGGAGTTGTTCCTGCGTTCCAACTACAGCGCCAACGCCGATATCGTGCTCGACAAACGGGAAGATGCGCTGGCGATCAATGAAGGCAACCTGATCATCGAAGACAAGGCGACATTCGTCGAAGTGGAGAAGGCGCCGCAACAGTTCGAAAAGCGCGAGATCAAGACCGGCTTGTCCGACGGCATCAATATAGAGGTGGTCTCCGGTTTGACGGCGGCCGACAAGATCAAGCATCGCTAGCGTCGCGCGCGCCGTCCCAAAGCTGCCCCTGGATGCACTCCGAGGTGATGGCTTCTCAGAACACGCCGTGTTCGTTCGGCGATTCCTGCGGAATCGCCTGCCCGACATCCCACAACTCCGTGATCCGGTCGTTTTCGAAGCGGAAGATGTGGACCGCGGCGCCGCCGCGGTCCTGGGTATTCTGTCGGATGTGCGAATGCACGGCGACGTAGTTCCCGTCTTCGAGAGTGCGTTTCACCTCCAGCACCTTGTCCGGATTCTTGGCGGCGTTCTCTTCCATGGCCTTCATCAGTGACTCGCGGTCGCCACGGAAAAAAGCGTTGTGATGGCGAAAGTTCACGCCGACGTGGCGATCGTATGCCTCGCGGACTTTGCCGGACCCGACGAGCTTCAGGAACGATACCGCTGTGTCCTTGTGAGCGTGGTTTTCAGCTTTCATGGGCACCTCAGTCGTTGTCCGGCAGCGTGCGATGAATCTCGTAGACGCTGCCCGAAGTCGTGGACACCACAAAAAGACCGCCGCCCGGGCCGGTCTGGATGTCCGTGCTCACGCCGAAGCCGGTGCCGAACAA
>Ga0307513_10010353_pt1 | contig 11696 bp, 8 predicted proteins | sample 15_EM_MG_FD_202174 | JGI IMG/M metagenome (GOLD analysis project Ga0307513, IMG submission 202174) | Populus trichocarpa ectomycorrhiza microbial communities from riparian zone in the Pacific Northwest, United States - 15_EM | ecosystem: Host-associated > Plants > Roots > Unclassified | place... | reverse complement strand
CTCCGCGAGCACGCAGCCGAGGAGATCCGCGTCATCCTCGCCCGCAAGCGCATGAGTGCTGCCGAGCTCGCGCGACGCACGGGAATCAAGCAGAGCACCATGGCCAGGCGCATGACCGGTGAGACCGCGTTCGACCTTGACGACCTGGAAGTCATCGCCGACGTGCTCGGGGTCGATGTCGCCGACCTACTCCCCCGGCGGATTTCGGTCGGAGACCGGTCTAACGAACGTTAGGCTGATTGGGAGGGCCGACCCCGCCGACGTACGGTCGCCGGCACCTCAGATTGGCACGCCGAAGCGCACTTGCATCGCCAGAGCATCCGGCGCGCCTCGGGAACTTTTTCCGCGCGCGCAGCGACTGTGACAGCGGCGCTCCTGCCCCGGGGGCGCCGCTGTCACGAGGTGAAGGCGGTTCCGCAGTGCGCACCAAGCTCCGGTTGCTGACGATCAGTGCCATCGCGGGGGTCGGGGTGCTGACCCTCGCCGCTCCGGCCCTGGCCCACGTCGAGGTCAGCGCCGACAAGACGACCGCCGGCGCCACCGATGTCACGCTCACCTTCACCGGCGAGGCGGAGAACCCCGGCGGTGGCATCCAGAGCGAGCGCGTCGTCCTGCCCACCGGCATCGCCCCGGCCGAGGTGACGCTGGTCAAGGCGCCGTCCGGGTGGAAGTTCACCCGCAACTCCGACGGCTTCACGGTCGGCGGCAAGGCGCTGAAGGTCGGCACCGACGCGGTCTGGTCGGTCAAGATCGCCAAGCTGCCGGACGGCGAGACCCGGCTCTCCTTCAAGACCCTGGAGACGTACGGGAACGGGGACGTCTCGCGCTGGATCGAGATCCAGGAACCCGGCCAGGACGAGCCCGACAACCCGGCGCCGCTGGTCACCCTGAAGCCCGGCCCGTCGACCGCCCCGGCCACCCCCAGCGCCGCGGCCAGCTCCCCGGCGGCCGCCGTGCCCTCGACGGCCACGAGCCCGGCCGACGCCGCCGCCCCGGCCGCCGAGCCGGCGTCCTCGGACAGCGGCACGTCGACGTGGTGGATCTGGGCGGTCGTGATCGTGCTGGCGATCGCCGCGGGCGTCATCTTCGCGGTCCGCCGGCGGAAGCCGAGCAATTGACGTACATCGATAATTAACCGGCCTTTCACGTGACGCGCTGACCGGCGGCGGCGACGATGCTCTCATGTCCCTCCGGAGATTCACGATCGCCACCGCGATCGCGGCCCTCGTCGCCGCCGGCCTCACGGCCGCGTCCCCGCAGGCGCAGGCGGCCACCGCCGTCCCGCGCTTCGACCACATCGTCCTGGTGATGTTCGAGAACAAGGCGAACTCGCAGATCACCAGCTCCAGCGCGCCCTACTTCACCGCGCTCGCCGCGCAGGGGGGCGAAGTTCAGCCAGTCGTACGCGATCACCCACCCGAGCCAGCCCAACTACATCGCGCTGTTCTCCGGCGCCACGCAGGGCGTGACCAGTGACTCCTGCCCGAAGAGCTTCACCACCGCCAACCTCGGCGCGCAGCTGATCGGCGCGGGGCTGAGCTTCACCGGCTACTCCGAGTCGATGCCCTCGGACGGCTACACCGGCTGCTCGAGCGGCACCTACATGCGCAAGCACAACAGCTGGGTCGACTTCAGCACCGTGCCGGCGGCCAGCAACCGCACGTACGCGAGCTTCCCCACCGACTATTCGACCCTGCCGACGGTCGCCTTCGTGACGCCGAACATGTGCTCCGACATGCACGACTGCTCGATCGGCACCGGCGACAACTGGCTGCGGAGTCACCTCGACGGCTACGCCCAGTGGGCCAAGAGCCACAACAGCCTGCTGATCGTCACGTTCGACGAGGACAACTCGCTGTCGCTCAACCACATCCACACGAGCTTCATCGGCCAGCACGTCACGCCGGGCACGTATCCGGAGAAGACCACCCACTACACCGTGCTGCGCACGATCGAGGACGCGTACGGGCTGTCCGCGCTCGGCGGCGCCGCGAGCGTCTCGCCGATCACCGACGTCTGGTCGTAGATGTACCTCGCCTCCGTGGACCGGCCGGCCGGTGGCGTCGACCGGTCCAAGCGGATCGCCGGCAACGTTCTCGCGCTCGGCGCCGTCAGCCTGGTCACCGACGTCTCCAGCGAGATGGTCGCGGCGATCCTGCCGCTCTACCTGGTGGTCGGGCTCGGCCTCGGGCCGGCGGTCTACGGCCTGGTCGACGGGCTCTACACGGGCGCGACCGCACTGCTGCGGCTGGCCGGCGGCTACCTCGCCGACCGGGTCCGCCGGCGCAAGCTGGTCGCCGGGATCGGCTACGCGATGTCAGCGGTCGCCAAGATCGGCCTGTTGGCGGCAGGCCCGGCGCTGCCCGGCATCGGCGCCGCCGTCATCGCCGACCGGGCCGGCAAAGGGCTGCGTACCGCGCCCCGGGACGCCCTGATCACCCTCTCCGCCCCGGCATCCGACCTGGGCCGGGCGTTCGGCGTACACCGGGCGATGGACAGCGCCGGCGCGTTCGCCGGGCCGCTGCTGGCGCTCGGCGTGCTCGCCTGGTCCGGGCAGGCGTTCGACGCGGTCTTCGTGACCAGCTCCTGCGTCGGCGCGATCGGCGTACTCGTGCTGGTGCTCTTTGTGCGGGACCAGCGCGGGCCGCGGCCGCCGGTCGCCGCGGTGCGCCCCCGCGCGGCCGCGGGCCTGGTGCGACTTGGTCCCGTGCGGGTGCTGTTGCTGGTGGCCGTCCTGCTCGGTCTCAGCACGATCGGGGACGGCTTCGTCTATCTGCTGCTGCAGCGCCGCGAGAGCCTCGCGATCGGCTGGTTCCCGCTGCTCGCCGTCGGCACCAGCCTCGGCTACCTGCTGCTCGCGGTCCCGCTCGGCGTGCTCGCCGACCGGATCGGCCGGACCACCGTCTTCCTCGGCGGATACGCGGCCCTGCTCGCCGTCTACCTGCTGCTGGCGTCCCCGCTCGGCGGTCTGCCCGCGCTCGTGGTCGTGCTCGCGCTGTACGGCGTGTTCTACGCGGCGACCGACGGGGTGCTGATGGCGCTCGCCGGGCCGCTGCTGCCGCCGGCCCTGCGCACCACCGGGCTCGCGCTGGTGCAGTCCGGGCAGGCGGTGGCGTACCTGGTGTCATCCGTCCTGTTCGGGCTGGCCTGGCAGTTCTGGGGCGCCGGCGGGGCGATCCGGGCGGCGGCGGTCACCGCCGGGCTGGCCCTGGCCGGCTCGGCCCTGCTGCTCGCGGGCGCCCGGCGGACGGCGCCGGAGCGATGAGGACCCGGATCATCCTGGCCGTGCTGGTCTCGCTCGGTCTGCTGGGCGCCGCGGCCGGCTACACGGCGATGGCCGGGCACCGGGCCCGCTCGGCGGCGGCTGCGGCGGCGGGACAGGTGGACGCCGGCCCCGGTCCCCGGATCCTGTTCCGGAGCACGGCGGCCGACAGCTACGGCCGTGTCGCCACCGTCTCGACCGGGGTGCCGGCGGGTCCGCGTACGGTATCGGGGGTTGCCTGTGATCGGGTCTACGCGGCCGCCGGCAGCGTGCTCTGCCTGCGCCCGGACGGTCCGCTGGCCACCTATCAGCTGGCCGTTCTCGACGCCCGGTTGCGGCTGCGCGACAGTTACCCGCTGGTCGGCGTGCCGACTCGGGCCCGCGTCTCGCCGAGCGGCCACCTGCTGGCCTGGACCGTCTTCGTGACCGGCGACTCCTACAACGGCGGCAAGTTCTCCACCCGGGTCGGCCTGCTGAACACGGCCACGGGCGAGACCGTCGACACCCTCGAGACGTTCGCGGTCACCCGCGACGGCAAGCCCTACCGCAACGTGGACGTCAACTTCTGGGGCGTCACGTTCGTCGACGACGGGCACTTCTACGCGACCATGTCGACCGCCGGCCGCCGCTATCTGGTCGCCGGGGACGTCGCCGCGCGGACCGTGCGGACGCTCGCCGCCAACGTGGAATGCCCGTCGTTGTCGCCGGACGGCACCCGGGTCGTCTTCAAACAGGCCGTGGGCGGCGACCCGGCACACGGCTGGCGCCTGACGGTGCTGAACCTGACGACGCTGGCCCGCACCCCGCTCGCCGAGACCCGCAGCGTCGACGACCAGGCGGCTTGGCTCGACAACCAGACCGTGCTGTACGCCGTACGCCGCGGCGGCCGCGCCTCAGACGTGTGGGCGGCACCGGCCGCCGGATCCGGGTCGCCCGCCCTGCTCATCCCGGACGCCGAATCGCCCGCCCCGCTGGCCGGTTGAGCCTGCGGTCCGCCGCCGGCGTCGTGCTCAGCCGGATCGCCCGGTCGGGTCACCGGCCCATCGGATGGCCTGGGCCACCAGAATGCGAAATCCGTACTGACGGTGCTGGGCGACCCACTACCGGTGCAAATGGCCAGATCGCGGGCGCGGGGTGAGGCCCGATGAGCCCATCCCCGCTGGCCGGATGATCCGGCCACCCTCCCCTCCGCCATAACGCAGTCAGGTGGTACAGGTCGCAGACCGGTACCTACGGAAAGGCACCGACAACGATGCCGCGAACCTAGGAACGGACAAATTCACCTGGACCGCGCTCACGGGCTCCGTGCACTCGCCCTCGTCTTCGCCGAAAACGGTACAATCGCACTTCCGGCAGTGCGGTGGGAATTCTGGGCACAGGCCCTGGTTCGTACCCCCTTCCACAGCCGAGGTCACGGGGCCTGCTCGCTGAACCCATCCGCACCGCCTACGAATTGGCGGGCGAGACATCTCCTCCTCTCTCAGCTCCACCAACGGCTGGAACGTCAACAGCTCCGGCAGGAGGAACTCGTTGATCGGAGGAACCGCTCGGTGACTATCCTGAGATGGCACCAGGTGCGCCGCCGGGGCAAAGGTTTCTGAATACCAGATTGGTGCGCCTGCAGGCTGCAGGGAGGAAAGGCCGTGTCGTCACTTCCGGGCGGAGCAGCCTCCAAGCTCGGTGACCGGTACGAAGGCTGGTGGACCTTGGTCCGTCTGGCTGATGTGCTGAAGGGCAAAGCATCAACGCTGCGGCTGGAACCGCCGGCGCTCGAGGGTGCTGGCATCGAGTTCTGGATCGACGAGGCTGGGGTGCGTTGGTGTGAGCAGGCCAAAGACGCACAGCACACATGGACGCTAAATCGCTTGATCACCGAAGGAGTGCTGCCCTCTGTCGTCGGCCACCTTTCGGACGGCCACAGTGTGCGATTCGTGCTCTCGACCTCTGCGGCGGAGCTCGAAGCTCTCGTGTCGCGTGCACGAGCCGCAAGGAGCTTGACCGAGTATCGCGAGATCCTCACCGGTGAACAATTGCCAGGTTTCGAGCGGCTGGCTAGAACGTGGGGCGTCGCCGAGACCGAGGCATGGAACTATCTGCGGCGGGTGTGGGTCGAGCCTTGTCCCGTCGATTACCTCCGGCGTCTTGTCCAGTTGACCTACGAACTCCTTCTGCAGGGCGACCCCGAAACTACGGTCAACGAGCTACGCGGTTGGCTGGACGACCTGCTGCACCAGATATTGACGGCGCCAATGCTGTGGGATCGTCTGAGGAGGAAGGGATACGCGCGACGCCTGCTCGTGGGTGACCGGACCACGGTCGATGCCCTCGCGGCTACCGTCGAGCGGCACCGTCGACGTGTTGAGGCAATGCGTCCGGCGCATGGCCTCGTCGTGCAACCATTTGTTGCGCGACTCTTGGAGCGGCTGCGTGCGGCTGAGGGTAGACAAGTCCTGCTGGTGGACGGCCGCGCCGGCATGGGCAAGTCGACAGTCGCGGCGGAGGCTCTTCAGGCGCTCCGCTCAGAAGGTTGGCATGCCGTCACAATCCGGATGGACGCGGTCGGCGCTGACGCGCAGACCGCGGCCGCCGTCGGGCGGACGTTCGATTTGATGGAGTCACCCGCAGTCTTACTGGCTGGGGTTGCTGCTGGCTCGCCCGCGGTGCTCCTGATCGACCAATTGGATGCAGTCAGCACGTATAGCGGCCGAATGTCGGACTCCTACGAGGCGGTCACAGAGTTACTTGATCAGACCACGGCCTTGACCAACGTCAAGGTCGTTCTGGTGGTGCGGACCGCAGACCTGACTGGAGATCCCCGGATACGCTCACTCGTTGACGCCCCGCGCGTCGAGCGCCTCACGGTGGGAGAGCTCGATCCGGATGATGTCCGAGCCGCGGTGGAAGCGGGCGGATCGAACCCTGCCGGGATTTCAGATCTAACACTGCGGCTGCTGTGTACTCCACTACATCTCGCCGTGTTCAGTCATCTGCCGCCTGAGAGTCGAACGTTCTCGTATCGGACTCTCCCCGATCTCTACGAGGAACTCACGGCGCAGACTCGTCGGGACGTCGAGCGGCAGATCGGTCATCTTGACTGGGTCGGGATCACCGGGGCACTGGCCCGGTACATGAGTGACCACGAGCGGCTGGACGCTCCAAGCTCGGTGCTCGGTTCGGCTTCGCCCAACGAAGTTGCGGCCCTGCACTCATGTGGGATCTTGGCGTCGGAGCGCGCACGCGTAGCGTTTTTCCACGAAACATATTTCGATTTCCTGTTCGCGACGGCGTTCGTCGCCGAGAGCCGCGATCTGCACGACTACCTCGCCGAGTCCGGGCAGCACCTTTTCAGGCGAGCGCCAGCCCGTCAGGTGCTTGAGTACCTTGCGGTGAACGATCGCAACGCATTTCGAGCAACGGTGGTGCGGCTTCTAACCAGCGACACGATTCGCCGACACCTCCAGGAAATCGTCGTCGCGGTGCTGCAGCAGTTTGACGCCGGCCCCGACGACTGGCAGGCACTCGAGCCCCTCGCCTTCGGCGACACCGCCTACAGCCCGCGCCTGACCGCACTGCTGTCTCTACCCGCATGGTTCGATGCCGCAGACTCGGCGGTTAGGTGGGAAGCTCTACTTGCCGACGCGAACACCGTGGACGCTGCTGCACGCCAGCTGATCATTGCTGCCCGAGAACGCCCAGGCCGCGTCGTTGAGCTTGTCCGTCCGTACGTTGGGGTGTCCGAGGCGTGGCGTGTGCGACTACGGGCCCTCACGGAGTGGTCGTTGCGCCCCGGCATGGTCGATCTCGCGGTGGAATTGGTCGAGCGGGGAGACCTCGATGACGCCCGCGGGCCGATCGCAGTCAACAGCGATTTCTGGTCGCTTCTCTACGGTCTGAAGTCCGACGACCCGGCAGCGGCCGCCCGCCTGATTGGCGCGTACTTGCGACGCGCTTACGCCCGCGCCGAACGGGACGGCAGCATCGACCCCTTTGCTTCGAACCACCTCGACGCGTACTCATCGAGCGGCGGAGCCTCGACCATCACCGAGGTTGCCGCCGCCGCGCCTGCGGAGTTCGTTGACCATGTGTTGCCATTCATCCGCAGAGTCGTCGATGCCGCAGCCAACCTGGTCCGGCCAGACGGCCGCCGGGCGAGCAGCCGGTGGAGTCACCGATACATCGGTGAGCACCAAGGAATCGACGACGCGATATACGGCGGAGTAGAAGAAGCCCTACGCCGGCTCGCGACGCTGCAGCCCCAGGAAACCCTTGCGCTGACGCAATCGCTTGCCACCAGCGACGCCGAGGAGTTCCGGCTCTTAGCCTGCCGCACGTTTGCCGCGCTGGGATCAGGTGACGAGGCTGTCGACTGGCTGCTCTCCGACGAGCGCAACCTGAGACTGGGCTGGGCTGACAGCCCGTGCTGGGCGTCAAGGGAACTCATCGAGTCCGCCACCCTGCACTGCAGTGACCAGCGCCTGCAGTCGCTCGCTCAACGACTCGTCAACTACTACCCGGCATGGGAGAGGGGTGCCGAACAACGACGTGCATACGGCCGCTCGCAGTACGAACTACTCTCCGCGATCGCGCCGGCGCGACAGAGCGCTGAGATGGCTCGGAGGCTCGGCGAGTTGGAACGAAAGTTCAACGACGCGCCGCCGACCCCGCCACAGGCCGTCGAGGCTGACATCGTCGGCCCGCCGATACCCTCGGCCAGCGCTAACCTCCTCGCCGACGACAACTGGATCCGAGCGATCGGGAGGTACCGGAGCGACGAGACAGACTGGTCGGCAAACCGCCCGGTCGGCGGGGCGAACGAACTCGCGAACCTGCTTGGCGAACGAGCAAAGGTCGAGCCGGAAAGGTTCGCACGATTGACGCTGACCCTCGACACCAATACCCCTGCGGTCTACTTCGATCGGGTGATCGATGCGGTCGCCGCCAGTGTGTCGATCGAACTCCTGACAGAGGTGTGCTGCCGCGCCCGCGAGATCGCGGGACAGGGCGTTGGACGCTCAATCTGCTATGCGATCGAGAAGGTAGGGCCCGCGGTAAATGACACGCTCCTGCAACTCCTGGAGGATTGCGGCAACGACGACGACCCGGATCGCGAGTGGGCTCGTACGCCGGCCGGTTCAAGCGACTACTACTACGGCGGCGACCTGCTCATGGCCGGTCTCAACTCCACCCGAGGAGCCGCAGCGCGGGCCGTTGCCCGGTTGCTGTTCGCTGGTCCAGAGCACTCTGCCCGCCTGACCGCGACCATCGCCAAGCTGGCGACCGATCCGGTCCTCGCCGTACGTGCTCAAGCGGCCGAAGCTATCGGCGCGCTGATGAATCACAGACGCGAAACCGCACTTTCCCTTGCGAACGATCTCTTCACCGAAGCGTCGCTAGACCTGTTCGAGGCGGCGACCGTGGGCCGTCTTCTCACCTACGCCCTGCTGCGGGACCCCGACAGATTTACACCAAACCTGCTCCGCGCGCTCGCCGGGCGCGACTCCGTCGCAAAACGCGCTGGATCCGCCTGGGCCAATGCATTCGCGCACGACATGTTAACCGCGCCATCACCGCTCGACGTGGCAACGCTTAGTTCACCAGCCCGCCGCGGAGCGGCCGCCCTGTTCGCGTCGGCCCCCTCCATCGCGCCTGAGCAACTGATCCAGCTCCTCGACGACGAGGACCACACGGTGCGCCAAGCCGCCGCCCTTGCAATGCATAAGATCGACAATCTTCCAGTAGCAACCGCCGAGACGCTCATCGCTGCCTTCGTGACCAGCGCCTCCTACGGCGACCACTTCGAGATATTGTTTCTCGCCCTTGACAAGAGCACACGGCTATTGCCCGAGGCGGCGTTGCCAGCCTGTGAGAGTGCCGTTCAGATCGCTGGGCGTGACCTCGGAGACATTCGGACCGCCCGCGCCGCAGCAAGCGGTCACATCATCAACGTCGTGCTGCGCCTATACCGGCAGGGGGACAGACCAACCAGGGAACGCTGCCTTGACGTAATCGACGGACTCTCTGTCGCTGGCGCCTACGGCCTCGACCAAACGCTCGCCAGCGAGCGTTAACCAGCCCTTCCGTCCAAATCGGCACCGCAAAGGCGACGCTGTCTTCTTCGCGGCGATCGCGTTTTGCGAGCCTGAACTACGACGAGGCCGCCGCCATGATCACGGCGGCGGAGTCCTCGCGGTCAGATACGTGCGGCCCGGAGTCGATGCGGGCTCGTCGAGGGGGAACGGGTCGTCGGTGTCGGGTGGGTCTAGTCGTCGGTGTCGGATTGGTCTACAGGGATGCCGGCCACGGTCAGGAACGATCCCAGGACTGCGGCGAGTCCGTCGATCTTGTCTTCTTCGACGAAGGCATAGCCGGAGTCGGCGAAGCAGTCGGCGACCTGCTCGGCGATCCAGTGCAGCGCGTCGTCGGCGCCGGTCTCGTCTGCCGTGGCAGGGGTTGCCGAGACGTTGGTGGTTTGGTAGAGGTTCAGGTCTGGGCTGTTCTGCGGGTGGTGGCTGTTCGGCATGCTGTGAGCCAACCCGAACCGGGCACGGGTTGGGATGTCCTGTTAGGTCACTGCCGGTGCACTACGGGTGCATCCGCCGGCCGGTCGCCTGCGTGGCCAGCAGAAACGCGTTCTGCCAGGGGAACGACGCCTGGGCGTCGGGGCCGGTGCCGGGCGGGTGGGGTTCCCAGCTGTCGCCTGGCCCGGACAGGACGCGGATGCCTTCGCTGCGCAGGTCGACGAGTGCGCGGCGGAAGGGCGCACGGGCGGCTAGGGCGGCGTTGACGAATGGGACGATCACCGTCGGGATGCCGCGTCCGATCTGTTCGGCGGCGGAGGTCAGTGGGTAGGTGTCGGCGATGCCGAGGGCGAGTTTGTTGATCGTGTTGTAAGTGGCCGGCGCGATGATAAGGGCATTGACTGGTGGCAGCGTCCGCCGGTCGGTGACAGGGGTTTGGTAGCCGGTGCGGACGGGGTCGCCGGTCAGGCCCTCAATCGTGGGTGCGTCGAGGAAGGGCAGGGCACTTGCGGTCGCGGTGACGGCCGCCGTCCAGGACCGGGTGTGGGCGGCGGCGATCAGCTCGTGGACGTTGGTGGCGGGTCCGGCCCCGCAGACGATGATCTGCAGGTGGCCAGCGGTCACTGGCGGATTCCGGCGTTGGCGGCGAAGTCGTGGACCTGGCTGCGGGTGTGTCCTCGGGACAAGGCCGCGAGGTCGTGGACGATGCGGTGCACTGCGGGGCGGGAGTGGATCTCTTGCGGAGCGATACGGTACGCCGTCCGCAGCGCCGACAGGCCGCTGTCGTGACGGCCCCACTGGGCGTATGCCCGCGCCATGTCGACGAACAGCGACGCTTTCCGCTCGACCAGGGTGATCTTGTCGAGTTGCACCTGCCGGGCGAAGGTGATCGCGGTGCCGGCGTCGCCGAGGGCGAGCGCGACGCTGACCCGGTGCTGCAGCACGTTGTTCGGGCCGAAACCGGTCCACCAGTCGTTGCCGTCATGCCCCAACCGTGCGGCGGCCCGTCCGGCTTCGTCGAGCATGGTGCCGGCGGCGTCACGGTCCTCGGCCCGCGCGGCGGCGATCGCGCCCCGCAGCAGCAGCGCACCGTACACGGCCACAGCGTCGATAGAGCCGAGCCGTGTGGCCTGCTCCAAATTTCCGGCGGCGGTCTGCGCCAAGGTGACGGCCTGGCGGCTGTGGCCGTTACCCATCAGCGCGTGGGTCATGATCCGCGCGCTGGCACCCACCGCGACCGGGTCAGCGCTGTCCAGGCCGCACCGGGTGGCGCGCTCGGCGGCCACCAGCGCCATCGGCGGATCGCCGCACTTAAGCAGCACACTGGCCACCACGTGGTAGATGTCGGTGGCGATCACATCGAGCTGGGACCGTTGGTCGCCGCTGAGTCGGGGTCGCGCCGCGGTGATCGCCGGCACGAGGGTGACGAGCCGGTCACGGGCGCTGTCGTAGCGGCACGCCTGGTAGTCGCCCTTGACGGCGGCGACCCGCACGGCGAGATGCTGCAGCGAGGAAGAAGCGTCTGGTTCGACCGAGGATCCCTGTGTCGACAGCAGGGCATCGAGCAGGCGGGCGACGGCCGGGACGGCGGCGACGCCACCGGCTGCGGCGCCGGTGAGGAACTGTCTGCGCTGCATGTCACCGTCCTGGTCGAATTCGCCGAGGTCGCTGCCGCCGGTATCGACCTCGGAAGAGGCGCCCAGGGCCGCGAGGATATCGGACAGGGGCACGGGTGGACCGTTGGCGCCGGCCATCCGGAACTGCTCGAAGCGTTCGCGGACCTCGTCCGTTGCCCGCGCCAACACGGTGTCCAGAGCGGCCTGCATTTGGTTCTGTAGCTGGATGCCGCAGCCTCGGCTGCTCCATTTCGCTACGGTACGCCGCGCCGCCCCGAGGTGTTCCGCGAAGTCGGTCAC